>ENA-UOYH01000629-UOYH01000629.1-marine-metagenome-genome-assembly--contig:-NODE-629-length-11746-cov-3.446739_pt1 | contig 11746 bp, 10 predicted proteins | sample MGYA00238175_ERZ767261 | MGnify/ENA primary metagenome ERZ767261 (study PRJEB28946, sample SAMN06267185) | marine metagenome | isolation source: Columbia River Estuary | place: USA:Columbia River Estuary...
TCTTCTTCATTCTTATGGTCTTCTTTAGTGTATTTATCAGGATTGGCACCGGTAAATCTCTGCCCGGCCTTCTTTGAATGTTCAGTGATAAAGTGAGTTCTCTCAATACGAGCATTTTCATAACGTTTTATAATTTCATTTGGGGTTGAAGAGTCTTCTATGACTCTACCAATAACTACTGCATCCTCAATGGCTGTGCTGGCTCCTTGCCCCATAAATGGTTCCACTGGATGAGCTGCGTCACCTAGAAGAGTAACTTTATCAGTTGACCATTTATGCGTCGGTTTTCTTGTAAAAATACCCCATTTATAGCACTGATCCTTAGGCGTCGCTGCAATGATATTTTTAACCTGTTGATTGTAATCTGAAAAGACATCAAGAATCGTTTCAACTTTTGAAGGAATGGACCAACCTTCTTCCGCCCATTCATCTGTTGAGAGAAATGCTACATAATTATAGATATCACCATTTCGAACCAAATATCGTGCAAATACTCTCCCTGGTGATATGAATGCTGAAGATCCACACTCATCAAAATCATCTTCTGATAATTCTTTTGTCGGAACTAAGCCACGCCAAGCCACATAACCTGCAAATTCTGGCTCATCATCACCAAGAATAATATTTCTGACAGTTGATCTATTGCCATCGGCACCAATGACAAAATCAAATTCATGTTTTTCTCCGTTTGTGAATTTAAGTTCAACAGATTCAGAAGATTCTTTAATAGCACTAAGTTGATGATTTACATAAATAGAGTCTGGTGCATTTTTTTTAAGCTCATTAACTAAAACATCATGGATATCAGCCCTATGAAGTTGAAATTGATAAGCACCATATTGTTCAAGCATCTTTTTTCCTCTATGCAAGGGAACTATCATATCGCCTGTTTTGTAATGTCTTACACCTTGTTTCTCATGAGCCATACCAATTTTTGCTATTTCTTCTCCTAGATTCAGATACATCAAGCCTTTTGTAGCATTTGGAGTAACCGTGAGTCCTGCACCCACTTCACTCAATGCAGGGGCTTGTTCAAAGATACTGATATCAATGCCTTTTTGAGACAATGCTACAGCTGTTGTCATTCCCCCAATACCTGCACCTATAATGGCTATTCTTTTTTTATTCATCCTTGGCATGAACTCCCATTTTAAAGATTTGATGATATTACTCTTTGTCTAATTGTACTGTTATCGTTACAAAAAGTTACATGAAGACTATAGATTATATAAAAAAAATGTACAAAATGCATGATTTGAGTGATAGCGGTTTTTCCTGTAATCAATATCATTTGCAATGAAAATGTCTCGATTGAGATTTCATCGCATTTCAAATGTTTAAATTTTAGAGAACATTTTTTTGCTAATTTCCACTAACTTTAAGCGTTTCATATAAATAGCAAATTTTTCTCTTTTTTGCAAAACATAATAAAGAAAAAATACCATCACAAATCTTGAAATAAGTGTTCCTAACGCAGCTCCCACAACCTCTAACCTTGGAAAAATCCAAAATCCATAAATTAAAGCAAAGTTTAATATTACGTTTACAACATTTGTTAATATGGTTGCCCACATAGCGTACTTTGTTTGCGACAAACCATCTGTAAATTGCTTAAATCCTTGAAATATAATTAGAGGAATTAAGGAAATTGCAATGATATTTAAATAAGGCATTGTTAAAAGCACTACTTCAACAGGTTGTTTCATGAAATACATGAGTGGCTTAGCTAATAAAATCATACCAAAAAGCAAGAGACTTAAAAGTGTACACAAAAACAAACCATGTTTGAATGCAGATTTCCCCTTTAAAAAATTATTTTCAGAATCCGCTTCCGCAACTAATGGAGTAATAGCTGTAGAAAATCCTATTCCCAATGACATCGCCACAAAGAAAAAACTATTACCAAGTGATACAGCCGCTAAATCTGCTGATCCTAACTGACCTACCATAATATTATCTGCAAAACCGACGAAAGTATGACCCAATAGAGACATAATTACAGGAGCAGATAATTTCCAATTGTAACGAAATTCTTTTGTTAGATTTGCAAGCATTTTAAAAATACAATGTTAAAAAAAGCAGCTATTAGCTGCTTTTTTTATTCTTTTCGTTATTATATTCCTTGTATTAAATCAATCCCCATTCCTAAAATTATTGCCACAAGAAAAAAAGTTATCATACCCAGCAGGTAAGATAAAAAACCTTTCAAATAGTTTGCTTTTTTGTTTTTGTCAAAGAATCGTCCAATTGCCCATGAAGTATATACTAGTGCAATCATTCCTCCTATTTGCAATATTACTATTTTGATTGTGCTTTCTATGATTCCGAAAACTGTATAAATCAACATACCAATTCCCATTACGAAACAAAGTAAGATTAGAATTTCAAAAAAATTATATTCATATTTCCTAAAAAAAACTTTAATCCAACCTGCAATAAAAATTGCCATCAAGATGTTCGCATAACCGTAATTACTCTGAATCCATCCGAAAATTTTCGTAGTTGCTGACTCCTCAAACCCTCCGGCATTTACATAACCATCTTCAAAGTGAAAAAATTGTTGAGCCAAAGTATAAATCAATGAAGTAATAATGATAAAGATTATCGGTTTTACAAGTCTACCTCTATCTTCAAGAATGAATTTTTGAATATTCTTTCCAGGTCTTAGTAATAATTCCCTTATCGTGTATAAAATCCCTTTATCGAAGTTTAATACGCTGCTAATTTCCTTTAGAATATATTGTCCATCTATTCTTTTCAATGCAATAGGAGTTCCACAATTAGGACAGTAATTTTGCATAACTTGAGATTTACAATTTTCACATAATTCTCCTATCATTTATTTAAGATTTCGTTCTTTTAAAACCTCTTTCAAATCTTTATCATTTTTAGAATTATTGACCATTAAATAAATGAAAAACAAAGGAATTAGTGTAAGAAATCCCCAAGTATTTTTCGCAACACTCCAAATTATTATTCCAATACAAAATCCAATTAATAAAGCATTAATAATGGAATCTGATTTTAGCTTTTTTGCTTTCTTCAAAAGTTCGTCGTCCGATGATTCTAATAACTCTTTTTTATTCATTAATTTTTTTGTTCGGTTGTTTTAATTGCAGCTAACGTGTTTGTATATGGTTTGTTGTGTGTTTCGAGCAACTAATTTAGTAAATAATAACGGACAAAGAAAGTCCGAGAGGACTTTCGCTAGCAGGTAAGAAGCCAGCAATAAATTATATGTGGTGTTGCCAACCGTTATTTATTTCAACTCAAGTTTGTTAATTCTATTTCCGACTGTAAATTCTTTCATTTCCTTTTCGAGATTATTAAAATCTACTTGTTTTACTTTCTTTATGATTTCTCCGTTTTTCATTAAATGAATTTCATCACAAGTATTCGCTAAAGTTGAAAATATGTGAGAAGAAATAATTACTATTTTTTCTAATTCTTTAAACCTTTTTATAATTTCAGTTATTATTAAATTACTTTGTATGTCAACGCCATTAAAAGGTTCGTCCAGAATAAAAACATCGTTTTGTTGCAAAAGAATAGCAGTTAAAGCCAATTTCTTTTTCATTCCTGTGGAATAAGTAGAAGCGTACTGATTTAACGGCAAATCAAATATGTTTTTGTTCTCAATATTGGATAATTCTATTTGTCTTGTGTTGGCAAGAAGTTGTATATATTCTTTTCCAGTAATTTTAGAGAAAAAGAACGGCTCTGTTAATAAAAGTCCTAAATGGTCTTTTAATTTAGTATTGTCATATGAGATATTTCCTTTATAATTTTCAAGTCCTGAAATACATCTAAATAGTGTTGTTTTTCCTGCTCCGTTTTCTCCAACAATGCCATATATTTTTCCTTTTTCAAATTCTAAATCTATTGAATTTAGAACTTGATTTTTACCATAAAACTTTGATAATTTTTTAATTTTAATCATTTAAAATGGTATTTAATTTTTTAATAGATTGAGAATAAAAAAGAGGAATAAATATTAAAAGTATTGGCGGAAACATAAAACTTAATCCAATTAAAATTACTTTTGACATATTCATTTCATTTGGGAAAGACGAATATTTAGCAAAAATTATTGTCGTGAGATAAGCATAACATAAAAAAATAAAAACAATTAAAATATCTATTTGATTAAAAAATGAAATCCCTAATGTAATTATAATTGGTAAACTTAAAATTGAAAAATAGGTTAAGCACGTTTTCATTTTTTCTAATAAAAATTCTTTTGAGGATAAATTGTAATTCCAAACAAAATATTCGTTTTCTGTTTTTGAATAATAGGAAAAGCAAGTAATTCCAATTAATAGCATAGAAAAAACACCAAGGTTAAAATTTCCAACTGTGACTGAAATATAAGTTAAGAAATAAGCTATTGGAAAAACATAAAATGTCTTTCTAAAGCCAACAGTAAATTCAAAAGGATTTTTACTGAATGGTGTTGGAATTGTTACATTTAGATTTGTACTAAAGTTGAACAACATTATAATAGTGACACATAAATTTAATATTACAGAGAAGAGAAATTGTTTTTGATAAATTAAAAAAAGAGTAAAAGGCAAGCAATAAATAATATTTTCTAATATTCTCAATTTTTTGTAATTGTATTTATTAAATATAGATTTTAAAAAATCATTTCTTTTTGGTTCACTTAATTTTGAAACGAAACTTACTGCAAGTAATCCGTAAATATAATTAGCAAATTCTGTTTTTTCAAATAAGTAATTAGATAATAAAACAAATACAAATGGTAAAAGTGTATATCCAATCAAAAGAGGAAGTCCGAAATCAATCATTTTCCTGTTTAGCATTTTAAATCGAAGTAGGAAATATACTTTCATTCGCAATTTTCATCTAATGATTGGCAACGGTCTTGTGTATGGTTAGTTGCGTGTTTCAGCAACTAATTTAGTAAACAAAAACGAACGCGAGAAAATTCCGAAGGAATTTTCCAAATAAGCAACGACCAAAGCAATTAATTATACACGTTGTTGGCAGTAGTTATTATAAATAGCTAAGCCATTTTTTCTCCTTATGATTTAGCTTATAGGCACTAAACTTTTTACACAGAGGATAAAGCAAAAGTACTACCCCTATCCATATTATATATACATAAACCAAATTTAGTCCGTACCCTTTGAGTTCAGATGATTCGGTAACCCATCCTGTTATAATCATTTTTTGCCATCCAAAATTGGTGAACCATGCCAATAGTAAAGCCAAAGTATGAATGATATATAAATGAAGTATATAGTAGAAAAAGGGAACCTTTCCATATACACCAATAAATTTTGCGATTTTTCCTTTGGTATTTTCAGTATATGCCAAAAAAAGAAGTATTGGTCCTAGTGTCATGAGTAAATAAGTCAAAGATGGAGGATACTTTGCCGGATTTAAAAATGAAAAGATTGTTTTTAATACAGTATCATAGCTTTTCCAATAATTAAGGTTTCCATAGGAGTTAATTAGACGTATAGCTAAAAATGCAACAACAGAAATTAAACCCATCAGCTTGAACATTTTTCGTCGCTTCAACGGTTCAATATTTGAATTATAGAATGAACCGAAATAATAGCCTAGTGACATTACTCCAATCCACGGAATGATTGGATAACCGACAACTAAAATTTTACCATTCTCTAAAGTAAAGAAGCCGAATTCATGAATAATCGACCATAAAATTCCTTTTTCAACAGGGAAATTATCAAGTAAGTTGTGTCCAAAAATCATTAATAAACTAAAAATTAGCACATATTTTAACTTTAGGTGGATGAGTCCAGCAAGAAATACCATACTAATTCCTAAAGACCAGATTACAAGTAGGCTTATTGTACTAAAATGAACATCGAAATACCAAGAAAAATTAACTACAACTAATTCGATAAAGACTAACCAAATACCTCTCTTTAGTAGAAACGCAGATAACTCTGATTTTGATTTTTTTCTTCCTACCAGAAATGCCGATATGCCTGCTAAAAAACTAAATGCAGGAGCACAATAATGCGTTATCCATCGTGTAAAATAGAGGGTAATATTTGTGTTGTCTGGATCAGTTGGGTCAAAGAAAAAAGCATCATAATGAAAATAATCTCGCACATGGTCTAGCGCCATAATAATCATAATTAAACCTTTCAATAAGTCAAGTGATTCAATTCTCTTTGATTTATTTTGATTCATATTGTCTCTAAAATTATTGCCAACGGTCTTGTGTATGGTTAGTTGCGTGTTTCAGCAACTAATTTAGTAAACAAAAACGAACGAGAGAAAATTCCGAAGGAATTTTCCAAATAGTCACTTGCCAAAGCAATTAATTATACACGGTGTTACCTGTTGTATTCTTAAATGATAATTATCATAGTTTATGTTTCTTTAATTTTTTAATTTAAAAGATTCGAATAAATTTAAAGAGTTATGGAATCAATAAAAAAAATTAAGAAGGAAACAGTTGTAACTAACCTTCAAGAAGGATTAACAGATAAAATTAAAAAGAAAGTCTACATTATACAACCAACATTCCATAAAATGGATGGGAAGCTGGTTAAAGGGTTTTCTCTAGGGAGCTGTCCTTTAGAACTACCTCAAATAGCAGGAGCTATTCCAAAAGACTGGCAGAAAACATGTAGTCATGAATATTTTGAAGATATTAATTATGAGTCTGATGCTTCTGTGGTTTTCATAACTTCTCCTTCAAACGATATTTTACATGCGAAAGATGTTGCTGCAAAATTTAAAGAAAAAGGTAAAAAAGTTATATTTGGAGGACACGAGGATGCTTTCAGTGAAACTATTATCAAAGAGGCTTCAGATTCTTTTTATCGCGGTATTCCAGATAAAAAGGATATGAAGACAATGTTGAATGATGCTATTCAAAACAAATTGAAGCACCATTATGACTTTGGGCATAATTTTAATTACCATTATGATTATTCTGTCTACGAGGGAAAGAAAGTAAATTACATACATGTTCAAGGTAGTGCTGGTTGCTTATTTAAATGTGAGTTTTGTCGTCATCCTTCGGCTTCAAATGGAGGGAAGTTTAAACTCCGTGATATTGATTGTATTATAGGCGACCTGAAATCAATAAAGAAGTTAACTAAATATGTAGCATTTAAAGATCCTAATTTTTTCAATAATAGAGCACATTTAATTAAATTATGTGAGCGATTAATTAAAGAGAAATTAGGAATTATATGGGGTGCACAGATGCCAATTTATGTAGGCAAGGATAAAGAAGTATTGCAATTAATGCGAAAAGCTGGATGTAGAATTATTTATATAGGTTTCGAAACTTTGAATCAAAAAAATCTTGATAGTGTTAATAAGCCATTTAAGGTAAGGGATTATTTGCCAATGGTTAAAAAAATACAAAAATCAGGTATTAGAGTTGTAGGGTATTTTATGTTTGGTTTTGATTATGATACTAAAGAATCTTTTGATCAGGTGTATGACTTTGTGAGTGAATCGAAAATTGCTTATCCAATAGTTAATATTTTAACACCTGTTCCAGGAACTCCAGTGTTTGATAGGATGAAAAAAGAGAGAAGATTAGATCTTCCAGATGCGGAAACTTTTAAAAAAGTAAATCCTTTGTATAGTATTCCATGTAATCATGCCTATTTTGAGCCAAAATTGATGTCAAGAAAGGAATTGGAAGATAGTTTCATGAATTTGTCAGAACGCCTTTCAAGTTTCAAAAATGTATTTAAAAGGGCCTTTTATAATTTTAATATACTTTCATTTATTTTGTTAAAAATGAATTTGGAGTTTAGAAAAGACCATCAAAGAATGGAGGTTCTTTATAACAGCCAACGGTCTCGGCTATGAGTAGTTGCGTGGGTTAGCATTTAACTTTGTAAGTACACACCAAACTGAAAATCCGCGAGGATTTTCAGAAGTAGACGAGAACAAGCAATTACTTATGGCCAATGTTATGGGCTGGGTTTATTCTATTTTGAGGATATGATTAAAATATTTAAGAACAATTGAGATTTATTTTTCCGAATCAATAATTTCAAATATTCCCTAATATGTTTTTTAAATAAAAACTATAAGTAATTGATTTTATTCCGAATCAAGAATATTTTTATTCATCATTTCAACAATTCCAGTTCGGTCGTAATATGTATAATATCGATCAATTAATTTATCTTTATTGAAATGCGCGGCAAAATTCATTCTCAATTTCACAGTACCTTCCTGATATACAATTTCATTAGAAAAATAAGAGATTACCATCACTCCAGTTAAACCAGAATATGCCATTGTTTCTTTTGCAATAATAGGCACATCTACATTATCTGTATACGTCATGGATTGCACTCCAGATGTTTCTTTCCAATTTTTCCACCAATCCAAAACATTTGATTTTCCACTTAATTTTGTTCTAGTGCCTGCATCTCCATCCGGAAAATAAAACTCTACATCTTCAGCCAACATAGATCCCCATGAATCAAATTGAAAATTAGTAAGTTCTGTTAATGCTTTAACTGCAAGATTAGAATACTCAGGAGAAGCAATTTCATAATTTGGATTAATATTATCAATTGTTTTTTCAGGAGGCGATTCACAGCCAATAGATAGCATAGCAATTAAACAAACTATGAGAAATGGTTTTAGCGATTTAAACTTTAGTTCTTTCATATCTTTATTATTAGTTCTTACTCATTTGGCTTTTCAGATTTCGCCCCGTTTTTTATGGTTTCTGGTCTCCATTATATCAATCTAAAAATAACACATTTTTTTATTATAATTATTCAACTTTTTTTTTCATAAAAGGCAACTTAAAGGGTTCTAAAAACTTGCCCATAACGTGTTTGTATATAAAATGTAGCATGTTAATAAACGCTAACTATTTGGATTATGCACGAATTTTTAAATACACAAAAACCTTTGTAAAAGCTGGTAATAGCTATGTTTTATATACGATGTTAGCAAATGTATGTTTATCATTAAGGAAGTTTTTCTAAACTTAATTTTCTGGTTTTATGAAATCTCCTTTTTGTAATTATTCAATTTAGATATGTGTAAACGACAAAATAATTGTATCATTAAGTATAAATCAGCACTCCGCTTAGGCAAAGCAGAATATGTGCCCCAAAATGTTTAACTACTTATTCTTAATTATATTCCATCTGTATCCGAAATTCAAAATCGCTTTTGATCTAAATGAAAATGATGTATCGGAATTAAGTGGGTTAAATTCAATAGAGGTAATCCAATAACCTTTTTTCCCTTTCGTAAAACTAGATTGCAAGTACAGATTAAATGGGAATGGTCTTATTCCGACGATTACTTTAGTATTATTAAACTTTTTACCTATTCCCAATTTACCAGTAACAAGTGAAGGAAGCGCAAATCCTGCTTCATATTCCAAAATTAAATTATTTTCATTGATATATGTTCTCCCCCAAAGAACTGAAGTTCCGGGGAAAACGAAAGAATCGTCAATATAGGCAACGCCAAAATTCCATTCTACAAAAGAATTTTTTGATTTTCCTGTAGATATTTCTTGGGCTTCACTGTTGCAAAAGAAAAAAAATGATAAAAGAGAAATCAAAAGTAGTTTTTTCATAGTATTTATTTTTTGGAGAGGTTTAAATTAAGAATGTTGTTTTATATAGTGATTTCTGTTTGCAGGTTATTTCAATTTTATATTCTCCAAGAATTAAGACAAAAGATTAATTCATAAGGACTTCTGTTATTTCTACTCACCGTTAGCAAACGTTTTTTGTTAATTCTAGTTTGTAGGTGTGTTGCTATGATTACCTCTGTACATATTTAACGAATTTCTTATGCCGGTGTATCTAGCTCTAGTTCACTTCGAGCTTATTGAACCAAATATTCTTTCCTTTTTTATCGGCACCAAAGAATATAAAATTGCCATCAGAGGTTTGAACGAATGGATATTTATTATCTAAAAAATACGTTTTATTACCTGGAATAAATTCTTCCATCGTTGCTTTCTCAAGGTCTATTTTAATAATTCTAGGATATAGTAAGTACTTATATTTCCAAACGAATGAACCACTATAAGAGTAGCTTCCTGATGATTTAGTGCTGCTACCTTGCGTTGTTAAGCTCGATTTTATTCCCGCATTTTCTTCCAACATCCAGTACATGTACTTTCCAGACTGATCATTGATAATGGTGTTAGTCATTGGTACATTTTGGTAGTTATTCTCATAAGGTTTAATGGCATAAATCTTTTTAACTCCACCATCTTTATCAAAATGAATGGTAACGGCTTCATTGTAATTTGATTTTACGCCAAGCGAATCCTTTGATCCGTAGTTCGTTCCATAAAGCATGAAGTCTCCATTAGACATGTAATTCACTCCCATAGTCTCAAATTTTCTGGCTTTGTAAATTCGTTTTTTGGAGACTCCTTTTAGGTTATAGGTTTTATCAGCCATTTCGTCTAAAGATTCGTTTGTAACATAAGCAACATCGTTTTCTTTGACTTTCATTATTTGAAGCATTGAATATTTTTTTTCTCCACCAATGCTTGTTGTAGAAGTCGACTGCATTGTTAGATTTTTGTAATATTTCATTACACCTTTTTTGTTCACGCTTTTGTTAGCTGGGCCATAAACATATAGTTCATCACTACTTTCATTATAAACTATATCGCTAATATCCCATTTACTTGAAGGTACTTTGAAGTCAACATTTTTAGAGATATTACCATCAGTGTCAATAAACAAGAATACCCACTCATCAGCAGGTTTTGTAGTTACCTTCTTCAAGAAAACTGGAGCAAGTACTAGCGCCACACCTTTTAGTTTCGGCATCGATGCAATGTCGCTCTTCTCATAAATTGCTTTCTGGAAAACTACGTCATGCATTTGTTCTAAATCCAATTTAGATTCATTAGTAACAGTCATATTCTTGTCCATTTTTATGAAGCGAAGCTTTTTATACTGCTTGTATCGATCAACGCCCTTACCAAACATTTTGTCTCTAAGAGTCGCAACAAAAAGCCCACCTCCATTGTGTAAATCTTCTACACCAAGGTAGCCTATGTATCCGGCTGCATCATCAGGTATAAGACCTTTACGGCTTACTTCTTCCGTAGAGATTTCATAATCGTTGATGGCCCAATTGTAGTTGAAGGTTGTTTTTGTAGAAATCACAGCCATTTCCATTTTGGCAGATATGTTATAGCCTAGTTTTACTCCATCTATAGAATAACTCTCCCCCTTATAATTACTGTTTCCGACCTCTTCTGAAAGATCGGTAATCTGACCTTTCTTCAGGGAATTGTCAATTTGCTCAAATTGAGCATCGTATTTAAAAGTTTCGTAAACTGCTTCTCCATTAATAGTAGTGTTGTACATATAGTTCAACTCAATTTCACCAGTATCAGGGTCGTAGACCATGTTGGTAATGTTTCCCTTTTTTGATTTTGCAGATATTTCATGCGTTTTTTCCAGCCCCTGAGCATAAATTCCTGAGCAAGTTAGGAGTATTAAAACCCCAATTGAAAGTGTAAATTTTTTCATATTTTTCTTTTTTGTATTTAAACGAATGTTCAATGACAAATTCCATGCCATATGACCAATGTATTACTCTAGTGAGATCTGTTATGTTTGCTAACGGTTAGTATATGGCAAGTAGGGCAGTAGAAAGCAATAAACTTTCGGATTTGCTCTGAGCCAAAACGTTTTATTTTGTTTTTAATTTATTCATTTTAAAAGCCAAATCAACTATTTGGCGGTGTTTGTAAATTGCGCTG
>ENA-UOYH01000630-UOYH01000630.1-marine-metagenome-genome-assembly--contig:-NODE-630-length-11744-cov-5.156767_pt1 | contig 11744 bp, 7 predicted proteins | sample MGYA00238175_ERZ767261 | MGnify/ENA primary metagenome ERZ767261 (study PRJEB28946, sample SAMN06267185) | marine metagenome | isolation source: Columbia River Estuary | place: USA:Columbia River Estuary...
GGGGTGGTGAGTGTGACGACTGTGCCTCCTTCGCTGGGGTGGTCAATGCGGACCTTGGCCCTGAGTAGGCCGGCGCGGCGCTCGAGGGACTTGGGTGTCATGCCATCTTGTTGCGCATCGACGCTGATACCGATGCCGTTGTCCCGGATGATGAGCGAGACTCCTGCTTTGTCCGCTGAGAGGTGGGAGCTGAAAGCGGTAGCACTGGCATGCCGACTAATGTTCACCAGGCACTCTTTATAAAATAGAAAAAGGTCGACTCTGACCCGGGGTTTTAACTTTTGGAGATAGGGCTCTCCCTCAATGATGAGCTCATGATCGAGCTTGGCCATGATCCTGCGTGCGGCGCGCTGCATGTCCGCTTCCAGATTTTCATAATAATTATTCAGGGCGAGTAAATCCATGCAGCCCCTTACTTCGGCACCAGAGCGGTCTGCTTCAGACCTTATCCTGCGCTGGATGTCTGCGAAGGCCTCGTCATCTTCACGGCTTTCCGTAGCAAGATCGCTGAGTAATCCGATGGTGTGGAGATTAGCGCCGAGCTCGTCGTGCAGATCAGCCGCGAGACGTAAGCGAACTCTGGCAAGCTGTCTCATCCTAGTTATGCGGGCGACAAGGAGGATGATGATCATGGCTACCGCCAAAATGACCGCCAAGGCGATGAAGCGGTTGAGTAGGCTTTTTTGTTCTTCGTAAAGTTCATTCAGGCGCAGCGCAAGCTGAGGCCGCTGCCGCTCGAGCTCGTGACGCAGGGCTAGCTCGTTAAGCCACAGGCGAATGGGTAGAATGTCGCCGTAAAAATTCCGCCCGTCTGTGAGTGAGGAGTAGGTGCGTTTATAGGTTGAGAAGCCATAGTTGCCATTGGCCTCTTTAGTTTTGGCCACGTTGATACCACGCGAGAGTAACTCGATCTCAGCGAACCCGATGTTGTTGTAGGCTGGTGCGTGGGGTGGAGCCTCAATACTGGGCTCAAGCACCCGCAGGCGCACGTAGCGGCAGGTGGTGGCGGGGAATCTTTTCATCAGGATCGGCCCGGCTTCGAATACGGAGGCAACCTTGAATTCGGTGAGTGTTATTGCGTCGTTAAAGTCCTCAGCATTGGCACCCTCAACGATCATATGGCGGGGCATGCCGAAGTTGTTGAAGCGCTTCTGTGGAATGGCATCACTCAAGTCAACGGCGTGCAGATGCACTTGGTCCAGCGTTTGGGCTTTGCCCAGATCGATGCTGAGGTATCCGGGCTGATCTGGTGAGGAGGTTGCGACAAATGCAGGGCTTCTCTCTCCCTTGGCTGTGTCCATGACATAAGGAAGGAAACCATCAACGAGCAAGGCGGGGTTGTGTTTATCTGCTGCTTGTATGTTTTGTGATGAGGCCTTCACAGGCTGGTGCAAGGCGACGTTTTCATGGCCACTGAATACGAGCATTTCAAAGAGATGCAGGGCATATCCTCCGTTCCAAGCGCGCGGGCTGAGGGTGGTGGTTTCCAGACGTATCCATGAGGCCTCAATGCCAGCGCAGGCAATGGCCAGGGGTGCGATGCGTGGCAGGATGTTGTCGTCGCTGGTATAGCTTGCGATGACTTTGCCTTTCTGGTCTGCCGCGGTGCCTGCAAGGATGCGGAATGCTTCAGGAAAGCCATCGGTAAGCAGGGTGGTATTAGTACTGCGCCGTATCTCTGGAACGAGGATCACCTCATCGATCTTATAGGTCTGGCCCAGATCGATCTCGACCCATTCCAGATGATCGGCTTGGTTTTGTCGGCTGGATCGGTAGCCTCCGACACCAACGCCACTGCGCGGGTTGTAGTTGGCAAGACGGGTGAGCTGGGAGTCAATTTCAGCAAGCTGTTGTTTGTGTTTGCTGATGCTTGTTTGCCTGGAAAGAACCTCGGCTGAGCTCAGAGAGCAGAGACAGAGCAGGATGGCCAGAGCGCTAAAGGCGCAAGGCATGGTCCGTGTCGATGTCTGCTTGGGTTTCATGGGGGCGCCGCTGCGCGGCGGTTCTTGGTTCTTAGTTCTTGGTTCTTTGTTAGCCGCTGCGCGGCGGTTCATTCACTATTCAAGCCCTGCGGGCTTGGTGAGTTCGAGGTCGATATGCTTGAGGTTTACAACGTAGCCTTTGGGGGCTGTTTTTGGCACGAAGCGTAGGGTGTGATTGCCTTTGGTGAGTTTGATCTGACCCAGGGCAACGTCCTTATAATCATTCCAGGCTTTGTTTCCTGAGCTTCCTTTGGCCGTGCCACTGAGTGATTGGCCGTTGATTTGTAGCTCATAGGTGGCGCCTGCTAGCTGCGCGGCGACTGCCTGGTTGAGCGTGACTTTGTAGCTCCCCGGGCTCTCCACATTTAGCTTCCATGAGAGGGTGGTTTTGGGATCACGGTACTGGCCAATGTGTCTGTTTTTTTCATTGCGGGCGCCACCGCCATCGATGTTGGCAAGGGTGGCATCAATCTTGATTTTGCGGCCGCTCACGGTCACAGGTGCTTTCAGAATGAGGGCCTCGGATTCAGCAGAGAGGGGGTTGAGGCCATTGGCTCCTTTGTCGGTGTATTGAGCGCGCAGCACATAGATGCCTTTTTGGTTATTGGGGTGGGCGGGTTGCTTGATGGTTTTGACTTTACCCGATTTGCTGCGCGAGACGTTAGCGGGGTCACCTGCCATGTCGAGAATGGCGGTAACCATCTCTTTGATGTGCCCATCGCTGATGTGGGCTTGTGCGGGCATGGGAATATGGCCATAGACGCCGTTGCCGCCTTTCTTGATCTTCTCGAGCAGGTAGCTGCGGTTCTTAGCGTTGTCCGGGTAGCGCAGGGCCACTTCCATGTAGCTTGGGCCTACGGATTTGGAATTGGATTGATGGCAGGCGAGGCAGTGGTTTGCCTCAATGAGCTTCACTCCGGGGAGCAGTAGATTCATGCCCTCCAAGCGCGGGTCGCCGGTAGAGTTGGCGTCGGTGTTGATTTTACTTGCTGGGATGCTGCGGTCGGGGCGGTATTCTGCGGTCACTTCGATGTCTGCGGTGCCCAGTGTGCCGTCTTCTTTGTCGAGCCCTGACACGAGGTAGGGGATTTCATTGTCCCAGTCAAAATATCCGTCGCTCTCTGCGATCTTCAGGGAGAGGGTGGGCCGCTCGTTGCCGACGATGATTTTCATGGAGGCTTTGTTCTCTTTGCCTTGGTCGTCTTTTACGATCAGTGTTGCATTGAAGGCACCCGGGTTGGCGTAGCTGTAGCTGGGGTTGGCCTCACTGGAGCTCTCACCATTGCCAAAGTCCCAATGATAGCTGATGGTGTCGCCGTCTTTGTCTACGGTGCCCTTGGATGAGAAATTCACAGCAAGCGGGGCAGCTCCCACACTTTTGTCCGCGGCCAGTTTGATGACGGGGCGGCGATTGGGTCCGCCGTAGCGCACTTTGATCACCTGACCATCGGTATTGCCGGACCAGGCTGAGCCGTAGTTTAAAATGTAGAGGTCTCCCTTGTTGCCGACCTTGATGTCGATCGGGTGATTGAGTTTCACGGAGTCGAGGAAGGGCTCGAGCTTGACGGCTTTGTTGTTGTCATCAAGCGTGATCATCATGATGCGGGCGCGCACCCAATCATACCACATCGCCTTGCCATCAAAGTAGGCGGGGAAGTTGTGCTCAAGGCCATCCTGATAGATGACGGGGCCTGCCATGGAATTACGACCACCATCACCCAGTTCCGGAAATTCTTCTGACTTGGCGTAAGGATACCAGACGGTGGCGGGATTAACCGGAGGCAGTTCTTTCAGTCCGGTATTGCGAGGTGAGTCGTTGATGATGCCCTTGGCAAAGGAGGCGCCGCTTTTCTCGGTCGCGTAATTGTAGTCATTGTAATACTCAACCCCGACATGGTAGGGCCAGCCGAAGTAGCCCGCCTTGGTGGCGATGTTGTATTCATCGTATCCGCGTGGGCCACGATCGGTCTTCTCGCGTGCGTCCGGGCCGACTTCTCCCCAGTGCAGGTAACCGGTTTTTTGATCCACAAAGATACGGAAGGGATTACGGCAGCCCTTGGCATAAATTTCCGGGCGGGTGTTGGGTGTGCCCGGGGGGTAGAGGTTGTCTTTGGGTATGTCGTAGCTGCCGTCTTCGTTCATGACGATGCGTAGGATGGCGCCACGGAGGTCATTGGAGTTGCCGGCGGAGCGCTGGGCATCACGGTGTAGGCCAGTTGCTGTATCATCAATGGGCGCGTAGCCGTCTGCGGCGTGTGGGTTGGTATTATCTCCATTCGCAATAAAGAGCTCACGGTTTCTTCCAAAATGGATTGAGCCGGCGTGGTGTGGGCCGGCGTGGCGCTCGGTGACGACTTCGAGGACGTTGACCTCATCGATGAGTTGGTTGTCCTTGAAGGTGAAGCGTGACAGGCGGTTGCAGTCTTTCTCAATGGGAGAGTAGTAGCAGTAGATGAAATTGTTACGTTCAAAGTCTGGATCGAGGGCAATGCCAAGCACGCCACACTCACCACCACCGCGGTATTTATAAATCGGCTCGATAGGGCGGCCCTTATGGTGGGCGGGAAGCTGGTGAATGGTGACGGGGGTGCCTACCGCCGGGTCATAAAGCTTTACGGGGCCGGTGCGCTCCGCAATAAAGATGCGCCCCTTGTGATCGATGGCGATCTGCATCGGATCATTGAGTGAGGGAATGATGGTGCTGACTTCAAAGTAATCATCGCCAGGAAGTTCGCTGCTGATGGCTTTGTCCTCAGCTTGGGCAATCGAGATGACGCTGAGAAGTAAAGTGAGTGTGAAAATAGATGATTTCATAGAAGGCAATATGCGTGTGCTAAGGTGGTATAAATGAATACCTCATTACCATAGCTCAACTTTCTATGCCAACAGCTAAAAGAAGTGATCAGATAAAAGATTGACGATTAATGATAAGTTTTCACCGATTTTGGCGTCGGCTGGTTCCTGATTCTCGGGGCTGGGAGTTGCAGGCAAGGAAAAGCCCTGCGGCTGGAAGGCGGCAGGGCTGGGGGTGAGGATGATGGGTGATATGCGCTGAGCGCGGATCAGCGGACACTCACCATCTTACTGAGAAGCTTACTGCGAAGGGGTGGCTTTCAGGCAAATGACTTTACCCAATCTGGATTCTCAGGGCCAAAGATCTTCAGCATGACGATCGGATCTGTGGGGGAAGGGTTGGTGATGGTGACTCCTGCCTGAGCGGTGGACTCAGTGACAAAGTACTCGTCGTGGGTAAGCTGGCCAAAGCGAATCATGGTGGGAGTTTCGATGTGGCTCGCTCCCATGGTGCCGTGGCCCTGCATCATGATCATGCCGTAACAGCCGGCGTTTTTGATGGTGACGGTGCGTCCTGGCAGCACGGTGACCTCAGTAGCACTGTAGGCTTCATTGCGGTAGCAGATCCACTTTTCATCGTAGCCGTTTTCCTCAACTTCCTCGGCACTACCGAAGCATGACTTGGGCTCCATGAAGTGATTCTCGACAAAGTTCGGGTCGACGTTGGCTTCCCAATCAAGGACTTCGATGAGGTAATCAAAGTCACCGATCTTGTCCTCAGGGCAGTCTTTCCAGAGCAGCTCGGTGGGGACGACCTGGTGGTTAACCACGGACTGATACATGGCGTAGACGTCAGATGCTTTCTGCGGCTCGAAGGTGCAGAGACTTCCGGGTGCGTGTAGGATGCCCGGAGGCACGTCCCAACCGGTGCCGGGATCGAGGCGGTAGGCTTTGGAGTAGCTGGTGATTTTGTTGTCACCCTTGGTGAAGTTGACGAGGCACTCGCGGATCTGGTCTTTGGTGGTGCCGGGCTCAAAGCCGAAAAAGGTGTAGGGGTAGTCTGCGCCGTAGTTGTTGACCTGAGGTGGGAAGTAGTAGGCTTCAGGTTTGCCGAGTTGGCCAACTTTAGCGGCATACTCATCACTGTGATGCACGTGGTGGGGCAGGGGGCCTTTGTTGTCAAAGAACTTGGAGTAAACCGGCCATTTCTGGTGCTCGTCCCAGAGGCGGCTGCCGATGATCTCGCTCTTGAGCTCGTCAATGGCATCACGTAGGGTGATCTGGTGGGTGGTGGAGCCGTCGTTAAACACGACCATGCTGAGGCCTTCGTTAACACCGGTCAGGGGGCCGTTATCTGCAGGGGTGGTACTGGAGAACCAACGCTCATCAATGCCTCCACGCTCGCCACCGAGGGCGTAATAGTCGTCAGGGTGAAGTCTGATGCGTCTGCCGGGAACACAGAAGGAGCGGGGGACCCAGTTAGGGGCCAGGCGTAAAATTCCCTGACCTTGGTCAAGGGCGTCTTTGGCGATTTGTGCAGTGCTCATAGATTGTTGATTTGTTATTTAGATTGGGTGGATTGAAGTGAGTTGATTGATTCTCGAATTGGGGAGGTGTTGTTTTCTCAGACGTCCTTAGACATCGTGCCACTGCTTGTCTTTGCCGGACTGGAGCACGGCAGCACATACCTTGTCGGTCTGGAGGGCGTCGGCGAAGGTCGGGTAGTGTCTCTTACCATCATCGGCATCTGGTTTTTTGAGGAACTCATAAACACCATGGGTGAAGCTGTGCTCGTAGCCGATGTTGGTGCCGGGGATCCACCACTTGTCCATGTAGGGCTGGTCACCACTGGTATTACTGACGTGGATGTCACGCCAGCCGCGGACGGCACTTTCATCAGCGTAGTCATAATAACCAAGACGGTGCATGTCATGCAGGTCCCAGGTCATGGAGGCGTTTTCACCGTTGATCTCAAAGCTATAGAGTGCCTTGTGGCCACGCGCGTAACGGGTGGATTCAAAGATGGCTACGGAGCCGTTTTTAAAACGTGCTAAGAATGCACAGGCGTCATCGATGCCGACTTTTTGCATATCCCCGGTGTCTTGGTGCATGCGTTCCTTGATGAAGGTCTCGGTCATGGCGGTGACGGACTCGATCGGCCCGTTAATCCACATGGCGGTATCGATACAGTGTGCTAGTAGGTCACCGGTGACTCCACTGCCAGCGGCATCAACATCGAGTCGCCACAGGCCTTCGCCACCCTGAGGGAGCTCGGCATCAATGGTCCAGTCTTGGAGGAAATTGGCGCGGTAGTGGAAGATGCGGCCGAGTTTGCCACTATCGACGATGTTTTTGGCCATGGTGACGGCGGGAACAAAGCGGTAGTTATACCAGACGAAGTTAGGCACTCCGGCTTTTTCCACAGCGTCGACCATTTGCTGGCTTTCCTCTGGATTGCGCCCGAGGGGTTTTTCACAGAGAACCATCTTGCCTGCTTCGGCTGCGGCGATGGCGATATCATGGTGGGTGTTGTTGGGTGAGGCGATGTCAATGGCATCGATGTCATCACGTTCGATGAGCTTGCGCCAGTCGGTCTCATTGCTTTCATAACCCCAGTTTTTGGCAAAGGCTTTACCGCGTGCATCATCACGACCGCAGATGGCTTTGAGCACGGGCTCGTATTCGAGATCAAAGAATCTGGGTGCCTGGCGGTAGGCATTGGTGTGGGTTCTGCCCATGAGGCCGTAGCCGACGACGCCGATATTGAGTTTTTTCATGATATGGTAGTATAGGTTGCTGAGAAGGGTTGGATTTTTGGTGAAGGAGATGCCGAATGATTGCGCTCTGAATCACGGAGTATCTTTCCAGTATTCAATAGACGTATATTTTGTCACGTATTTTTCACCAGAGTAATACAAAATGAGGATGGATGATGTCTGGGAGATCAGTAGCCAAGAAAGGAGCAGTCCACGGGAGCAAAGATCTCTTGGCCTTGGGCATCTGATAGCCAGATGCCTTTTTTAGCGGAATCGTAGCGGATGTGCTCCACGGCGCAAAAACCTCCCGGCAGCGGGTGCACCATCTGGATGTGGCAAAGCTCGGTGGGCTGGTCTTTGCTGAAGTCTGCAGTGGTAGCAATACCGTGTGGCAGCTTGTTGCTGCGCGATGAGTCCAGTCCCTCGTGAAAATAGGAGCAGACGTCCTCGATGCCGATTCTGTTTTTGTGGCGTCCGTTCCACGGCTGGTAATGGCGGCCGCCGTTGGAGATCCAGAATAGGGTGCTGGGGAACTGCTTGGGATTCTTCAAGGAGATCCAGGCGTAGCCGTCTAGGGTAACGGCTGTCCATGCGAGATCCTGCTCTGCTGCTGAGAACAAGACGAGATCCTCGAAGCCTTCACGTGCTGGATACTGAGCCAGCGAGGTGGTGGAGCCGTCCGCCATGGGGACCTGATCGAGGGAGGTGAAGATAGCGCCTTCTTTCAGACTGCTGTGGCCGCCATTGGCAGGATCTTCAAAGGCACCTGGGTAGACTTGCCCGTGGATAAAGGGGCTCGTATGGATGGCAAAGGGCCCACCATGCTCAGGAAACTCGATGATGGGGTGGTGGCCGTAGTTGTAGCTACCCTCAATGCCGGTGATGGTGTGTTTCTGGTAGATGGCGTATTGTCCGTCTCTGAGGCTGACTTCCTTGGTGACCTTGCCGCCGATGTCATCGGGCTCGATTTCCATGACTAGCTTATTGCCTTCAGATGAAATCGGGGTCCACTCGTTGTTGGCGGTAGCACCATGGGGGTGGGGTAGCTGATCACTAACACCAAAAGGTAGGCAGAAGAAGTCGCCGCGCAAAACCTTGATCAGGTTGGGCATGTCATCAGCGATGGGCTCATCCACCCATGGGTTCATGGCGTAGGGCGAGACGGTGCGGTCTGGTAAGTGAAAGTTGACTGGGGCGAGGTGGCCGCCGGTGTGGGTGAGGTAAAGCTCAACTTGGTCAGTGCTTAGTTTACTGGACGCGTAGTTGGCAATGACTGGTGTCTCGATTGGCATTATACTGAGAAGGTCTAGTTGTTTTTTGATTTTGCTAGGGTGCTGTGAGCATGCCCGAGTCCTTCCAGGCATTGAATCCTTTGTTAAGGTGGTAGATGCTGCCGAAACCTTTGTCCTTAAGGATGGCTAGTGAGCCGCTGCTGCGCTTGCCGCTGCGGCAGTGGACGATGTAGGCGGTGTTTTTATCGAGCTTATCGACCTTGTCTGCAAAGTCAGCGGCCTTGAAATCTACGTTGACTGCACCCGCGATGTGACCTTGAGCATACTCGGCGGGGGTCCTGACATCCAAGACACGGATATCCTTGTTTTCTGCCAAGAGCTTCTGGGCGTCCACCGGTGTGACATTCTGCACGCTCCATGAACTTGGGCTTGGGCTTGCGCTTTCTGCAGGTGTGTTGCTTTCAGCTTGCTTGGGCTCACTGCATGAGCAGAGCAGGAGGGTGGGAATGGTCAGAATAATGGATAATAAACGCATGCTCCACCCTTAGAGGATCACCAGTCTGACATCAAGTTAAATGGATGCGTGTCCGCGGGGAGGGGCAGGAGCTAACGAAGTAAGGCGATTAACGCTATTGGTTCTCAATAGCTGCGCCCTTGATTTCGATCCGGCCATTCTGCTCCCCGGTCAGATAAAGCCCCAGTGCCATGTCGTCTATGTCGGTGATGACGTAGATACGTTGTTCCCAAGTTTCCTTGCAGTTGTGGGTTTTTCCAGGTTCGATTTTGGCATGATACTTGCGGTTGCCGCCGCCCTCATCTTTGTGTTTGCATGCACACATGTAATAGACTTTGAGGGGGTCCTTGCTCTGATTGGTGATGCTGAGTTTGATCTTATGCAGCGATGTTTTCTTGGCGAGGGATCGTGCTTTATTCTCATCGGCTGGATCGAGCCGCCATACACCATCAGCCCGCTTTTCTAACACCTTGATCTTTGCGATCTGCTCAAGGAATTCCAGACGATCATTGGCGTGTTGCTTTTTCTTTTTCTCCTGCGCTAGAATTTTGTCTTGTTGTTTTTGAAGCAAGCTCTGGATACGGGTACCGATTTCTGGGTCCTCGTGTTGTTCGAATTTTTTGAGCATGTCGCCGGCTTTGTCATCGTCAGCTAACATCTTTTCAAGATTCTGAAACGCCTGTTTACGGGTGGTGAAATCCTCATCTCCGAGGCGCTCCACCAGAGCGGAAACTTGATCTTCTCCCGGCGCGTTTGCCTCAGACTGTTCTTGTTTTGCCAGCAGTGGAAAAGCCCAACACAGCGAGATGATTATGAACCCAAGGGATGACTTACTAAGGATGGTATTCAGTGAGTGAGTCATGGCTTGAGTGAGTCTGGCTTATACTTGCTTTGATACTTGCTTGGTCTCTGACGGGCGACTGTGGCGGTAGCCAGATTACGTCATCAGCATTACCATAACATAGGAAAGCATGAGAAAAAACGGAAAGTGTAAATGTGCAAAAAAACCTGCCGTGGTTCACGGCAGGTTTTTAAAAGTTGAACAAGGGAGCTTCTATGCGGCTCATCCTTCATCCGCTATCGCCGCTACGCGGCACTGCGCTTCCTGCGCAGCATCAGCGCGAGACCTCCAAGGCCGAGCAGCGCTGTCGAGCTAGGCTCGGGCACAGCGGTAACGGAGAGGAAGATATCTCCTCCTGACTCAAACAAGGTCGCAGTGGCGTAACCCAAAAGTGATTCGGTGAATACGGTCGAGCCAAGGCTATTACCCAATGCCAGGCTGTCCGCGTCAAACAGAGTGTAAGTGCCCACGCCGATGCGGCTACCAGGGCCGCTCAGGTCGGTGAAGGTGAATGCATCCAGATCGAACGAACCGCTACCTATGTCCAATTCAGAACTGCTCATCGATACGAGGTCGCTGAAGCCGGGGGATGCCAGATCAAAGAGCATGGAGTTGGCACCTGCAGAGGAGACGTCCACAATACTGGAGAAAGTCAGTGTGCCGATGCCGCCATCTCCGGGTGAAAGGAACGAGGTGCTGTCGATGGTGGTAGCCCCACCGACAGTGCCGGTGCCGCCCAGCGTGCTGCCGAATTTAACATCCACGGCACCGGTAGCGCCCGAATTGTCGCCATTGATGTAGAGCGTACCCCCGCCGGCGATGGTGGTTGCTCCTATGTATGTGTTGGTTCCGGTGAGCGTGAGATCACCCGTACCATCGTGCCTCACTTGGTTAGATGTGTTAATCCCGCTGATGACACCACTTATCACCTGGTCAGCAGAGCTGTCGTATGTAAATTTGGAGCTATTGACCATAACAACGTTACCGGCATAGTTGCCAGCGCCAAGCTGACCACTTCCACCAATGATGGCCTCGGCAGTATTGCGGAGTGTAAGGTCACCGGTAAAGGTACTCACACCCGAAAGGATCCAATCTCCCTGATCCGCAACCTTGACTGATGTAGTGCTACTCAAACCGTCGGTAATGTTCAGCCCGAAGGTATTATCAGCACTAGCAAAACTGCCGCCGAGCACCAGTTCGCCGTCTGTGCTTCTGGTATTGGTGAAGGTGCAACTGCATATTCTGCACAACTTTCTAATCCAGCATCTTCTATAACTGTTGAAGTTGATGGTACAACATTCTTTGATAACGCTGGTACATTAATAAGAGCATACAAAGGTGGAAGTGAATTACAATATGTTGAAGTATATGATGAAGAGGCAGTTGACCCAGTAACATTTTTACCAATTGGTACATTCGGACAATTCTCAGCATCAGTAGACCAAATATCAACTTATCTAACACAAGGTACTTTAGGTAATGGTGAGGCAATCGCAGAAACATCGGGTGAATTATATGCATCTGCATCACTTATAACTAATTGGAATTCACCTCAACAAAATACACAAGGGTTTGTAATATACAAAATAGATTTTGAAAATGGTAGAGCCACTCAATTTGTACAAC
>ENA-UOYH01000632-UOYH01000632.1-marine-metagenome-genome-assembly--contig:-NODE-632-length-11737-cov-4.134220_pt1 | contig 11737 bp, 6 predicted proteins | sample MGYA00238175_ERZ767261 | MGnify/ENA primary metagenome ERZ767261 (study PRJEB28946, sample SAMN06267185) | marine metagenome | isolation source: Columbia River Estuary | place: USA:Columbia River Estuary...
AGTCTCTTTTTTCTATACCAAAATCTGTTAGACCAATAATAACACCTCTACCATCACTAGGGTTCGGTTTTCTTGTGATTAAGCCTTTCTTTTCCATGGTTTTCAAGATTCTAGATAAACTAGTAGCTTCTATTCCCATTTTTGGACCTAGAGAAGTTGAGGGCGTTCCTTTTTCCGGGTCAATACTTAACAATGTAAAACCAGTTGCCATTGTACTTCCAAACTTTGAAGCTTCTTCATTATACATTTTTTGAACTGTTAGCCAAGTAGTTCGGAGTACATAATCAATGGTTTTTTCCTTCATAGTTTTACATTGGTGAAGCCAAATATAAAAAAAAATACTATGCACGCATAGTATTTTTATGTTAAATTATATTTGTAATATGAATTAAACCTTAGAAATTAAAAAAAATAGTAAACATCATGCTCGTGTATCTATTCAGAAATTTACCGTTTACTAAATATTGAAAAGCTATTTTGATTTAAGTAGAGTCAAATAGAATTTTATGTTAACTATTTTTTGATGAGATTATGGGCGATAAATTTTTTCGATTAAATCTAGATACCTGTTTTTAATAACAGCTCTTTTCATTTTCATAGTAGGGGTAAGATGACCTGAATCTATAGACCAAACTTCAGGAGTGATTTCAAATTTTTTAATTTGCTCCCATTTACCAAATTTTTGGTTGCATTTATCAACCTCTTTTTGAATTCGTTTTTGGATGATTTCTGAATTCGCAATATCTTGAAAAGAATTCCCAATTGGCTGATGTTTATGTTCAATCCATTCTTTAACAAAATCAAAGTTTGGTTGAATTAGTGCTGCGGGCATTTTTTCACCTTCACCAATTACCATAATTTGTTCTATAAAACGAGATTGTTTTAAATCATTTTCAAGAAGTGTAGGTATAATATATTTTCCACCTGACGTTTTAAACATTTCTTTTTTACGACCAGTAATTTTCAAGAAGCCATCAGGGTCAATTTCTCCTTTATCGCCAGTATGGAAGTAATCACCTGTCATTACGCTTGCAGTTTTTTCGGGATCTTTGTAATAGCCCATCATAACATTAGGGCCTTTTATTAAGATTTCACCATCCTCAGCAATTTTAACTTCAACACTATCAATAGGGATACCTACTGTACCAATTTTAAACATCTTGTCGGCATATCTACCTACTGAAACTACCGGTGATGTTTCTGTTAATCCATATCCTTCCATAATACGCATTCCAGCAGCAGAAAAAATTCTTGATAATCGAGGTTGAAGTGCAGCACTTCCAGATACCATAGTATGTAATTCACCTCCTAGAGCAGCTCGCCATTTACTAAAAATAAGTTTGCTAGCAATACTTAATTTAAATTCATACCAAGCACCATTTTGTCCATATGGCTCCCATTTTTCACCTAAGCTAACAGCCCAATAAAACAAGGCTTTTTTAATACCGGTAAGTTCTTCGGCTTTTGCCATTATTTTATCATACACTTTTTCTAAGAGCCTTGGTACAACACTCATCATATTGGGTTTAATTTCTTTGGCATTTTCACCTATTTTATCAAGTGCTTCTGCGAAATATATAGAAGTTCCCGAATGCTGGTATACGTAAATTAAAACACGTTCAAAAATATGACATATAGGCAAAAAACTGAGTACTCGTGTTTCTCCTTCATCCAAAGGTACTCTTGGAATACTATCTATAACATTACTTGTAATATTCCAATGAGAAAGCATAACCCCTTTAGGAGTACCTGTGGTGCCCGATGTGTATATAATTGTAGCTAAATCAGAGGGCTTTACTTCATTTTTTCGAATTTCCACTTCTTCTTGATTAGAAGTGTCTTTCCCTAATTCTAATAATTCAGAATAATGTTTACATCCTTTAATATGATCAAAAGAATAGACTTCTTTTAAACCCGTATTCTTTATTACTTTATTGACTTTGCCTAATACTTCTTCGTCTGAAACAAAGCAATAAGTAGATTCGCTATGATTTAAAACATATTCATAATCTTCAGCACAAATGGTTGGATATATTGGGATATTTTGTGCACCAATTTGAAGTATGCCAATATCCATAATATTCCACTCCGTTCTGTTGGTTGTAGAAATAAGAGCTATTCTATCCCCCTTTTTAACCCCGAGTTTTAGTAGAGCTCTACTTATAGCATTTGCTTTATCTATATATTCTTGTGTTGAAGTTTTGACCCATTCACCGTTGTATTTAGTAACTAAAGCGGCATCATTAGGTTTATTTTCTAATTGGTAATAAGGAAAATCAAAAAGTCTTGTTATCTCTTTCATAGGGAATATATAATATGCAACGATGCAAAGTATGAAAATAAAAATGATTTACAAATTGAGTGTGTGAAATGGTGCCAAATAAACTAAATTTAATATAATGCTGCCTTAATTCCATGTTTGTGCTCTTTTAAATCTGATTTTGTAATTATTATGTTTATTAATATTGCCTGCGGTATTGCAATTATATCTTCGGCGAGCCCAATGATGCAAGAAAAACTTAATTACACAGCAACGGAAACTGCAGCTATAGTTGGTTTAATAGATGTGTTTAATGTTTTGGGTAGAATAATTGGTCTACGTTATCCGATTATTTAGGAAGAACAAATACTTACATTATTTTCTTTGCTTTCCAGGTTTTAGCCTTCATCATCTTTCTTCTTGCCAAAAACCTCAATGGAGTTGACCTTTTTAGTCGTTATCTTTACCGTAATAACCATGTATGGTGGTGGTTTTGCAACGCTACCTGTATTTTTAGGAGATTTATTCGGAACAAAACAATTAGGGGCTATCCACGGCTTGGTATTAACTGCACGGGGATTAGCGGGTGTTGTAGGACCAACTATTTATGATATGGTTAAGAATGCTATAGGTTCACTAGATACCACCTTGAAAGTTTTTGCTGGATTATTTACCATTGCTTTATTCGTGTCATTAATAATGAAACGTACAGTGACAAGAGCATATCGAAAAATGGATGAAAAAATAGAAAAACAATTGAAGTTGGTATAGACTTTAATACTAGAATTAATTAGAAAGCACTGTCATATTTTTGGAAGTACTTTTTTTTTGGTATCAGTTTATTTCTTCCTAAAAAATTTTCTTTTAGAAAATTTAGTTCAGCTACAAATAGCATATTTTTTCTAACGTTTTATTTAATTAAAAATCAATTTTTTTTCAAATTTAAATTGTTTCCACATGACTTTTGTCATGATAATTCATTCATTTATAAGTTACTTTTATTGAACTTTTTATACAAGGATAATTAAAATAAATATTATGGAAATACTTGAAAAAACAAAGGCTCGAGTTTTTAAATTTGGGGACAAAACAGCTGATGGAAACAGCACAATGAAAAACCTATTGGGTGGTAAAGGAGCTAATTTAGCAGAAATGAGCGCAATAGGAATTCCTGTCCCTCCAGGGTTTACTATTACTACCGAAGTTTGTACGGAATATAACCTTTTAGGCCAAGAGGCTGTTGTAGGAATGATTAAGGAAGAGGTCGAAGCATCAATCGCCAAAATAGAGTCTCAAATGGGAACAGCTTTTGGTGATAAAGATAATCCATTGTTAGTATCAGTGCGTTCTGGGGCAAGGGTTTCCATGCCAGGAATGATGGATACTGTACTTAATCTAGGAATGAATGATGAAGTGGTTCTTGGGTTAGCCAAAAAAACAAATAATGAGATTTTTGCTTGGGATTCATACCGTCGTTTTATTCAAATGTATGGTGACGTAGTTTTAGGTATGAAACCAGAATCTAAAGAAGATATCGATCCTTTTGAAGAGATAATGGAAGCCCTAAAGCATAAACGTGATATAGAATTAGATACAGAATTTACAGTTCAAGATTTAAAAGATTTAGTATATGATTTTAAAGAAGCCGTCAAAAAACGTACAGGACACGATTTTCCAACAAACCCTTGGGAACAACTTTGGGGAGCTGTTGTAGCGGTTTTTAATAGCTGGAATGGTGATAGAGCTGTGTACTATAGAAATATGAACGGTTACCCAGCTGATTGGGGAACAGCAGTTAACGTACAAGCTATGGTTTACGGTAATATGGGAGATAACTCCGGAACTGGTGTGTGTTTTACACGTGATGCTGGTACAGGTGAAAATCTTTTCAATGGAGAATATTTAATTAATGCACAAGGTGAAGATGTTGTAGCAGGGACTAGAACTCCGCAACAAATTACAAAAGTAGGGTCATTGCGTTGGGCTGAATTAGCAAAAGTTGAAGAAGAAGACCGATTGGCTAACTATCCTTCATTAGAAGAATTAATGCCAGTAATCTATAATGAATTAAACGAATACCAAGAAAAGTTAGAGTTACATTATAAAGATATGCAGGATATGGAGTTTACCATGCAAGATGGTAAACTTTGGATTCTTCAAACGCGTAATGGTAAACGTACTGGAGCTGCAATGGTTAAAATTGCAATGGATTCTTTAAAAGAAGGTTTACTTACAGAAAAAGAAGCAATGCTTAAAATTGAACCTAATAAATTAGATGAATTATTACATCCAATTTTTGATCCAAAAGCATTGAAAACTGCTAATGTAATTGCACAAGGTTTACCTGCATCTCCTGGAGCTGCAACTGGTAAAATTGTTTTCTTTGCCGATGAAGCTGCAAAATATAAACATAGTATTTTAGTTCGTATCGAAACGTCTCCAGAAGATTTAGAAGGTATGAACATTGCTAAAGGTATTTTAACAGCTCGTGGTGGCATGACTTCTCACGCAGCCGTTGTAGCACGTGGCATGGGTAAATGTTGTGTGTCTGGTGCGGGTGCATTGAAAATAAATTATAAAAACAGAACTTTAACAGTTGATGGTCATGAATATCACGAAGGTGATTGGATTTCTTTAAACGGTTCTACAGGAAATATTATTGAAGGAAAAGTTGCTACAATTGAACCAGAATTAAGTGGTGAATTTGCAGAAATAATGGAATTGTCAGATAAGTTTGCAACTATGCAAGTTCGGACAAATGCAGACTCTCCAAAAGATGCAAAAGTAGCTGTGAAATTTGGTGCGCAAGGTATCGGCTTAACTAGAACAGAGCACATGTTTTTTGATGTTGACCGTATTAAAGCCATGCGTGAAATGATTTTAGCAGATACTGTTAAAGGACGTAAAGAAGCATTAAATGAATTATTACCTATGCAACGTGAAGACTTTGAAGGTATTTTTGAAGCAATGGCTGGTTTACCCGTAACGGTTCGTTTATTGGATCCACCATTACACGAGTTCGTGCCTCATCAATTAGCTACTCAAAGAGATTTAGCTGAAGATATGCATATTTCTTTAGAAGCTGTTAAAAGTAAAGTAGCTGAATTAGAAGAATTTAACCCAATGTTAGGTCATAGAGGCTGTAGATTGGGTATTACATATCCTGAAATTACAGAAATGCAAGCAAGAGCTATTATAGAAGCTGCATTAAACTTAAAAGAAAGAGGTGTTGTCGCGAAACCAGAAATTATGGTTCCTTTAATTGGTACAATTGCTGAATTTGAAAATCAAGAAACCATTATTAGAGCAACTGCAGATAAAGTTTTTGAAGAAAGAAACGATTCTATTGAATATTTAGTAGGAACGATGATTGAAATTCCAAGAGCTTGTTTAACTGCAAATTTAATTGCTAAAAGAGCTGATTTCTTCTCATTTGGAACAAACGATTTAACACAAATGGCATTTGGTTATTCTCGTGATGATGCTGGTAAATTCTTGCCTGTATATATTGAAGAAGGCATCTTAAAAAATGATCCTTTTGAAGTATTAGATCAAGAAGGTGTCGGTCAATTAGTTGAAATGGGAACTATTAAAGGTAGAAGTACGAAACCTAATTTAAAAGTAGGTATTTGTGGGGAACATGGCGGAGAGCCTAGTTCTGTTGAATTCTGTTATAATACTGGTTTGAACTACGTAAGTTGTTCTCCATATCGAGTGCCAATAGCTCGGATTGCATCTGCACAAGCGGCTATAAAAGCAACTTTATAATAGTTTTCTAATTTTTTTACATGATAAGCCTCGAAATGAATATTTCACTTCGGGGCTTTTTTTATTCTATTTCGTAAGATTATCTGTTTTCAATCCAAAGTCGAGCATTCACAAAAGCCTCTAGCCAAGGTGAAACTTCATCTTTGCGTCCATCAGGATAATTAGCCCAATTCCATTGAAATGTAGAACGCTCAATGTGTGGCATAGTTACTAAGTGGCGCCCTGTTTTATCAGACATCATAGCCGTATTAAAGTCAGAACCATTAGGGTTATGTGGATAACCTTCATAGCCATATTTAGCTACAATATGATATTTGTCTTCAGAGTATGGTAAGCTAAATTTACCTTCACCATGTGAAATCCAAACTCCTAAAGTCGTTCCTGCGAGTGTAGAAAGCATCACAGAATTATTCTCTTGAATTTTTACTGAAGTAAATGAACTTTCATGTTTATGAGAATCATTATGATCCATTTTACCATGAACGTCATGCTCTGGGTTTATCTCTTCTAATTCCATAAACAATTGGCACCCGTTGCAAATTCCAACAGAAAGCGTGTCTTCTCTATTGAAGAAATCTTGTATCACTTTATTAGCTTTTTCGTTATATTTAATAGCTCCTGCCCAACCTTTTGCAGAACCTAAAACATCAGAGTTGCTAAATCCACCAACAGCACCTAAAAACTGAATATCTTCTAAGTTTTCACGACCAGAAATTAAATCGGTCATGTGAACATCCTTCACATCAAAACCAGCTAAATACATAGCATTTGCCATTTCGCGCTCAGAGTTACTTCCTTTTTCTCGAAGGATAGCCGCTTTTGGTTTTGTGTTTCCAATTACTGGTAATTTTCCAGTAAAATGCTTTGGGAATGTATATTGTAACGGTTGATTTTTATAATTGTCAAATCGGTCTTGAGCTAAACCATTTGCTGTTTGCTTTTGGTCTAATAAAAAAGATGTTTTATACCAAACATCTCTCATTGTAGCAACATCAAAAGAGAAATCATCTTCGTTATTTTTAATGTTCACTATTCCTGTATTATTTGCAGTTCCAATAGTGAAAAATTCTATATTATTTTCTGATAAAATAGTTTCAATTGAAGCATCACCTTGAAAAACTAGTCCTGAATTTTCAGAGAATAAAACTTTTATAGAATCTTCCTCATTTAAAGCAGAGATATCAAAATCAGCACCTAAGTTAATATCAGCAAAACATAGTTCTAACAAGGTGGTAATTAATCCACCAGAAGCCACATCGTGTCCAGCAGAAATTTTATCTGCTATAATTAAGTTTTGGATGGTATTAAAAGTGTCTTTTACAAAGCTCGAATTTTTTACATCTGGAGCTTCATTGCCAATGGTATTTAAAACTTGGTTAAAAGAACTTCCGCCTAATTTAAAATCATCTTGCGAGATATTAATATAATAGATGTTTTCTCCGTTTTGTTGTAAAACAGGTTCCACAACTTTAGAGATTTCATTACAATTTGCAGCAGCAGAAATAATAACAGTTCCTGGAGAAATGACATCACCATCTTTATATTTTTGTTTCATAGAAAGCGAATCTTTTCCAGTTGGAACATTGATTCCTAAATCGATCGAGAATTCTGAAATAGCTTTAACAGCTTTATATAAACGCGCATCTTCACCTTCATTTTTACAGGGCCACATCCAATTGGCAGAAAGAGAAATAGAGGCTAAATTTTCTTTTAATGGTGCCCAAATGATGTTAGTTAACGCTTCTGTAATTGAATTTCTACTACCTGCTTCTGGATGGATTAATCCAGATATAGGCGAGTGGCCAATAGAGGTCGCAACCCCTTCTTTTCCTTTAAAATCCAATGCCATAACACCAACATTATTTAACGGAATTTGTAAAGGACCAACACATTGTTGTTTGGCTACTTTGCCGCCAACGCATCGATCTACTTTATTAGTTAACCAATCTTTACAAGCTACAGCTTCCAATTGTAAAACCTGCTCTAAATAGATTTGTAAATTCTTCGTTTTATATCTTGAGTTTTTATAATGTCGGATAATTGTTTTATCAGTTAAAATAGTTTTAGGAGAACTACCAAACATGTCTTCTAAAGCTAAATCCATAGGTTTATCCCCTGTGGTTTTAGATTCGAAAGTAAAACGATTGTTTGTTGTAACATCTCCAACAGTATACATTGGCGAACGTTCCCGGTCTGCAATGTTGTGAAGTGTTTCTATATGTTCCTCACCAATAACCAATCCCATACGTTCTTGAGATTCGTTTCCTATAATTTCTTTTGCAGATAACGTAGGATCTCCAATGGGTAAAGCATCTAAATCTATTTTTCCACCTGTATCTTCAACCAATTCAGATAGACAGTTTAAGTGTCCTCCAGCACCATGATCGTGAATAGAAACAATGAAATTCTCTTCACTTTCTACCATACCACGAACAGCGTTAGCAGCACGTTTTTGCATTTCTGGATTGGAACGTTGTACTGCATTTAATTCAATTCCTGAAGCAAGTGCTCCAGTGTCGGCAGAAGATACTGCAGCGCCACCCATACCAATTCGATAATTATCACCACCAAGAATTACAATTTTATCGCCTTCTTGAGGTGTGTCTTTTAGAGCCTGATCTGCTTTTGCGTATCCAATTCCACCAGCTTGCATAATAACTTTATCAAAACCAAGTTTTCTTGCTGCTGATGCACTTACTGCTGAGTTTTCTTGATGTTCAAAAGTTAATACCGAACCACAGATTAGAGGTTGTCCAAATTTATTACCAAAATCTGATGCACCATTAGATGCTTTTATCAAAATATCCATTGGTGTTTGGTATAACCAATCTCTTGCTTCAAATTTTTGTTCCCAATGTCTGTTTTCTTCTAATCGAGAATACGACGTCATGTAAACCGCAGTTCCTGCAAGAGGAAGCGACCCCTTCCCACCAGCAAGTCTATCTCTAATTTCACCACCAGCACCCGTTGCAGCACCATTAAAAGGCTCAACGGTAGTAGGAAAGTTATGCGTTTCCGCTTTAAGCGAAATAACAGATTCAAAATCCTGTGTGGTATAGTAATCAGGAATATCTGCACGTTTAGGTGCAAATTGTTCCACTTTTGGGCCTTTTATAAAAGCCACATTATCTTTATAAGCAGAAACAATATCGCCTGGATGTTGCTTCGCAGTTTCTTTAATTAATTTAAATAATGAGATCGGTTTTTCTTCACCGTCTATCACAAACGTGCCATTGAAAATTTTATGACGACAATGCTCACTATTAACTTGCGAAAACCCAAATACTTCCGAATCGGTTAATGGACGCCCAATTTTCTTAGCAACACCATTCAAATACGCTACCTCTTCATCGCTTAATGATAAACCTTCTTGTTGATTGTAGGCTAAAATATCTTCAATATTAAGGATAGGTTCTGGCTGAATATCAATAGTAAATGAGTCTTGATTTAAATCGCTGAATTTTTCAGAAATCATTGGGTCAAAATCATTAAAATCTTCTGAAACAGGTTGAAATTCTTCAATTCTGATGATGTCTGAAATCCCCATATTTTGAGTAATTTCAACAGCATTGGTACTCCAAGGGGTTATCATTGCTGCGCGCGGACCAATAAAAATAGCATCTAAGGATGCTTGTTCTATTTTGGGCTGATTGCCAAAAAGCCATGTTAATCTTGAAGTCGTTTCAGTTGATAATTCTTTTGTAGTTTGAACAGCAAATATGTTGCTGGTTGTGTTTCCAAAGAAATGAATCATTAGGTCTTGATTAGTATTTATTTAAAGAAAGGGCAAATTTACTTTTTTTAGTGGAATTTTAGTTAAAAAATGATATCGAAAATTTTGAGTTATCCAAGAGTTTTGAACAAAAAAAGCGACTTATATAAAGCCGCTTAGAATTTAATTTTTAATTAACCTTTTCTCTAGTTCTTTACCGTCAGACAGTATTACATTGACTATTAAGATGGATTGGTTTTTTATATTTATTTAAACTTAAAACTATTTTTTTTAGGAGTTTTTTATAGCTTAATCAGTTTTTTAGTAACCGATTTATTTCCGTTGCTAATGGATACCAAGTAAACGCCTTTGTTTAAATTGGAAACATTAATATAGCTTTTGGAAGCATCTACACTGCTATCAGTAATTTTTTCGCCTAGAATACTAAATATTTTAACATTTAATATTTCGTTAGCTTTTATAAATAATTGGTCTCCATTTAATGGATTAGGGTATAATTTAATAGCTACAAAGTCGTTATTATCGATATCTAAAGTACCCGTGTAACAAGTAAAAGATAAATCATCTATTCTCACTCTATTAGTAGTTGATTGATTGTCCAAAACAACAGTAACACTTCCTGAAGTATTTATATTAGATAGTGTTGTTGTCGTACTTGTTGTGTTATCTGAACCGTAAGGTATAGAACCTACAGATACATTATTTACAAGAACATCAAAAGTACCTGCAGAACCGCCAAAAGTGAGTTGGGTTGTAACCGTTAAGCTTCCTATACCACCGCTTAAAGCGGGAGATGTTAATGTGCCATTTCTAATACAAATCGCTTTAGAGTTTAATGATTGGTCTGTTCTAGCATCTGTAGCAGTCCAAAATCCATCTGTTCCTGTCCATGTGCGTGTTGTATAATTACTTTGACCTGCAGGAATATTTGCAAAATCTTCAGAGGCACAGTCTGACGAACCAACTAATGTTGTTTCGATTGCAGAATTACTCTGAGAAGATGCATTACCTGCAGCATCTTTAGCTAAAATGGTAAAGGTATAAGCTGTTTCAGAGGCTAAGTTTAAAACAGTATATGTTGTTGTGTTAGATCCTGTATTTACATAAAAGATACCACCAACATACACATCATAACTTGTAACTGCCGTATTATCTGTGGAAGCAGTCCAAGATAAATCTATGGTTGATGCTGTTGGGTTTGAGGCCGTTAAACTTGCAGGTATCGTTGGGTCTTCCGTATCAGGTGCTGTAGTTGTTTCGGTTGCAGAAGTACTAAGAGAAGATTCGTTGCCCGAAGCATCTTTTGCCAAAAGCGTAAATGTATAAGCTGTTGAGGCTGTTAAACCTGTAACTGTATATGTTGTAGTGTTAGATGAAGTATTTACATAAAAGGCACCACCTAGATATACATCGTAACTTGAAACTGCAATATTATCTGTTGAAGCAGTCCAAGATAAATCTACGGTTGTTTCTGTTGGGTTTACAGCTACTAGAGCTGTAGGTGTTGTTGGGACTTCTGTGTCAGGTGTTGTATTCCAACGATCTTGAGCAGGTGTTCCTCCCCAAATGACTGTAGCTAAATAAGGATTGTCTATAAATGGATTTCTGTTTCCTTGGGCGTCACTAATTACTGTATTTCTATTGTCTTCAATTTCATTAAGGCTTACAGGATCTGCTGCATTCCATTCTAAAAATAAATCGATCATATCATCTGGTGTAGTACTTGAGCTACCAATGCCAACTATATTTGGTTTGCATCGGTCACCATAGCGCAAATACATGTACATCATCATTCGAGCAACATCTCCTTTCCATTCATCACCAGGATACCACCCCCCTGAGGTGCTACCAGAATTACCAGATCCATCTACAAATTTTAAGTTTCCTCTTTGAGATACATATTTGTGTTATCTCTCACAATACCATTAAAAAATGTTCTCTGCGTAAAATCTCCGAAGAAAAATCCAAATTCTTTT
>ENA-UOYH01000633-UOYH01000633.1-marine-metagenome-genome-assembly--contig:-NODE-633-length-11705-cov-3.932405_pt1 | contig 11705 bp, 1 predicted proteins | sample MGYA00238175_ERZ767261 | MGnify/ENA primary metagenome ERZ767261 (study PRJEB28946, sample SAMN06267185) | marine metagenome | isolation source: Columbia River Estuary | place: USA:Columbia River Estuary...
CCCTGAACACCGTGATGCAGTTGAGAAGCAACGCGAGCAAAGACTGCCACAAACGGAACCTGGTCTAGACATATTTCAAAATTGTGGAATTAGTGAAACCTGGGACCATGGTATTCGATAAGAAGAGACGGGACGAGGAATTCAACCATGTGGAAGACCGTCGTAATAAAGATGTGACATTAAAACCTCAGCCAAATGAAGAAGCTAATGAACGATTACGCCAACCTCTAGACTTATATTCTGAGCCGTCAAATGTCGACAATGGACCTAATGATTCATTACATTCTTCACCAGATGTGTCTGCATTGGACGACAATGACATCGAGCACACTCAACACGAAACGGAAACACCATCTGAAGACGCTCCGGATTTTGATGCGGATAAAGGGCATCTGCGTCTAGAAGGAGTGGAACCGTCTGGACCGCGTGCCATATTACGATCCAAGCGAAAGCAAAATTCAAAATCCAAACCTCCTGTTCGCAGCTATGAAGTTGAGTACATTCATGCACCTTCAGATCATAATCCTTCGTATTCATGGCGGCCTACAGTCGATGGAACAGATGACTATGAAATATATGCTCGCATCAAGTGGAAAGGTTACAAAGAGCGCACATATGAACCCATCAGGAATCTGGGTGATGACGCCAAACTACTGAAAGATTGGAAGAATAAATATGCGAAACGCTTAGCAAAACTTCGACCACTGGCCATCGAACAGTACCGTAAAATGCATGACGGTATTGTCACTGCGTATGCAAGCTGTAATAAAGACGCAGACGTCTCATTGACCCCTAGCGTCATATCATTTCTAGCTGCTACTGCATTCGATGATATCATTGGACACGATCAACGCATGGACAAGTCACACTCACTTTGGTCCTCATCCAATGACGAACCAAATCATTCCACTCAAATGTCTGATGATGAATCGCTGGCACTTTCTGCTACCTCAAATTCATCATCATCTACACCTAAGTCAACCACACCTCAGATTTCAATATCTACCGAGTGTATTCCTCTACTCCAAGACAAATTCAAGTCGAAGGATATCCAACTCGAATGTGTGGACAAGACATTCAATATTAAAAGCAATGGAAAGAGCCTCCCTGTTAAGGACGTTATCAAGCCTGACTCAAAAGGAGCTCCATCCATCACTAGCTTCAAGCCAAATGACGGAAGAAAGTCACCGTTCGATATCGAGATGCCTGATTCACTAAAGAAAATTTGGGGCACACCTTTTGGCCCACAATTCTTCGACGCATATCTGACGGAAATCTTTGGCATGATGAATCGAGGAGTATTTTCAGTTGTTCCACATGACAAGTCGATGGGTAAACTTATTGGAACTAAACTACTCTTCAACATCAAGACTCTCGAGGATGGAACCCTCGACAAGTTCAAATGCAGAATTGTTGCTCAGGGTTGCAGTCAGATCAATGGTCTCAACTACGACACTGATCAACTCTATTCTCCAGTCGTTAGTCTCAATACTGTGAGACTACTCCTCACTCTTTTTGCAGCTCATCCAGGAGTACATTTCTTTCACTTCGATGTTAGTCAAGCCTTTCTCTGGGCTCACCTCACCGAAGACATTTACTTACGTCCATTTCAAGGACTATCTGTGCCTTCTGGATCATGTCTTAAGCTACACAAGAGTTTATATGGCCTCAAGCAAGCAAGTTATGAATGGCATAAGCTTTTCACTTCTACTCTCAACGACCTTGGATTTGTGCAGTCGGAATACGATCATTGCATGTACACCATGGTCTGTGCTGACGGTTGGATCATCACATGCATCTTTGTTGATGACATGATTGTTTTCACCAACAATCCAGCCCTCAAGGACAAATTTCTTAAAGATCTCAACAGCAAGTTCAAAGTCGAAGATCGTGGCGACCTTTCATGGTTTCTGGCCGTAGGTATCACGCGTAACCTCGAAGGGGGGTATGTGGATTTATGCCAGTCGTCATTTGCGTTCGAGCTTGCACGTGATCTCGGATACGTCAAAGGTAGTGGTCGAAAAGTTGAAGCTCCTGAGATTGCCCAACTGCAGTTGTCTAAAACTCAGGGGGGTATTGCTGCGGAAGTTGATGATAAGGCACGCGCCGAAATTGAAAACTTCAACTACAGGTCATTCATGGGCAGAGTGATATATCTTTTAACGTGCACGCGCCCAGATATCATTCATGCAGCCAAAATCCTAGGACAATTCGTATGTGATCCTGGATTACCTCACATCAGCGCCATGAAACGTCTTGGTGCATACATTGGAGAAACTCATGACAAACCACTTCGCCTTCATGGTCCTCGCACAATGAAAGAAGCTGTTATCGGATTAGTAGGTGATTCAGATGATGCAAACAATCCAGACACCAGACGATCGCTTAATGCTGTCTTCGGATTCATTGGACATCTTGATGCAAGACCTGCATTCTTCTATTGGCATAGCGAGTGGACCACATGGGTCACATCTTCAAGCTGCGTAAGTGAAATGTATGTTCTTGCTCTCATGTTAAAAATAGTTCAAGAATATAAACCATTCTTGGAAAGCATTGGTTTCGATCAAGATGAACCATCAATTCTTCACAGTGACAGTTCAAGTGCCATCACAATCATGTCTGGTTCACATCCAGCTAGGTACAAAGGAACAAAGCACATGGAGAGGCGTTACTTTGCAGTACAACAAGCTGTGGCTGCTAAAATCGTCAGTCTAATGTATGTCAAGTCTGAGAACAACCCTGCAGACCTCGGAGCAACATTCAAGACCATCAAGGAATTCAAGAAGCTTAGAGACATCATAATGGCACATGACATCGACGTGACTGCCATGGTTGGATACATTGATGCAAATTTCGAAGTCAAACTCAACCCTACGTCAAGGTCTCAATTGGAATCCATTCTCATGTATGGATCTGCATATCGAGGAGATGTCACTGGAGATGGAGCAGCTGCCGCCGTAAACCAAGGAGTTGCAATGCCACTGATTCTAAATCCAAATGCAGAAGCTAGCCAAGAAATAAGAGATCTAGCAAGAGAGTTATTTGTTCAGGAAATCATTCCTCAAAGTCACTGCCCGAAATGTACACGTAATCGAAACAGAAATATTAATCCTCTCTGCAACTACCACCGTGGATACCATGATGAAATACATGTTGAACCACTTCGTGAATACTTGAGAATCAGACTCGTCAACGATGCTCTTGACCATGAAGATTGGAAACAAATTGGATTTTTACAAGCTCATTATGATCCCAACATTGGAAACGGATTAACACGAAATGCGCATCTAGCTCTGGCATATGAATTGGATCGCAGAGGCATCAGTCGTGACATCATCATCCAAGACCAAAGTTGGCCATACCTGATCAATTGGTGCAGATTTCCAAGAATTAAAATAATGCATTCTGGCCACTCAGTTACAAATATCGACGATGATAACGACAACCGAGAATGGTACAACTATCACTTCAAAATTATCTCCAAAGATGTATTGAATTTGCTTACCGATGTCGACACTGGTTTTAGCTTCGATGAAGTCAATGGTTACTACATGCCCAAATGTTTCTGGACCATTGCTGAAACATCTGATCTATTGAAGGATGGTCATGCCGTTGGATACGAACACCCTTATGTAGCCATCACTAAGGACGTTCCAGAGGAACACAGAGGTGAGAAGATATATCGTGAACTTCGTGACGCATGTCTCTACTATCTGGTCACTAATGAAGAGACCGATCAACAAGTAATCAGAGGATCACCTCAACTTAGAAGTGATGTCTATATCACTACTAGGGAAGCTGCTCATAAATGTGGATACAAAAGATTGCCTAACAGCGATGGATCAGTTGCCAGACCCTATCGTATGCATTGTAACAACGCTCAATTCTCCACGTTCAACATTGTTCCGGACTTCGTGGAAACTGATCGAAGACGAGGTTACAAATCATTTGATGATGTGAATGAAGAATATTTCAACTTCTGGAAAAGAGCAGTGCCACAGATAGAGCCAAGATTCGAAGAACCATCACGTGTGGAAGGCGTAGCCGTAGAGTATGACTCACTAACACGCGTTGAAGGAAATGAGGAATTTGATAACCAGAGACAATATATTAGAAATATTAATTTCATCGATTTCGACGTCTGGGAAGCATACACTAGACCACCACTACGTGAAGAGGAGCTAGGTACTGACGACGATGATGACGACGACGAAGACAAAGACGAAGACAATGATAACGATGAAGACAACGGAAATGACAAAGACAAAAGCGTCAATGGAAAAGAAGATGCGAAGAGCAATGAGGATGAATCGCCCAATAGTCGATGTCGAAAGTGTCCAAAGATAAATTGTTCGAAACACGAGATCAGTGACGATGAAGTTGAGTATCTACCTGATAAAGGAACCAAGAATCCTGTATTCTTTTGGAGCCCTAAGTATAGACGTGAGGAAAATAATTCAAAGTCTAAGTCAAGATCCAAGTCAAGATCTGAATCAAGATCAAGTTCAAAGTCTAAGTCAAGATCTAAATCAAGATCGAGGACGAAGTCAAGATCCAGATCAAGATCAAGGTCTAGGAAGCGCCGTAGAGATTCTCCATATCACCACAGATCGCATTCGAATCATAATCGTGGGCAGTACAGGTCAAGGAACAAAGCTCACTACTATAGGAGCAACCAGCCCAAGCATTACAATAATCGACATGTCAATTGGCCAGCTAGGTCATCTCCACGACCAAGGCGATTTCGAAGAGAAAGTTCTACTGCAAGCCTTGAAGAATTGGATAATAAATGCGTAATAGCACATCTGATAGAGAGAGGCAATGCCCATCAATACCAGAGCTACGTCTACATTGTTAACAATGGCATGGAGCCATTTTATCATGACCTCAGTTGCAGATTTGTCCAATTCCCACAAGACCACAGGATCCTCAAGAAGAAGGAAGCTATCAGCATGGGATATCGTCCACACTCATCGTGTAAATATTGATGATTATTTATTTATATGTATATGTCATATTCATTATAACTTATGATCTACATTTCCTATTTACTGTCGTCAATGTAAGGGGGGTGCGATTATTATGAGAAATATGAGATCACATATGCATATAATATGAGCTAATGCTTTAATAAATAGTCATCATGGTTTGCATATATGAAACATGACATACATGGTTATCGTTTGTATATCATATGTGTTGTTGAATGTATGTATAACCACTTCATTCATATGTATGTATTTTATATTCATGTTATGGGATAAGATTGTTTTATGTTATATCTATTACTCTATGTATGAGTCTGTATATACATATTATACATGTATCAGTTTATGTATCTATCTATGAATGATGTTATATCGTTATACATCATTGTAATATGTCTTGTGTTTATTTACACACATGTTACATACATACATACATGTATATATATATGTACCACTACATGATTTAATTATACGCTAATCTTATGCAGGATATGAATATACATATATACATTCGTATTAATGTTTATTCATATATGTAATGTAATGTTATTGTCTTGATATGTTTTATTGTATCACAATATTATTATATAAGTATATGTATATACATTAATCATTTACTATATATCTATCATGTATATCATGACTCATCTGGTCATATGTTCATTACTATATAATTATATATATGTACAGTATCAAGTATGTATATATATGTATCATATCGTATATGTATATTCATGTACATCATTGTTTGTATGTTTACATCAAGTTGTATATGTACATATGTATCTATGTCAATATGATTTATATAAGTTATGTTATTATGAAATGAGTTATGTATTTATGTAAATATATATTATGTACTACACCTATCTAACTGAATTGATTATATGCTGTATGTATAACTATGATGTTTATGGTGTATGTATTTAATATATATATTTCATTATGATTGCAGTATTTTATGTATGCAATAGATGAGGTATTTCAGGTGGATTTAGTTCCATCTCCTGGATCCTCATTGGCAATTTAAATTAGCTCGTGTCAATTTAATGCGCAAGTGAAAGTCTTAATCAAATTAATTTAGTCAATTAATCAAGTCGTTTAAGTCAAGTTTATCTTAGACAATTAATCGGGTCAATCAAGTCATATTAAGCTTAGACGATTAGTCAAGTCAATTAAGATGACTTTAATGTGATTCATGTTTGTCTGGTACCGATCAAGTTGAATTGTGTTTCTATCCCGGAACATAATTCAACTATCGAACTGATCGTACTACGGACTTACAGGTATGACATTACTAGCATGCTATTGTATTCTGCGATTGTATTTATTTATGTATGAGCCTATTCTATATTCGTTATAATAATAATTCAACTATCGAACTGATCGTACTACGGACTTACAGGGTATAAGGGAGGGAGTAGCTAACCCACCCATAAGCCTGGACATCTGCGTATAGGTCAGGAGGTAATCACTGTTGAATTAAGCGCGACTACTTTATTAATATCAATAGCATTTCAATATGTCTTACGATACTAATAATTTTCAAAATTTTAATAACTACGTTAACGAACTGCCTACATCTACACCACGCGGTGGCGCTGCCTCAAGTGCGGCGTTAAACTCCGATTTTCGCATGGTAGCGAATCAAATGGAAAGAGGAGAACATGGCAACACTACAGTCAATGGCCAACGACGCAAACAAGCATTGGACAAACAAAGTAGTGGGGAAAAAGCTGCTAAATCTATAATCGCAGACTCGAAACTTGCAGGACAAATCAAGTGGCATGCAGGTAAAGACTTTGTCAAATGGTCTGAAAAGATGATCGAGATCTTCAGTGATAAAGATGCAGCACATCTCCTCAGAACAGAGGAAACTCGAGTATGTCTTACAAAGGAAGAACTGATCAAGCTTGCCAAGGACATAAATCAATACGTGATGTCAAACAACAAACGACATAAACGTGAAATCGCTAAATTGGATATGACGATATCCTCGCATCAAGGGCAGATCAAAATCATAGAAGAAAAGATCTCAGGACTAGGCCTTGAACGCATAAGAATCGAAAGCGAAATTTTGGAAGAACAATTTGAACTTGCTGAAGAAAGAAAGGCGAGTAACTCTAGGTCTCAAGGTCAACCACAGAGTCAAACTTCTACAAATCAAAACCCTAGTAAAAATGGCGAAGACTCTTCAACGGTCGAAGAAAACAATCAAGAATCGAATTCTAATTCTTCGTCATCCTCAAGTGGACATACACACCAAGGAAACACCACTGATAATACTAACAGTGGATCAATGGCAGACAATGGCAATGAAGAAACTCAAATTGCTGACTCATCTGTCAATGAAACAAGCCCTCGTCTGGCAACAATGAGAAATAATCAATCTCAATCGGAAAATCAAGATTTTCAATATGAAACTTCAAATCAAGAAATACCAGATGGTTTTGGAGGCACAATTGGAACGCCAGTAAATTTTGATCAAAGAAATATGACTTTTGGCAGACCAAATCTTAGAGTTACACCAGTAGCTCCAAGATCCAGTAGGACCTTCCCAAATGTCCCTGGAAATTCCAATTTCGGTGATTCAAGTGATAATTTTAGGGATTTTTCACCAAATTTAATGATTGATGACCATTCACACGGAACAAATCAATCCGATTTTTCGTCTAACCGCACGCGCGTCCCAACTAAAATTTTTGACTTACTGTCTAACACTTCAAGTCAAACATCAAAATCCTCACGACAGTTAAAAATAATACTTCATCATATAGATAACTTGAAGTTGGAGGCAGAATCTGTTCAAGAAAAGATTATCGAGGCAAAACTGCGACTTCAAGAACTGCCGACAAGCAAACTAGTTGTGAAGGATTGGGCAAAGAAATTACTGGCTGAAGAGGCTACTTCAAGTGTAAGAGTCGAAGACAGGCCCTCCATATTTTCACCCAACGCCAACCTTAAAATTCCTATTGGAGCTGATACTATTAGTTCTAGTACGTCAGAATATCAAGAGCGGGCAAGAAGAGATCTAAATTTAGTTATGGGCAAAGTTCAGAGCAAAGATGTCTTTTATATGGCGAATTATGATACAAGAAATATCATTTCGGCTGATGTTGAATCTCAACATGATGATGAAGCCAGGACTTTTATTTGGAGAATTTTCAGGCATAGCTTCGAGCATCAAGGCGAAACTTTCTTCGAAAAGTTCAAACATCGCGACGTACTTTCGTTTTGGCAATACATCTGGGAGACGTTCTACAATCGGGATCAAAACCACTCTTTCAGTCTTGCAAGACAGATGATGGAGCTGAAAATGTATGAAGGCGAGAAGATTACACCATATATTGAACGTGCTGAACAATTATGGAAACAATCTGCCGAAACAGACTTCATAAAGTTTAATGAAAATGATTTCAGAAAGCTTTTACTGCATGGTTTGCACGGGCATACCAGATTTCAGCATATACTCGAAGTGCTGCGTGGCGATACAAAATACAAAGATCTCACTATTACCAAGCAAGAATTGATAAGAACTGAGATCATGTATACAGAAACTGCCCGGAGAGTGAATAAAAATAAAGTTTCTGGATCATTTCATGCCAAATCTGCATCTACAAACCCTACTGCGAAGCCAAAGAGTAAAAATAAGCAAAATCGTGATAACCGCGTCAAAAAGGGCGAATTAAAACGACAAATCGCTGCTTTTGTCAACTCTCAGGATGGAGAAAAAGGGAAGTCAAGCAGTGATGGTAAAAAGGGTGATTGCTGGCTTCATGAGAAGTATGGAAGCTGTCCTTATGGGAGCAAGTGCAGTTTTAATCATTATTCGAAAAATGGAAAAGTCGGAAATACTGCACCGCCAAAGGAGCTAAAATGCCCTAATTGTGGTGGAAATCACTGGACTAAGCACTGTAAAAAGCCTAAAAAGGCCTCACCAGCACTCGCTAAAGCCATCGAACACCACAAAATGCCTCAGAATGGTCAAAATTCGAAGCAGAAAGGTGCATCAGTTCATGCCAAAAGTGCCCAAATCGCAGATTTAGACGAAAATGACCCAAAAGTTACTCAAGGATTTGAGTTCGTTTTTGGCGAGGATTGCTCTGATGACGACACCCGGTATACCAAATCAATCCAGAACACTAATCGAGTTTGTTCTATATCAAATAAAGGCCTAAATCGCTCAGATAGCGACGCCAGAAGCTCTAACGCAAATATTCCTGAACCGTTTTTTCGAGAAATCGCAAAAAGTCAAAATCACGCACTTATTTATCGAAATTTCGACAACCAGAGCAGTTGCGGACCTACTGAGCATACCAAATCGCGAGATAAGGTGCCTAACAACTTTCCTGAGCCTTGGAACGAAGGAAATCGACCCAAAACTCGCGAAGAAATCGAAAATCCGTCAAAATCGGGACTCGATCTGGGCCAAAATACCCCTATTTATATACCCAAATCACCAAAAGGTGAAAATTGTCAATTTTCATCCAATGATCGATCTGAGTATATCAAATCGAAGCTGAGGGCATCCTCCAACTTTTCCAGCGCCAAGGACCACCAGAATCGGCCTATAACTGACTTTAGAAGCCCAAATAGTGGTACTTTTTCATCTGGCCCTGAAAATTCGTATATATGCGAGGATCTCAGATACGAAAATGATAACCAGACCACTTCTGACCTAACCAACCATACCAAATCGTCACAAACATCAACCTCAAACTTTCCTGAGCCAAAGAACGACGTAAATCGACCCAAAATTGACTCCAGAAGCCAAAATAACGATACTTTTGATTTTGAGGGAATGCCTGTTTTGCTCACTGATAGTGATAGTGACACAGACGATTCAGATGACGATTTCAGCGATGATGAGGTCGAAGATGAGGTCAACGAAGCATCTCCAGTTGATGACGACATAGATCAACCAGTATTGAAGCTGAAAACGAAGTTTGATGGCCAAGTTTTCAACGTTGAGGAGTGCCATGTGTCAATCGTTGGAAATAATCCATTGGCCGAGAAGTTTCAGCATGAAATCGAAGCCTACCGGATGGATTGCAAGTTGTCTGATGAACTTGATGTATACGCGACCGTTCTTATGGATAGTGGTGCAAGCGTTCACATTTTCAGCACAGTTGACGTTTTCAATCATCTCGAAGAGCTATCAACACCTATCGTCATAAACGGTGTCGGAGGAAAGCCTCTACATGCCAGTTTCATAGGCGTGGCGAAAGTTTTCTGTAATGGTATCTCGATGACTGTCAAGCCAGCTATATTCCTTCCTGAAGCAAAGCACGATCTATTGTCAATATCGCGTCTCTCTTTTGGCAACAAGATCATTATTGAAGATGGAAATCTCAAGATGTATGCGAAAAATGGATCTAAACTCGTCGACGTCGACCACAAGAACCATGTTTTCCCTGTCTCTTTTGAACCACATCCAAATGTTGTCAAGCTTCAAGAAAGGATTCAACAGGAGAACAGCAAGTCAAAAGCTAAGTACCATGGAAACGATTCCATGTGTACAAGTAATGATGATGCAAAACAAGATGCCACTGCTGCTCCCCTAACTGCAAGGTCCACTCATGGAGATATGACCGAAGCCCAGCGTAATCACTGTAGGACACACTTCGTGGATTTTTACAAAAAGCATGGACTACCGGATATTCCTCACCATGAGTGTACCGTTTGCAGACGCGTAAAAGCCCAATGGAAAGTTGGACTCTCTGGAGTGCATAGGATAGCTACAGCCCCCGGTCAAGTCTTATATCTTGACGCCTTGGGACCTATCTATCCTCCAGGAGTGCACGGAGAACAGTTCATCATTCAGGTCACTGACAAGTTCACTCTACACAAATTCATGACCGCCATTGTACTTCCGAGCGAGTGGCGTAGCATTGAACCCATGATTGCAATGTATTATGCAGAGATCAATGGAGTATCGACTGCCATAGAAGTTACTGGAGTGGCGAAGCCTCTTCACATCGGCATACTTAGGACTGACAATCAGCCAGACTTCAAGTCAAAGGAGTTTCTTGACTGGTTAAAGGCGGCCAATATAAAAGCTGAAAACATCGTTCCTCGAGACCATCGTCAATTAGGTATTGGCGAACAACAACATGGTCCACTGCTAATCACCATCACCGCTATGCTAGAGTATGCTGGACTACCTACAGCGTTCTGGACTTTCTGTGCTTTTCAATATGTTGAGATTTCTAATCGTCACTGCAGAGGAAAGGACAACAAAGCTCCACTGCAAAGGAATGAAAACCGTCCAATTGAAGACCCAAGTGGACATGGACTGACCGAAAGGTTATACACCATAGGTTGTTTATGCTTTCCACCGTTATCGCATGAAGTTCGCAGTAAGTTTGGTATCAGTGGAACCTACTGTGTGTATCTTGGACTCGCTGATCGAAACGGCGTTAAAGGACACTACTGCCTAATCATGCAGACTGGTCAAATCATAATTGGATCTAATGGAACCACATTCGATGAATCCAAATTTCCATTCAGAGATGAACGACTCTGGAACCATTTTGGATTTGATTTTCAACACCCAGAGCAGCCGATAAGAATCGTAAACATTTCTGATGAAATCCCTGAACACCGTGATGCAGGTGAAAGGCAACGCGAGCAAAGACTGCCACAAACGGATCCTGGACTAAACTTATTTCAGTTAAGATATAAACATATCTATATAGTAGAATGCTATATAACAAA
>ENA-UOYH01000641-UOYH01000641.1-marine-metagenome-genome-assembly--contig:-NODE-641-length-11636-cov-2.203910_pt1 | contig 11636 bp, 8 predicted proteins | sample MGYA00238175_ERZ767261 | MGnify/ENA primary metagenome ERZ767261 (study PRJEB28946, sample SAMN06267185) | marine metagenome | isolation source: Columbia River Estuary | place: USA:Columbia River Estuary...
GCGTGACAGAGTGAAATGTGCCTGGGTCGGGGCTGAATTCTCGAAGCCAGATGACAGGTATCTGGTTGGTGAGTCCATCATTCCAAAGTAGTTCAATGCCCTGAGCAATAGGAGTGGCGCGCTGCAGTTGATGGGTAACTGGATAGGTGTCGAAATCCGGTACGACCAGCGGCACCATTTTATCGCTGTTGTTCATGGCGGTTCTCCGCAACGTAGACCGGCGCGTCCGATGGCTGCAGCGGAATTCGTCCGCGAATGATATCCGCTGCTTTTTCCGCCAGCATAATTGTTGGGGCGTTCAGATTGCCGCTGACAATTGATGGCATTATAGATGAATCAACAATGCGCAGTCCCTTAAGCCCGATAACACGGCAATGTTCATCCACTACCGATAAGTCGTCGCTACCCATTTTACAGGTGCACGACGGGTGATAGGCGGATTCCACGGCATCGCGTAAATAGGCGTTTAATGCTTCATCGTCCTGTATATCTGGCCCTGGCGACAATTCCCGTCCCCTTAGCCCATTAAAGGCCGGTTGCTCAAATATCTCTCGGCTGAGGCGAACCCCTGCTCGAAACTCCTCCCAGTCAGAATCGTGTGAAAGGTAGTTGAAGCATACTTTGGGTGCATCTGCAGGGTTGGAGGAGCGCAGGCGCACCCAACCCCTGCTGCGCGAGCGCATGGGGCCCACGTGAGCCTGGAATCCATGGCCATTGTTGGGGCTTTGACCATCGTAACGCACGGCCATGGGAAAGAAGTGATACTGCAGGTCGGGATGCTCAACACCGGCCTTGCTGCGAATGAAGCCCCCTGTTTCAAACTGGTTGCTGGCACCTAGTCCGGTGCGGGTAAACAGCCACTGGGCGCCCACCAGCGCTTTGCCCAGCAAATTGTAGTAGCGATAAATCGAAACCGGTTGCACACACTCCATTTGCACATAAATTTCCAGGTGATCTTGGAGGTTTTCACCGACTCCCGGTAAGTTGTGCTTAGCTTCAATGCCCATGTCTTGCAGATGCGCCGGCGGCCCTATACCTGAAAGCATTAGCAATTGCGGGTTGTTGATAGGTCCCGACGACAGAATGACCTCTTTCGCTGCTACCGCCTCGCATTGCTTTGCCCGGTGATTGAATAGTACGCCGCTGACGGTATTCCCTTGCAAGGTAAGCTGTGTCGCTGTGGCTCGGGTGAGTATGGTCAGATTACGCCGTTTGCGCACCGGGTCCAGGTAGCAAACCGAGGCAGAGCCGCGAATGCCTCCTTTGGTGGTACGATCCATGGGGCCGAAGCCCTCTTGTTGGAAGCCATTCATATCTTCGGTGTAGGGATATCCGGCCTCTGCAGTCGCTTGTAAAAAAGCCTGGCTCAATGGGTTTTTGCCGCGGCCTCGGGTGATGTGCAGCGGACCCTCATCACCATGGTAGTCGTTCTTACCTGCTTCGAAGGTTGAAGACTTGCGAAAATAAGGTAGGCAGTGCCGATAGTCCCAGTTTTTCAGGGCGGGGTCTTCCTTTGCCCAACGATCATAATCCTGAGCATGGCCTCGAATGTAGACCATGCCGTTAATTGATGAAGAGCCGCCCAGCACTCTGCCTCTGGGCAAATGCATGATACGCCCATCCAGGTGAGGTTCGGGTTCTGTTTGGTAATCCCAGCTGTAGGTGGTGCCGTTCATGGGGTAAGCCAGCGCCGCCGGCATGCGGATACGCCAGTCCCAGAAGGGGTCGCGCCCACCCGACTCAAGCAGTAATACCGAGGTATCTGGATCTTCACTGAGTCGATTAGCAAGAACACAGCCAGCAGAGCCGCCGCCTACGATGACGTAATCGTACTCCATTGGGTCCATAGACGAAGACGTCATGGGGTCATACTTTTCGCAGCGGAGGGGAGTAGCATCGAATCAACCCTGGCGTCTTAGAGAGGTCAAAAGTTTAGGTGTTTTGCTAGTGAGAAAGCAACCGTCGGCGTGAATGAATGCATGCGCATCGGATGGATGGCTACGCAGCGAAGGATCATTATTGCTATAGTCTGAGAGGCCGTCGCTCCGGTGGTGGAAAATAAGGAGAAGCAGTTTGAAACATTCTGGACTTTGGTCGCTAGTGGGTTTGCTCTGCCTGCTTGCAGTTGCCTGTAACAAGGCTCCCGACACACTGATAAGCGCTGAACCGACTGGCACCGCTGAAGCACTTTCTGGGCCTCCTTTTGCGGTGGGCTCGTCCACCTTTTTTATCCATGACGAGTCCCGCGCTTTCGATACTGTAGCGGGCATTGATAGCGGTGTGCGCAGTTTGATTACCGAAATCTGGTATCCAGTAGATTCCGCTGTTGCGGCCGCCGGAAAACAGCGTCGCGCGACTTACGGCGATTACGTGTTTGGCAACAGGCAGGTACACCGGCTGATGATGACAGAGACGACTTTTTTTCATCTGACACCCGATACCGTCCGCGATGGGGTCACCGCCGAGGATATTGATGCAGCAATAGAAGAGTTGTTTCTGCGGGAACGGCAAAGCTGGGTGAATGCGCCTCTGGCAGCCGGTACCTCCGCGTTGCCAGTAGTGGTGATGTCCCACGGTGACGCCGGAAGCCGATACAACATGGAAACGGTTTGCGAGTACCTGGCTTCTTACGGCTATTTTGTGATTGCCCCGGAGCACACCGGGAATTCACCGTATTCAATGACTGGCAGTGATCCCGCGCTCGCGCAGTCGGGTGGTGACCCACAATTCCGCGCTCTCATGGCTGACGTACTGCCGCTTTTAGGTGAGCAGGGGACCTACGGCAGCCGAGAAAACTATGGCCAGACCTATACTCCGCTGACAAATCCTGACGACCCGATTGGGAGCTTGCAGCAACTGGACCGCGCACTGTTGCAGAGACTCAATGATCTGCGTGCAACCCTCAATACACTGGATGAGATGAATGCTAACGGGCGTTTTGCCGGCCGATTGTCACTTGAGAGAATTGGTTTGATTGGACGCTCTTTTGGCGGAGCAAGCACGCTGGTTGGGCTTGCTATGGAGCCGCGTTTTACCGCTGGGTTTGCTGTGGTGCCAATGGCTTTGTTGGACCAGCGGCCTAAATTGCCGCCCGAAGCCTTGGCGCCTGTCGGCCAGGAGTCGGCGTTGTTGGCGGCGCAGGGAGACATCGCATATACCAGGCTTAGCAAACCGACATTCCTGTTGAGCGGCGCGGAAGACGCTTTAATTATCGGTCTTGGCAAACAACAGGCCGTCAAGGCAGAGACAGAATTGCCCAGCGGGGAAAACCCTCACCCGGTTTTACGCGCCTTATTTGAAGACAGCGACCAACCCGTATTCTGGGGTTTGTTAGCGAATTCTAATCACTCGACACTGGGGGTTTCAGGAGGCTACTGGTGGCCAGACCTCAAGCCCAATATGGCAGTGCGAGCCTTCAATCCTGATGCTGAGTTCGAGTTATTGGGAACTGCGCTTGCCCATCGTATGCAACAGCAGAAAGCCCTCGCTTTCTTCGACCTGACCATTCGCCAGGATCCTGCAGCGCGCGATGCCATACTCAGTGATTCCTTTGCCAAACAGGGCTTAATAGTTGAAGCGGGACCACCCTAGTTTGTCGGTCAGGGGTTAATCTTCATGACGTTAATACTCAGCATCGCCGTGATGGTGACCCTGCTGCTGGCGATTTTTATCGCCATATACTGGAGAGACATTGAATGCGTGGGTGAAATCCCCGTGCCTTTTTTTACCTTCATAGCCATTTTGTTTACTTCTGGATTGGATGTTGGCCTCGTGATGTTTCCGCTGGTCGACTTTGAACTCTATGCGAGCGAAGAATCCTACGCTTTTGCCAATCCACTCGCTATGGAATTCGGCTTCTGGGGTTTTCTTGTTTGGGGTTTCTATTTTTCTACGACCTTCTATTTTTGCGTGTTGGAGCCTCGCCTTAAAATATTTGAACTGCCGCTGGTCAAATGGGTTAACGATGTTGTCATTATCGGCACCTGCGCCTTTACTGGTTTTTTATTTTTGCAGTACCTGCCCGATTATATCGAGGGTATAAGCAACTCATTACGCTATGGTCTGGTGGCCGCCGTTATATTGCTGGCAGGTATCTCCAGTACCCATATTCGTTTCGTCAGAGTGCTCAGTGTTTCCTCTACCTGGTTGTTTTTTGGTTTGATCGCGGGGGTTTGGTGGTCTTCCGAAATGGGTGTTACTGGGCTGTTGGGTTCCATGGGCAATCTGGGCGATTACTTTACTAACTTGCACCGCTTCGTATCGCCCGTGACTGATTACCACCAGTTCTATCTTTACTGGTGGTTTGCCTGGAGCATTATGATCGGGCAATTCGTATCCCGCTTCGTCAGTGGGCTAAAGGCCTGGCAGTTATTGATTGCGCTGCTGGTGGTGCCCTCTATTCCTATCGCAATTTGGTTCTCGGTACTTTATTACCACTTTTCGACAGAGTTACTTATTGGCGCTGGCTGGCGCTGGGCGATGGTGCTTGTGGGCACGGTGTTTGTCATCAATTCACTGGATTCTTTGATCAGGCTCTACACCCGTAATGTTGGCCTGACAGCCGAGCGTTTTGGCAACTTTTGGTACGTGGTCAGTAATTGGTGCGTTCTGTTTTCACTGGTCTTGTTGTACCAGTTCACCCCGTTGCAAATCGAATGGTTTGGTCTTGCCGTGATCGGTATTTATGTTGCCGTTTTTGTTTTAATCATTAGGCGAAGAGAGAGCCTGTCGACAGGCACCTAGCCAATGAGGTCCAAGTTCGGCCGTTTATTGTAGATACTCTCGTCCGTGCCTCCTATGCCGCTAGGTGTAAACAGGGCGGCCTTGTAGGCTGCAATACTGGCGGGGTCGAAATCTGCCTCTGGTCGAGGCTCCAGCGCAAAGTTGCCAAAGCGGTCCGTTCCTCGCACCAGCATGGCGCTGTCGCTGCCACCGTTGGTTTGCTGCTTCACCTTGGTAGAAATGTAATTGATTGATAATCCAATTCGCGGTCGTTGCGACAGGTTGCTATAAGACCCGTGTAAAAGACGCGCGTGGTGGGTCGAGAATTGCCCCGGTTGAAGATACACCGAGACACTGCATGCCAGATCATCTGCGCTGATATCGACTTGCTGAGACCCCAATAGCATGTTGTCACTATCCGGGTATTGCCGGTGGTCCTTGTCTCCCTCTTGATGCGATCCCGGAATATAAAACATGCCACCATTGTCACGATGGGCGTCGGTCAGACCCAGCCAGACCGTTGCCACCTGTTCAGCAGGCTCCAGCCCCCAATAATGAATATCCTGGTGCCATCCCACATAACTATCTGTTTCAGGCTCTTTGGCAAAGAAGGTAGCTGCCCAGCAAAGAATGTCGGGACCTATCAGGTTTTCTACTGCATCAAGAATTGTGTCGTTATGCACGAGCTCACAGACCCAGGTGCTGACCAGATGGGACTTAAGTATCTGGGCGCCATCTGTCCAGCCCTCCATGCGCCGGGCCAAGGCGTAGAATTCTGGCACCAGGCTAGACGCCTTGCCCGCAGACAGTGCTTGCCCTGGGAATGTGATGCCGCTTTCTTGAAATTTTTTCACTGGTTCACTTAGTGGTTTTACCAAAATCGGCTTTAAGCCACTTTACTAATGAAACGCACATTAAGATCAGAACGGGTAGCAGCGGCAGCGAGAACACCACGGTGGAAGCCTGAATAATTTTTATTCGGTCGGTAGCAATTAAGCCGACCGCTAGTAGCGCCAGTGCGAACGCCCAGACGACTCGACTGATTCGAGGAGGCTCCTGATCATTAGGCAGATTTTTGCTGCAGACGCTGGCGATAGTGTAGGCGGCCGAATCCAGTGTTGTGGCGTAAAAAATTACGCACAGTACCAGGAAGATCATTAAGGCAACATTCCCACCTGGCAAATGATTGATGGCCTGCACTGTCACTACCGCCATGCCGGCCTGGGCGAGGATCTCTTCTACCGGCAGGGTATCGGTCTTGGCGAGGTAGATCGCATAGCCACCGATGATGCTCAAAAAGGTGGTGGTTCCAAGTGTGCCCCAGCCGATGATTCCCAGAATGATCTGGCGAATGGTGCGCCCTCGCGAAATGCGCCCCAGGAACAAGCCCACGAAAGGAGCGAACGCAATCCACCAGGCCCAGTAAAAAATGGTCCAGTCCTCAGGGAAACCGGAGCGACTGATAGGGTCGGTCCAGAACGCCATGCGGAAGAAATTGTCGATGAGTAGGCCACCTGTATTTACCGTCAGCTTGAGAATAAATAGCGTGGGTCCAAAAATCAGCACAAATAGCAGGGCGGCGAAGGCAAGTATCATATTGAAATCAGCGAGTACCTTGATGCCTTTTTTCAGCCCTCGGTAAGCGCTGGCGCCGAAGATCACTGTCCATAGAATAAGGACTGTCATTTTGCTGGTGAAGTTATCTACAACGCCAAACAGTTCCGCAATGATTGCCGAGACCAATGGGACACCCAAACCGAGGGAAGTCGCGGTGCCGCCGACAATACCCAGGGCAATGATGACGTCGATGAGGCGACTGGCAACCGGGTGCTTTGCCAGCGGGAAAGCGCTTTCGCAGGCGGCACTCACTTTCATCATCGGGGTTTTCTTGATGTAAAGCATGTAGGTCACAGGCACGGCGGGGATAGCGTAGAAGGCCCAGGGGATAATTCCCCAGTGGAATATGGGATAGACATGTGCCCACTCCAGGGCGTCGGCCGAGTGCGGCTCTATGCCGAAGGGGGGAGTTTGCAGGTAGGACAGCGGTTCTGCGACTCCCCAGGCGATCATGCTGCCGCCTATGCCGGCGGTAAACATCATCGCTATCCAGTGAAGCTCGCCGTACTCGGGCGGTTCGCCTTCCGGGCCCAGCAACACATTGCCATAGGGACCAAAAGCCAGCCAGCCAGCAAAAATCAGTGCGACACCACCGAGAATGAGATAAAGCCAACCGATCTGTCCGGTGACAAAGTCCATGGCGAGACTGGTGAGATGGGAGCCTTGCTCGGGGTAGGCGATAAGCCCGCCGCCGAGTAACACGACCAACAACAGGGAGGGAAGGAATACTGTCCAGTCGTTACTGGGCTTCATTGCTGCGGGGTTTGTGTCAAGAGTGGGCATAGTGTCTCTAATTATATTTGTTGGACTGGAAACGCCCGTGTGCTGGGCCCATAATCAAACCATACCAGATTATTCACATTGGCGGGTCTGGCGCTTTTGGGGCGACGAGAGGAATAGTCATCAGTGTCTGAGCTATTGTCAGTGGACTGCGATTCCACGGTATTTCATCTTGTCTGGTCTGACGGCACTCATGCGACGTACCCGTATATCTGGTTACGGGATAACGATCCAGGAGAGTTACATCCTCATACTCGTGAGCGACTTTTTGACCTGACATCGGTCTCCCTGGATATCTCACCGGAGTCGTGGCAGCAAGCGTCTGCTCACTTGCTGGTGAAATGGCACGACAAGTCGACTGAGTCGATTTACCCACTGGACTGGCTGCTGGAAAACCGGCCGGGAAAGCATCGTGCTGACCCCGCCGTGGTCAGTCTCAATTATTGGTCTGCAGCAGACCTACCGGCGATTCCACGTTTTGATGCGAGGCTGTGCCGGGAGTCAGGCAGTACCTTGGTTGACGCGCTGCAGGAAGCCAAACGTCATGGCCTGGTTATTTTTGAAGGCCTTGAGGATGACGATCAGGCAGGGGAGAACCTGGGTGAGTTGATCGGCTTCAAGCGCCGGACCAACTTTGGAACGACCTTCGAAGTTGTGAATAAACCATCGCCAAATAATCTCGCTTACACCGCTCTACCTCTGCCACTGCACACTGACTTACCCAATCAGGAGCAGGTACCCGGGTATCAGTTTCTGCATTGCCTGCGCAACAGCGTTACCGGTGGTGCCTCCGTATTTGCTGACGGGTTTCGCATATGCACTGACTTACGCGCACAGGCACCGGATGATTTCGATCTTTTGAGTGGCTTGCAAATACCCTGGCGGTTCCATGATGAAAATGATGATGTGCGTTTTCGTCGCAGCATCATAGAGCTGGATTCAATGGGTGACTTGTCGGGCCTGGCCTTTAATGCACATATCGCTGATGTTGCGGATTTGCCGAGCTCCCAACTCCTCGATTTTTACCAGGCTTACCAGGGACTGATGCAGCGTATAAGAGAACCTCAGTACCGAATCTGCCACACGCTGGGGCCCGGTGAAATGGTGATGTTTGATAACCGCCGGGTGTTGCATGGGCGAGAGGGCTTCGATCCTGGCAGCGGTGAGCGGCACCTGCGCGGTTTCTATGTCGAGCACAATGAAGTGAACTCCAGGATCAGAACCCTGGCGATCAGCTAAGCTGATTAGGCAGTGTACCGATCCCCAACTGTGATTTCAGAAGGGGCTTTCCAGAGGTGTCATACCCACGTAAACCGATTTCAGCTGGGTGAGTTGTCTTAGGGTTTCCATGCCATTTTCACGTCCCACTCCAGAAAGCTTATAACCGCCCACTGGCATTTGCGCGGGAGAGTTTCCGTAGGCATTTATCCAGCATATGCCCGCTTGCATACGATGTATGACCCGGTGAGCACGGCGCAAATCGTTGGTGAACACGCCTGCCGCAAGTCCGTAACCCGTATTATTCGCCCGATTGATAACCTCTTCTTCATCTTCAAAGCTCAACAGCGACATCACCGGGCCGAAGATCTCATCCCGAACAATACTCATGTCGTCTCGACAATCGGTGAATACGGTAGGTGCCACAAAATAACCCTGACTGGCCGAGGGCGGCGCCATAGCCTCGCCACCGCAGAGTAGGCGGGCTCCCTCAGCGATGCCTTTGTCGATGTACGACAGTACTTTTTCCCGATGTTTTGCCGATATCAGGGCGCCAAAATTGGTGTCTTCGTGCATGGGGTCTCCCGCCACAATGTTAGTTGCGGTGCGTTGGAGAAGCTGCTCAGTGAATGCAGGCAATATGTTCCGATGCACAAAGTCCCGGGTACCGTTGGTACAAATTTCCCCTTGAGTGTAGAAGTTACCCAGCATGGCTGCCGATACAGCTTCTTCGATGTCGGCGTCTTCGAAGATAATGAGTGGCGATTTTCCACCGAGCTCCATGGTGACATCTTTCAGGGTTGCTGCGGCCGAAGCCATCACCGATTGACCGGTTGTTACCGCGCCGGTAAATGACACTTTCGCAATTGCCTCGTGCGAGCTCAGTTGAGCGCCGACCTCTCCGCTTCCGTGCACAACGTTGAAAACCCCTGCTGGAACTCCTGCTTCCACAAATATATTGGCGAGCATGATGGCACCGCGGGGAGTTTCCTCTGATGGTTTGAAAATCATGGCGTTGCCACAGGCCAGTGCAGGAGCTGCTTTCCAGCACGCAATTTGCAGTGGATAGTTCCAGGCGCCAATACCGGCGCAAATACCCAAGGGCTCGCGGCGAGTGTAGTAAAAGTCACCGCCCAAATCTTGTTGATTGCCTTCGATAGCGGGCGCCAGTCCGGCAAAAAATTCGATGGCGTCAGCGCCGGTGACCACATCTACCGTAGAGGCCTCTTGCCAGGGTTTGCCGGTATCAGCGACCTCTATTCGCGCCAACTCGTCGTTACGCTCTCGCAGTAATGCTGCGGCCCGGAGTAATATCCGACTCCGCTCGACCGCCGTCATGGCAGACCAAATTGCAAAGCCACGCTGTGCACTTTCCACGGCGGCAGCGATCACATCCGCGTCAGCAATCTCGACCTGGTAAATTTCTTCGTCGATGGCAGGGTTGATAACGGCAAATGTTTCGCCGCTGGTGTTGTTCAAATATTTTCCGTCGACGAAGTTTTTCAGCAACATGGTGTGAGTCCGGTTTGTAAGTGAGCGTTTAATGAATACGAGCAGACTGGCGCTTCAATTCGTCTTGCAGGCGGCTGATGCTCAGTGCACTTGGTGCCTTTGCGTCCTTGATTGAAATAGCGGCGGCCGCTCCGGCCCCCTGGCCGGTGACTGCACAACACATCATATTGCGGGTTGCGGCATGACTGTCGCGATCTCCGCCGGTGATGCGTCCGGCAACCAACAGATTCTCCACGCCCTGTGGTAAGAGTGTGCGATAAGGTAAGTGGAAATATCTGCCGGTAGTTGGCAGGATCAGAATGCCGTAGCCATCAAGAAATTCAGGGAATATACCGATGCTGTCTTCGAATCGACCCTGTTGGCGAACATCAGTGGCCGTCATATTATAAAGCGCGTCGATCTTGCGGGTATCGCGCACTCCAAGAGTCATGCCAAAATTGCGCAGTTTGGCGCCTTCGCATCCGGGGTTGAAACGCTGCAGTGCCTCAACTGCCAGCATGGCCTGGCGACGACCTTCAATTTCTCCTTCGGTCAGGTCGTCTGGATCAGTGCCATCCAGGTTGGGTAAGTGCACCAGATTTAGGTAGGTGAGGTCTCCATTGTCGTATAGCGCACCCCAGGTTCCGGCTATTGTATTGAGACTCTGGGGAATCAATCCTGCTTCTTTCGCCTGATCAAAAGGTTTACGCAGGAAGGGTGAAAACATGCCGTCTTCTTTGCCAGAGGTCTCTACATTCCACTCTCCATAGTCCCAGTCCCGATAAGTGGTGGGGTTGGCCTTGATGTTTTCGATGAACTTCAACTTGTCGACACCAGACATGGAGAACATGACCGATACGGCAATCATGTCTTCTTTTGGAGTTTTGATCGTCGCAGCGCCAGCGCGATGGGCAACGTCGGCGTCACCTGTGGCGTCGATAACGCGCTTTGCCAATATGGCTTCGCGTCCAGCTTTGCTTTCAGTAATAACACCCTTAATGACGTTGCCTTCCATGATGGGGGCAACAAACATTCGGTGCAGCATTGGTGTAACGCCCGCTTCCATCACCAGAATGTCAGCCACATTTTTGAAGGCCTCACCATCAATGGCGTAGCTATCAGATTGTGGCTCAGGTGTCGCGGCCCCCATGGCCTTTGCGCGGGTTTCAAACTCCACGCCGATGCCTTCGCTGTCGATGGTCTGCTCATGTCTGTACCAGGCAAAGCCCTCAACACCAACGGCTGTGATATTGCCGCCAAAGCAACCGTAGCGTTCTAGCAGGCAAACCGAGACGCCGGCCCTCGCGGCTGCCAGCGCAGCAGCGAGTCCACCGGGACCAGAGCCCACAACCAGTACGTCGGTTTGATGTATAACCTCAACTTCTCTGCCGGGTTCTGTTATCTTCATCGCTCTCTCGCAGCTTCCACAGGATGGAAGCGCATGATCTGTTTGGTGATGCTATTGTTAGCAATTACAGTATATCTTAAGCACTCTATGAAAGAAGTGAGCTTACCTAGCAAAGGAGCGACCTAATGCCATTAACCGCTAATTTAAAACCTTTCATCACCTGCGCGGTAACCGGATCTGGTGGTACCCAGGATCGATCTCCCCACGTGCCACGTTCGCCAGAGCAAATTGCCACTAGCGCTATCGAAGCGGCCAAGGCCGGCGCCGCTGTTGTTCACTGCCACGTGCGTGATCCCGACACGGGTGCACCAAGTCGGCGCACTGATTTGTACCGTGAAGTGGTTGACCGTATTCGTGATTCCGACACCGATGTCGTGGTAAATCTGACGGCGGGTATGGG
>ENA-UOYH01000643-UOYH01000643.1-marine-metagenome-genome-assembly--contig:-NODE-643-length-11613-cov-3.947122_pt1 | contig 11613 bp, 9 predicted proteins | sample MGYA00238175_ERZ767261 | MGnify/ENA primary metagenome ERZ767261 (study PRJEB28946, sample SAMN06267185) | marine metagenome | isolation source: Columbia River Estuary | place: USA:Columbia River Estuary...
GCAGCATACAATCTACGTAAGGCGGTGCTGGCTCAAATCGAATCTCTGCAGGCTTTGAGCACAGAAGATATGCTAGATCAGCGCTACCAGAAGTTTCGCCAATATGGCGAATGGCAAGGGGAGTAATTATTTCCTCTTTCGCCTTAGGTTGTGCCAATAGCTGGTATCTGGCTTGAGCAGTATTTCGACGGGGGATGTTCTTAGGTCAAATTGGCCAATAAGATACTCCAGTATCACCAGTGATGCAGTAGCATCGTAGAGTGCATCGTGCCATGTCTTGCGCTCAATAAGCTTGCTGACCTGGGATGTTAATTGCCAGTGCTCGCAAAGGTCTCCCAGCGCGTGTGATGTGAGTTCAGGCCAGGCGGCTCTTGAAAGTTGTAATGTGTCGACCCATGGGCCCAAGCCATGACCAGGGAACGCATTTAGATAGCGTTTCTCGGTGCCGTGCCCGTGCGCTACAACGATGCGCTCAGACAGCCTAGATTTGATCTGTGGCCAAAGCATCATCAATGGTGGGGCATCGCATAGATCATCGGTTGAGATCCCATGTACTTTCTGTGCAGCCCAAGTAATACTTTTATCTGCCTTGATGAAGGAGGTGTAATGGTCTTGATGGCCTGCCTGTATAGACCACGATGCTATACCGATTTGAACGGGTACATCTGTCTTGCCTCGCTCTGCGCCAGCCGACTCGAAGTCAACAGCCGCAAAGATTTGGTCAGATATCATGAGGGTCATGTGAGTATACCCTGCTTTCAGTGAGCCTAATTTAGCCAGCTACTCCGGCTTCTTTTAGCGCTGTAGCAGCTTTAAGAATGATGTCTTCAGTCGTGTCCCAATCAATACATTGATCAGTGATTGATTGGCCATAGGTTAGCTCTTCAATCGGTTGAGGGAAGCTTTGGCTTCCTGCAACAAGATTACTTTCAAGCATCGCTCCAGTGACGTGATGGTTGCCCGCAGCCCGTTGGCGGACGATTTCATCAAAGACAGATGGCATCCGTTCTTGCTTTTTACCGCAGTTAGCGTGCGAGGCGTCGATCATGATCGATGGGTGTAAGCCGTGTTGGATGAGTAGGTCAGCAGTAACAGCGATGTCATCTGCTCCGTAGTTAGGCCCGTTGTCTCCACCTCTAAGAATGATGTGGCAGTCTGGATTGCCAGAAGTAGTGACGGCAGAGGCTACCCCTTTTTCGCTAACACCAAGGAAGGTCTGACTTTGGCTCGCAGCTTTGATGGCATTGACGGCAGCTACCAAATCGCCAGTTGTTGTGTTTTTGAATCCTAATGGCATCGATAAGCCTGAGGCCATTTGTCGATGTGTTTGGCTCTCCGTAGTGCGAGCTCCGATTGCAGACCAGCTGATCAAGTCAGCAATATACTGAGGGGTGATAGGGTCGAGTAGCTCTGTTGCAGTGGGTAGACCGATATCGATAATTTCTCTGAGGAAAAGGCGAGCTTGGCGCAATCCTTCTGGAATGTTGTCGGATCCATCAAGCATAGGATCCATGATCATGCCTTTCCATCCGACTGTGGTGCGTGGTTTTTCGAAGTAAACACGCATTACGATATAGATCTGGTGTTTAACCTGTTCGGCGAGCTTGGCGAGTTTCTTGGCGTATTCGATGCCTGCTTTAGGGTCGTGAATGGAGCAAGGACCGCAGATGACTAGGAGACGCTTGTCGTCACCATTGAGAATATTGCGAATGTGTTGGCGAGATTCAGCCATGAATTCGGCCTGCTCTTGCGAACGTTCAACTTCAGAAAGTAGCAAGGCAGGTGCAGGAAGCGGAATATTGCTTGAGATGTGGAGGTCAGTAACTTGAGCCATGCAGTGACAGTTAAGAAACATAGTGAAAGAATCAAGATTGAAGTATGTGCATAGGCTGATAATTTCATTTTTATGGACGACAAGGCGATAGATTTACTGAGGGAGCTGACTAATGCTCATGCGGCTCCTGGTTTTGAACATGAGGTTCGAGCTATATTCGCGGATCAGCTAGAGAGGCACGGGCAGTTGAGCACTGACGGTCTAGGTTCTGTTTTCTGTGAGTCAGGGAGTGGACCAAGAATCTTGCTTGCTGGCCATATGGACGAAGTTGCCTTTAGGGTGCAAAATATCACACCGGATGGTTTTATTCAGTTTGTCAGCTTAGGTGGTTGGTGGTCGCATACTTTACTGGCCCAGCGGGTGGTTGTGTGCCCACGTGGAGGAACTAAAATTTCGGGGGTGATTACTTCTAAGCCACCACATTTTTTGCCAGATGCTGAGAGGTCTAGGGTTCTGCCTGTTGAGGCGATGTTTATTGATGTCGGGGCCTCCAGTCGCAGCGAGTTGGAACAGGATTTTGGTGTTAATGTTGGTGACCCGGTCGTTCCCATGAGTGAGTTTACTCAAATGCATAAGCCCGGGTTGTTGATGGCTAAGGCCTTCGATAATCGTGTGGGTATGGCTGCTACGATTCAAGCTGCTCAGGTACTAGCCGAAAAAAACCACCCTAATACGCTCATAGCTTGCGGTACGGTGCAGGAGGAGCTTGGTGTTCGCGGTGCAACTACTGCAGCTGAGAAAGCAAAGCCAGATGTTGCCATCGTGCTTGAGGGGACGCCGGCTGATGACACGCCAGGAATGGCGAAATCATCGGCACAAGGAATAGTGGGACAAGGAGTGCAGATACGTCTTCAGGATCCTACCGCAGTAATGAACCCCGCACTAGTGGATCTTGCTGTGGCTGTGGCCGAGAAAGAGAATATTAAATACCAGCTTGCCGTTCGTAGCAGCGGGGGGACTGATGCTCGTGCTTTTCAGCTATCGGGATCAGGAGTGCCTACTATTGTATTAGGAGTCCCGGCTCGTTATATACATTCACATAATGCAATCATTGATGTGAGTGATTATCATGCAATGGTGGAGCTTTCCATTGCTTTGGTTGAGAAGCTTAACCAAGCTGAGGTTGATGCGCTTACTTGTTATTTATAATAGAACTCATGGAAGTATCTCTTGCCTGTAGCATTTAATTGGTATCATTTGAAATCATGCTAGCCACTTATATTCACAATATGGACCCAGTCATCTTTGATGTTGTCGGTCCGATCAAGCTTCGTTGGTATGGCTTGGGTTATTTACTGGCCTTTGTGCTCGGTTATTATTTGTTACGCTGGCAAGCCCGTAAGAAGCTGTGGGTAATGCCTGAGGCGAAAGTGGCTGACTTCATTGCCTACGCTGCCTTTTTTGGTGTTTTTATAGGAGGGAGGCTTGGCTATATTTTATTTTATCAAATCCCAGAAAATGATTTTCAGGGATGGCAAGACTTACTGTCTGATCCATTAATGGTATTGCGTGTATGGGATGGAGGCATGTCGAGCCATGGTGGTATTCTTGGTTTGATGATATTTACTTGGGTCTATGCGCGACGAAACAAGGTTTCGTGGACGGCTGTAGGAGATGGTTTGTGTGTGGTGGCACCTATAGGCATTGGTCTCGTTCGATTGGCGAACTTCATCAATGGTGAGCTCTATGGTCGTGTTGCTGGCGGCGTAAGTTGGGCAATGAAGTTTCCAGCATCTCTGTATGAGGACTTGAATTATGATAATGCCTCCATCAATGAGGCATATTACGCCTGCAGACAAGTAGCCCCAGAGTTGGGGGCTGGGGAGCTTTCTTATGGTGCGATTGTAACTGCTGCACGTGACAATTCTGAACTTTCTAAAACATTGGGCCAATATCTCCAAGCTCGCCATCCATCACAATTATACGAAGCGATACTTGAGGGTTTGGTTTTATTTGCAGTGTTATTTTTTGCTCGTGTCAGATTCCCAAAACTAGCTAATGGGATAATCACGGGTCTTTTCTTCCTGCTCTATGCGGTATTTCGCATCATCGTGGAAAGTTACCGTGAACCTGATTCGGCAATGATCGGGGCACTTACGAAAGGGCAGTTTTACTCGACCTTTATGATCGTAGCTGGACTTGGCTTCATCGGCTTTGCCTTGTGGCGGCAGAGCAAAGAGAAAGCTTTATAAAGCCTCGAAGCTTCGCTGGTATTGGTCAAAGAGCAGGGTTTCGGTATAGCCCGCTTGTTTTGCTAAGTCTGTGGCCTTGTCAAAATCACGACCCAATTCATTGGGTTGATGAGCGTCTGAGGATATAACGATAGGGATCCCCGCGGAACAGGCAAGATCAAGGAATTCGAGCGCGGGGTAGGCTTCTTTACAAGGTTTGTGCCAACCAGCGGTGTTGATTTCGATCGCGCATCCGGAGGTGGCAATTGCGTCGATAGCTGGCTCATAGAAACGGCTAAGGTCACCAGATGGATGATAGCCAAATTTTTTGATTAGGTCAGGATGGGCTAGGATGTCGAAGAGGCCGCTTTCTGCCATGTCCGCATATGTCTTCCAGTAGCGAATCCAAGCGTCATCGACATCTATCTTTGCCCATTTTTCTAGCCACGCAGGGTTGTCAAAATCCCAATCAGATAAGTAGTGCACGGAGCCAATGAGGTAGTCCCAATTATATTTGCCTTTGAGTTCCTCAATCCAAGGTTCACAGCCGGTCAACCAATCACATTCAAGACCTGCACGGACAGGAATTTTTCCGCTGGCAGCGGATTTGGCACGTTCAATCCATTCAAAATAGTCGGGCAGTTGTCCACTGAGCATGCGCCAGTCGTCGAAGGGCTCAGGGGTCAGGGGCGCGTGGTCTGATATGCCATATTCACTGAGTTTGGCCTCAATCGCTGCTTGCACATACTCCTCAGGCTCACCTTGAGCGTGCTGGCAGAGAGGGGTGTGGCTGTGGTAATCGGCGGGCATGAGGAACTCGTGTTTCTGGAGAAATAAAAGATATGCGGTATAGACTTAGAGTAGTCTGGCTCCCTGGCTGGGTCGAGAGAGGAAGATTTCCGGTGTGATGCCCGTGTGTTTGGTATACTGGCTAGTCATGGCGGCGACAATGCTATTTGCCTTTGATGACTCGCAGAGGGTGACGGTGGAGCCTCCAAAGCCACCACCAGTCATGCGCGAGCCGATAACACCACCGTCCTTGCCTAGCGACTGGGCGATTTCGACCATGATATCGAGCTCCTCACAAGACACCTCGAAGTCGTCACGCAGGGAGGCGTGGGAGGCATACATGAGAGGGCCTAGGGTGTCAAAATCGTTAGCCTCAAGTGCTTTGGCAGCATCCATTGTGCGCTGAATCTCACTGACGACGTGACGACTGCGTTGGTAGACAACATCGCCCATCTGTTCTTTGGCAGCATCAACATCAGCCATACTAACTTGGCGCCAGCTTGATTTGCCGATGATCTGCAAGCCATCTTCGGTGGCTTTGCGGCGTGAGGCGTAGCCGCCGTCAGAGAGCTCATGGGCAACACAGGTATTGGCCACGATTACGGTGAGAGCTGGGTTTTCGAAAGGGACTAGGGTGGGTTCGCCTGATTGGCAGTCGATCATGACAAGGCGGTCCTTTTTACCGAAGGCAGAGGCAAACTGGTCCATGATACCGCAGGGGCAGTGGGCGTAGTTGTGCTCGGCTTTTTGGCAGAGCAGGGCCTTGGTTTTGGTGTCGAGCTTGATGCCGGTGAGGCCCTCTAATAATGTGGCGGTGGCAAGCTCGAAGGCAGCAGATGATGACAGGCCACCTCCTGATGGCACGTTGGAGGTGATGTAGGCGTCGAAGCCAGGCAGGGTGCAGCTGGTTTGCTCACGGAAATACTGCATCACACCGCGTGGGTAGTTGGCCCATTTAGGGTCGGCTTCCAAGATTTCACCTGATACATCAATCTCTACTGGGTCACTGCCTTGGGATGAGGCGATCCGCACAATTGAGCTATCGTTCGCAGTAGCGGCGATGATGATGTTTTGTTCGAGAGCAAAGGGTAAGACAAAACCATCACAGTAGTCGATGTGTTCGCCGATCAGGTTGACCCGACCCGGGGCGGCGGCAATGTGGGTGGCTTCTAGCCCAAAGGTGGCTTGGAGACCGCTTTTGGCTTCATTGATAAGGTGGCTGAGATCCATGAATTCGAAAACTTGATGCTGAAGGTTGAATTTAAAATGGTGAAAAATGGCCTCAACGTCGCAACGTTGAGGCCATGATAAGTTGAGATGGCGCTAATTGTCGGAGATTACCAGAAGATAGCGTAGAGTGCGATGGTGGCAACAATAACGAGGCCGCCGAGTAGCTTGGCTCCCTTGGATTCGTCCAGGTTGATTTCTTTGTTTTCTGGCAGTGCCACGGGCTGTGGCATGGGCTTCACGATAGTGATGATGATACCGATGATAAGGACGATGAAGAAGCAGATGGCCATGCGGTCAAGGAAGGCGATTTCTGGCGAATACCACCAGCCGTTGCTGGTGATCCAATCACCGAGGAACCATTTGAAGGAACCATAGGCCACGATGTTGGTGGTGATGCCGACAACACCGAACCAGCGTGGTGTCCGTGGTGAGAAGAAACCGAAGATGAATACGGCGAGGATACCAGGCGAGATGAAGCCTTGGAATTCCTGAATGTATTTGAAGATACTTCCGAAGTTATCAAGTTTTGGTGCGACCAGTGCTGCGAGGAGCACGAAAATGACCACAAAGAACCGACCGACTTTGACGAGTTTGTGAGAATCGGTTTCTCCGGAGAACTTCGCATACAGATCCATCGTGGCGATGGTTGAAGCGGAGTTGAGCATGGATGCTAGTGAACTGATTACGGCGCCGCAGAGAGCAGCCAGGACGAACCATGAGATGAATGGGTGCGGTTTGATCAGGTTGCGAACGAGCACAGGGAAGGCGGAGTCGTAGTCGTATCCTGCCAGATTGGCTCCTTCTGCGAGGGATGCGTCTTTTTCACGGGCCTTATTGGATAGGTCGTTGATCATTGATGCCAGAACCACGGGGGAGGCGTCGGGTGCGATCTCTGCGGGAAGGCCTGCAAGAGATTTGTTGTGGTCAATGATTCCAGCAACCAGTTCTGGCTGCAGTTTTACGAAGGCTTCATTGACGACGATGGTTTCTTTCTCGCCGATTTCCTCAAGTGCCCTGATGTTTTTCGCCGCTGCTGAGCTGTGCAGATCTGTGGAGAAAAGGTTGAAGGCTAGGATGCCGGGGATGACGACAATGAAAGGGATGACCAGTTTGAGTAGCGCAGCAAAGACGATACCCTTTTGACCTTCTGCAAGGGACTTGGATCCGAGGGTTCGCTGTACGATGTATTGATTGAGACCCCAGTAGAAAAAGTTGGGAATCCAGAGGCCGATCAGCAGTGCGGTCCATGGAATGTCGGTGTCCTCCTTAGGACGGATCATGTGCATTTTTCCGCCTGAGCCGTTGGGCCCGTTTGCGGCTTCGGCTTCGCCTCGAACACCGTCGTTGAGCAGCTTAATGCGTTCCCAGGCAGAGGCTCCTTCGAGGTCAGCTACGGTTGCTTCTGAGTTGGCGACTTTGGTGAGGATGAGCTCATCGGCAGGCCGGTCGGCAATGGTTTGGAAGGCAAACCACATGACAACGGCACCACCGACAATGAGTGCGGCACCCCAGATGAGGTCGGTCCAGGCGCATGCCTTGAGTCCGCCGATAAAGACGTAGACGGCAGCAAAGCCGGCGATCAGCCAACACATGGCGGTCAGGTTGTTGATGACGGGGATGTCATTGTAATATTCAGAGACGAACTTGGCCCCTGAGAAGATGACAGAAGAAGTGGTAACGAAGACGAGCGTGACGATGGCGGGGATGGCCATGGCGAGACGGGCGACGCCGTCGAAGCGGTACTGGAGGAATTCCGGAATGGTGTAGAGACCGGCCTTGAGGAACTTTGGAAGGAACCAGAACGCCACAAAGACTAAGGTGACGGCCGCCATCCACTCATAGGAGGCGATGGACATGCCGAGCCAGTTGGCAGCGGAGCCAGACATGCCGACGAATTGTTCTGTTGAGATATTAGCAGCGATCAGTGAGAAGCCGACCAGCCACCAGGTCAGGCCGCGGCCAGCGAGGAAGTAGTTGGCAGCGCCTTTTTTGTGCTCGCTGTCATCCCCATCCTTGGATTTCCAGATGCCCAGGGCAATGACGCCCACAACGGCAATGACGAATAAACAAACTTCGATGGTAGTATTCATAATTTATATTGGTATTTTTGACTTGGTTACTTTGAGATAGTGAGGAATTGAGGTATTCAGGAAATCTTCCAAATCAGGTCGTGACGGTAGGTTTCGCCCGGTTGCAAAATGCAAGATGGGAAGTTAGGGTGATTCGGTGAGTTTGGGAAGCCTTCAGTTTCGAGACAGAGACCCGAACGGTATTTGAAGGGTGAAGAGAGGAAGTTTCCGGTGTAAAACTGGACACCGGGCTGGTTGGTGAGGACTTCAAGCGTTCTGCCGCTATCAGGATCTTGGACAATGGCTGCCGTGTGGCACTTCTTGTTGTCGTCGTGATGGTCGCGTAACACCCAGCAGTGGTCGTAGCCTCCGGCGAGATTGATGGGATCATAGTCCGTGTTAATGCTCTTGCCTATGTTCTGCGGACGAGTGAAGTCCATCGGGGTATCGGTAACAGAGCGGATTTCTCCAGTAGGGATCATTCCCGTATTGGTGGGCAGGAAGTAATCGGCGTGGATCTGGATCTGGTGGTCGATAATGGGCTCGTTGAAATTACCGCTGAGGTTCCAGTAGCTATGATTGATGAGGTTGACTGGTGTGGGCTGATCGGTCTGTGCCTCGGCGCGCCAGCTAAGTTCATTGTCATCATTTAGCCAGTAGGTGACGGTGACGTCGAGGTTGCCAGGGTAGCCTTCGTCGCCATCAGGGGACTGGAGTATGAATTGAACCCCTTGCCGGTTTGCTTCATTGAGAGGAGTGCCTTTCCAGATTTTAGTGTGGAAACCCATGTCTCCGCCGTGAAGGTGGCATGGTATTTCACCCGGCGTGTTGTTGGTGGCTAGGGAATAGCGCTGATTGTTGATGCTAAACTCACCATGAGCAATGCGGTTTCCAAAGCGTCCGCAAGTGGCCCCCAGGTAGTGAGTGTTCTTCATCCATCCTTCAAAAGTATCATGGCCGAGTGTAAGTTCGTCTCCGTCCATGATGACGTTGGTGAGGTTGGCTCCCAATTCGCTTACCTTTACAATCAAGCCGCTTTTGTTTTTTAGAGTAAATATCTGAACAGGCACGTCGTTGATGTGACCGTGTATATCTGATGAAGGAGTGAGCATGGCGAATACATGGTTTTATTCAAATTTCGGCTCAAGGGAAGTCGAAAACTACACGGCTGATTGTAGGATATGGTAATAATGGTGAAACCAAGGGGTTGATCAAAAATCAACAAAATCTTGGTTGCAATTCTGAGGGCAAACTGTTTCATTCCGCCCGTCTTCAGTGCGCGCGTGGCGGAATTGGTAGACGCGCATGATTCAGGTTCATGTGGGGGCAACCCTGTGGAGGTTCGATTCCTCTCGCGCGCACCATTGAAGGATATACCAGGGTCTTAGCAAGGGTCTTTGCCAGCCTGCTTTTGACTAAAGTGTTGCTGGGTTTTTGTTATCAGTCTTTTTATGGGGGACAAAAAAAGGGACCTCCTGCTTGCAGAAGATCCCTATGATTTTTATGTTGCTACTTACGGTAGTTGAGTGGAGCCCATTAGGAAACGGTCACACTCTCTTGCCGCTCCGCGACCTTCGTTGATAGCCCACACTACCAGTGATTGACCACGGCGCATGTCGCCAGCAGCAAAGACCCCATCTACATTGGTGGTGTAGACCTCATGATCTGCTTTCACGTTTGAGCGGTTGTCGGTATCAAGTTTGAATTGATCGATGATCTTTTCTTCTGGTCCAAGGAATCCCATGGCAAGAAGGATGAGCTGAGCGTCAAGTGTGCGCAGTGTCCCATCAGTTTCCTTAGGGGCAAACTGACCTTGCTCATTCTTCTCCCAAGTGATGTCAACGATTTGAAGTCCCGATACGTTGCCGTCCTCATCTTTGAGGATTTCCTTGGTCATGACCAAATAGCTGCGTGGATCTGCACCTTGGGTGGCTTCGGCTTCCTGTTGACCATAGTCCATCTTGTAGACCTTGGGCCACTCTGGCCATGGGTTGTTGTCTGCTCGCTCAGCTGGAGGCTGGGGCATGATTTCAAGTTGAATGACATTTTCACAACCTTGTCTAATACTAGTGCCGACGCAGTCAGTGCCTGTATCACCACCTCCAATAACAATGACCTTTTTGTCAGTTGCGTTGAGGTCGGGATTTGTTCCGTCAAATTCGTTGTCGAGCTGATATTGGGTATTTGTGGTGAGGAAATCCATTGCTTGGTAGACGCCTTTGGCATCACGACCGTCAATGGGAAGATCTCTGGGTTTAGTAGCACCACAACAAAGGATCACAGAATCAAACTCGTTTCTTAGTTTAGCTGGTGTCCATTCATTGTTTTCTGCGACAAAAACGTTGCATTTGAATTCGATACCCTCGTCCTCCATGAGTTTGATGCGACGGTCGACGACTTCGGTCTTGTCGAGTTTCATGTTAGGAATGCCATACATGAGAAGTCCTCCTGGACGATCTGCGCGCTCGAACACGGTAACCTTGTGTCCAGCTTGATTGAGCTGGTCTGCGGCTGCTAGACCTGCAGGTCCCGATCCAACAACGGCTACCGTCTTACCGGTGCGCTCTGCTGGTGGGTTGGGTGTAAGCAGGTTGTTGTCCCAGCCGTGATCGATGATGGAGCACTCGATATTTTTGATGGTTACAGGGGGCTCGATCACGCCAAGAACGCATGACCCTTCACATGGGGCAGGGCATACTCGCCCAGTAAATTCGGGGAAGTTGTTCGTCTTGCGTAGGCGCTGTAGGGCTTCATCCCAACGGTCTCTGTAGATGAGGTCGTTAAATTCTGGGATGAGGTTGTTGATCGGGCAGCCACTCGCCATGCCGCTGATATTGATGCCTGTGTGGCAGTAAGGGACGCCGCAGTCCATACAACGTGAGGCTTGCTTTTTCAGCGCGCCGTCATTGCCATGGTCGTGGATTTCCTTCCAATCCTTGATACGTTCGAGTGGTGAGCGATCTGGTATGGTCGCACGTTCAAATTCTAAAAAGCCTGTTGGTTTTCCCATTTCTAGTAGAGTTAGTTTTAAGTTGTTTCGTATGAATGAGCGGAAAGATTAGTTTCCGACTTCCGCGTTTTCTTTAAATGCGGCTAGGATGGCATCGTCACCCTCTAAGCCACTTTCTTCAGCGCGTTTGAGTGCGTTGAGCACGCGTTCGTAATCTGCGGGCATAACCTTGAGGAATTTAGCAGATTCCTCTTCCCAGTTATCGAGTATGTGGCTGCCTTTGACGCTGCCTGTGTAATCGATATGTTTTTGAATGCGAGCTTTGACCTCGTCGATTTCCTCAGAGTTACATTCAATCAGTGGATAGAGGTTAACCATAGCTCGGTTGAGCCTTGATTCAAAGTCGCCATGTTCGTTGTAGATGTATGCAACACCACCGCTCATGCCGGCACCGAAGTTGCGACCAGTTCCACCTAAGCAGGTGACAGATCCTCCAGTCATGTATTCACAAGCGTGATCGCCGACACCTTCGACGACGGCATGGACACCTGAGTTGCGCACGCAGAAGCG
>ENA-UOYH01000645-UOYH01000645.1-marine-metagenome-genome-assembly--contig:-NODE-645-length-11606-cov-3.933385_pt1 | contig 11606 bp, 17 predicted proteins | sample MGYA00238175_ERZ767261 | MGnify/ENA primary metagenome ERZ767261 (study PRJEB28946, sample SAMN06267185) | marine metagenome | isolation source: Columbia River Estuary | place: USA:Columbia River Estuary...
GCGCTTGCCACCGGGTGTGGCTTGTTGGTGTTTTTAGGCTTTGGCTTGCCCATCTTGCTCATGCTCAAACCTTTGCTTCTTTCCGAAACAGTTATTCCTTGGGAGCGGTTTTTGGAATGGTCATTCAACAGCCTTCGATTAGGTGGGATCACGGCCATATTGGCCGTTGGCTTTTCCTTGCTCATAGCGTTTAGTTTGCGAAGCAATTCTTGCTTTCTAATTGCGGTTTCTTTTATCATTGTCTTTTGATTTAATAATGCAAATGTCGGTGTATTAAATTTAACCTGCAAATTTTGACCACTTGAGTTATCCACAAGTTATTAACAAAAAGGGGATCTATAATTAGACCCCCTCTTCTCTCATCAAACAAACAAATAATTGTGATTAGATTGCATCTCACTTGATAGTAGTTGCATATCTTTGTAAAACTTCAACTCATCAATATCAACCAATATCTTAATGGTTTGGTTGTTATCAATAACATTTTTCCACTTGTTTTTAAGAACGATGAAAAAGTTTTCAGCCACTTTTAGTTGTGGTTCATTCCTACAACTCCATAGTGTTTTGAATACTTTTGACTTTAGTAATAAAGCTCGCAAAATCGTAAATATTGCTTTAGGTTGTCTAATTTTTTGTCTTTTTTGTAATTTAAACATTCCTGCAGAATAAAAAAATTTAGGGTTGCCTTTAATGTCGTTTACGTTAATTAGAGTATTTGTTGGCAATGAGTTAACACTTATAACGTAACTAATCAATTTTTGACTATTTAAAGACGAAAAATAAATGTATGAAATGAAATAATTTGTTTTTATTTTAAGGTTGTGCGAATTTGAAAAAACGAATAAAAGTAGTCAACGCACGTAAAATGACAAAGTTTTTTCTTTTCCGAATTTTAAAATCTCGACGCTATGAAATAAATTTTTTGTGTAGTTACAAATGGTTAGATTATGTAAAAAAAATGATTTGTTTACTATTTTTAGTAAGAGCATAAATTCTAAAAAATTTTTGTTTATATGAACTCAATAAAAAATCGATTCACATCGTCAACTCAAAAAAAATTAATTAATTTATCAAAAAAAAAATTAAGTAACGCCCCTCTGATAAAGCAAAAAGTCGTAGGGAAGAAAAACGTAACTGGTAGAAATAGTTCCGGAAAAATTACAGTACGTCACAAAGGTGGCGGCCACAAAAAAAAATACAGAGAAATTGATTTTATGAGGAATGAGGATTCAGTAGGAGTCGTTACTAGTTTAGAGTATGACCCATATCGTTCAGCCTTCATAGCATCTGTTTATGATTTTTTAAATTCCAAATATTTTTACATGATTGCCCCTAAAAATTTGAATATTGGTAGTATTGTGAAGTCAGGGCTTAGCGCCGACGTTAAAGTTGGGCATTGTTTAACTTTAATGAGAATCCCTGTAGGAGGTTTCATTCATAATATTTCATTAAAAAAGAACAAAAAAGCACAGTTAACCAGATCTGCCGGGACAAACGCACAGTTAATTGAGACAACTTCAAAGTATTGCCGAATTGTTTTAAGCTCTGGCGAGCATAAATTTATTTCTCCTATGTGCCGGGCAACAGTCGGGGCCGTTTCTAATGAATTTTTGTTTTTTAGGACTATAATAAAAGCTGGGCGCAATAGGTGGCTAAACAAACGACCAACCGTTCGGGGAGTAGCTATGAACCCTATAGACCATCCTCACGGAGGTGGTGAAGGTAAGAGCTCTGGCGGTCAATCTTCGGTAACACCGTGAGGCAAGCCAACTAAAAACGGCAAACGAAGCAATAAAAAACGCTCAAAAATGTAATGCTTGTCACAGTGTTTTAAAACACAAATATGAAAAGCTTTCTCTAAGCTATGAAGTGCTATATTTTAAAATAAGTTCTGGTATTCTTAAAAGTCAGCGAAAGCAACAAGTTAAAGTGTTAAAATATCTAAAAATGAAAAGAGTAAAATGAAAAGGACCATTTATCCAACACGGTCTGTTAAAACAAGTAAAAAATTCCAAAAAATTTTCTAAAAATAGTATTAAAACTGTATCTAAAAATTCTACAATATTGCCAAAGTTTATCGGAATTACATTACGAGCTTACAATGGGAAAACGTTCACAATTTTAAAAATCATAGAAGAAATGGTCGGCCATAAAATAGGCGAGTTTGTTTCAACACGAAAACAGTTTTCTTATAAGAAAAAAAAAAAAAATTAAAAATGGGTCAAAAAACAGATGCACGAATCTTTAGACAAGGCGTACTTAAAAAAGATTGAGATTTAAAATATATTGCAAAAAACAATGAAGAATCTTCTTTGTATTTGTATAAAACGCTAGAAATTCAAAAACATTTAAGCCGATTTTTTGAACTATATAGAATAAAAGTCCACAATTGTCAAATATTATATTCGGATACTTCACTGCAAATATTTGTTTCATTTTATCTTACAACAAAAACAATTTCCATTATAACTAAAAGATTAACTAAATACTCAAAAAAACTCACAACGCCTCGTAAACGTCACTCCGTGAAAAAGAAGAGTAAGACAAAGTTTAAATCACCCAGACCAAAAGTGAAATTGGAAACGAAAAGTTTGCAGAAAATAAAAAATAAAAAAAACGTATCACTTAACAGCCATAGCTCATGTCAAACTGTTGGTTTAAAAGGGTTACAAGAAATCTTAATTGAAAGTTTAGCAACTTATACTAAAAATAAAATTAATATTTCTTTGACCTTTCAAAGTATAAACCGCTCAAAACAATTGTCCTACGATCAAGTTAAAAATTTCAAGATTGTCTTTAAACAATTAAGAAAATTTGTTAGAAATCCATTTTTTAAAGAGGCAATCAACATTTTATTTATCAACATTTCTAAAAGAAAATCAGCAAAGTTATTAGCAGATTTTTTAAGTAACCAATTTAAACTTAACCAATTAAAGACAGATCAAATGACTATATCTCGAAAAGATAATTATTTTTTAGGATTTTTAAAACAAACCATACTGTTGTTAGTTAAGTCCCATGCCTCACGCCTTACGGGCATGAAAATTGTAGTTAAAGGTAGATTCAACAAAGCACCAAGAGCAAAGACTCATATTATACATGTTGGAAAGTTTTCTCTTCAAACATTTAATTCAAAAGTGGACTATCATCAATCAACCGCTTATACAATAAACGGAACGTTTGGGGTAAAAGTATGATTATGTGAAAATGACTATCAAAGATTTATGCTTTTACAGCCTAGAAAAACTAAATATAAAAAAATGCAAAAAGGTAAATTATCGAAATTTAATTTCCGTTCAAAAGAGTTAAAGTTTGGAAGCATTGGGTTAAAAGCGGCTAGATCCGGTACCATATCGTCCCGACAAATTGAAGCTGCAAGGCAATCTATTGTTAGAAAATTAAGTAGAAAAGGTAAGCTGTGAATCCGTGTATTCCCATCGGTGCCTATTACAGCAAAACCAATTGAAACCCGGATGGGTAAAGGTAAAGGTGTTGTTTCTCATTGGGGCGTTAAAGTTAATGCTGGTACAGTTTTATTTGAAGCGTACGGTGTAGCTTTAAATGTCGCAATTACGGCCTTTAAGACAGGGGGCGCTAAATTACCTATCAGAACAGTAATTTTATTTTAAACAATGAAATTGTAGAGACATTAAAAAGTTAAAAAAAATTGCATTTTTTCCAATTTGATGGGATCTTTAAAATTTAAAATTTAAGCTGCTTTAAAGCCACCGAAACGAATAAATATATATTTATATATTTAATAATTTACATGTTATTACAAGCAGCTAAATTTATAGGGGCTGGATTAGCAACTATTGGACTAGCAGGAGCTGGAGTAGGAATTGGTACCGTATTTGGTGCATTAGTAATTGGAACTTCACGAAACCCTTCTCTAAAAGATGAGTTATTTAAAATGGCTATTTTAGGATTTGCGTTAACTGAAGCTATCGCACTTTTTTCACTAATGATGGCATTCTTAATTCTTTTCGCGTTATAATAATTTCGCAACAAAAGACGTTAAGACGGGTATGTAGCTCAGTCGGCAGAGCATTGGACTTTTAATCCACAGGTCTTGGGTTCAAATCCCAATATACCCAGATTTTGCCATATATACACATGATAATTTTAAACATAAATTACATTCTAAATATTGCTATAACCTTATTTTTGATTGGAGTATTAGGACTTGTTTTAAATAGAAAAAACATATTAATAACGTTAATGTCGATTGAACTAATGTTATTAGCTATAAACTTAAATTTTGTCATTTTTTCTATCTACTTAGATGATATTACGGGCTATATATTTGTTTTATTCATATTGACTATTGCCGCAGCAGAGTCTGCGATAGGTTTAGCAATTTTGACCATTTACTATAGATTAAAGAATAATATTCGAATAGACAACATCAAAAACATTAAAGGCTAACACTATAAACGGAAACGACAGGATTTGAACCAGCAATCTTCGACGTGACAAGTCGACGCTTTAACCATTTGAAGCTACGTTTCCTTAAAAAAAATACAATTTTTTTTAATCTTGAAATACTTTTACATAAATAATACAAAATTTAATTATGATTTAGAATTTAAAAATAATACAAGTACTGATTTTTGAAAACAAAATACTCCGCTTATCGAATATTGTGAAACATTAGGAATTAATATACCACATTATTGCTATCATAAAAATTTGTCTATCTCGGGAAATTGTCGTATGTGCCTTGTAGAATTAAAAAACTCTCCTAAGCCTGTAGTTTCTTGTGCGATGAACGCTAAGTCTTGTTTGGCTAATGGAGCTGTTTTTACTAATAGTTCGTTAGTAAAAAAAGCCCGTGAAAACGTTTTAGAATTCTTATTGCTGAACCATCCTTTAGATTGCCCAATATGTGATCAAGGTGGTGAGTGCGATCTCCAAGATCAATCTCTTTTTTTTGGTTTGACTAAAAAAAGATTTTATAGTTTTAAACGGGTTGTTTTAGACAAAAATATTGGCCCTATCGTCAAAACGGTAATGACAAGATGTATTCATTGTACAAGATGTGTTCGCTTTGCTGCTGAAATTGCAGGTGTAGAAGATTTAGGAATGTTTGGAAGAGGCTTACAAAGTGAAATCGGCACTTATATTGAGAAAATTTTTCAGTCAGAGCTGTCTGGAAATGTTATTGATTTGTGCCCTGTAGGAGCTTTAACGTCGAAACCTTACCCTTTTGTGAACAGAAGCTGAGAATTAAAAAATGTAGCTTCTATTGACTTTTCAGATGGATTTGGGACTACAATCCAACTATTTATCAAAAACAATCATTTAATAAAAGTACTACCTGGTTACGATAAAGAAACCTGTAAAACGGATTGAATTTCTGACAAAACTCGATTTTCATTTGACGGAATGTTTTCACCCGAAAAAATAATGCACAGTTTTTTAAGCAACAATAAAAACGCTTCATCTGTCAGTTTGACATGACAAAAGTTATTCAAAGAGTTTTTTTGTGCCCTTTATTTCCAAACCCATTTACAGAGACACCTTTTTCAACCGTTCCAAATAACAGTATGTTTAGGTAAAAACACAAATTTAGAAGCTTTAAATTTATTTAATTTTTTGACTCGCAAGTATTCGTTTTTTAAACTTAGACAACCTGAAACACAAAATCTAAAAATTGATTTAGAACAAGGTTATTTATTGGGGTCGAAGTTGAGCGGATCTAGATTAATGGCATCAGACACCTGTTTGTTAATTGGGGTCAACCCTCGTTACGAAGGGTCTAAACTAAACTTGGAGCTTAGATCAAGATATTTAAAAGGAAATTTTAATATAATTAATGTAGGTTCTTTATTTAACTTAACATTTTCTAATACAAATATTACCAGTAATACAAAAATTTTAAAATCTTTAATTGAAGGAAACAATTTATTTTGTCAAGAATTTGTAAACTCGTCAAACCCTATTTTGATTTCTAGTACCGAAGTATTCAAACGAAAAGACTCTTTTGGACTAATTGATATGTTAAAATCTTTAACAAAACATATTAATTTATTTTCACAATTCGACACTTCGAATCAGTTGAATGTTCTAAGCTTAACTTTAAACGATGTTGGATTTGCTAATTTTAACCGCGTAGAGCCACTGAAAAAAAAAGATCTCACGCACTCTACAGGTATTTATTTCGTAAACGATTCGGTGTCAAACTCAAATTTAAAAAAACTGTTAAATTTGAAATTACTTAACTTTTTTCAACACTACGCACACAATAATAGAATGCTAATAACTCAAAACAACAAGTTGGATGCAAAATTAATTATGAAATTAAGAAAAAGTTTTAACTTAAACAATCATTTACATTTACCCAACACTGTCTTGTTTGAAACTTCTGGAACGTACATAAATACTAAAGGAAATATTAACAAAATTATCAAAGTAATAACGTCAGTAGGACAAACGAAAAGTGATTGGCAAATAATACGAAAAATACTTTCTTATTCTAAGAAAATGTCATTTATAGTAAATTACTTTGAAGACGACAAAATAATATTTAACTCAAATACTATTTCCCATTTTAGAAATTATATGGGATTCCAATATTATGCCGCGTCTAATTTAAACAACATATCTTTTGAACTCTTAGAAAAGATCGCAGAATGCCACGTAAATCTAAAAAAGTTTAAGCCTAAACGGAAAAAACTTTTTAGTTCACAACTTAGGTTTTGATTAAATGACTTTTATCTAGATGGTAAAGATTTTAATAGTAAATACTCATCTACCATGATTCAGTGTTCAAGACTTTCTCGGCTAAGCAACACAAATTTCAAGTTTTAAAAACATTTAAATTGTTTACAATTACTAGAAGAATATAAAAACTACATGAAAAAATACTGCTAGACGGAATTGAACAAATGCGTAAAAGCTTCTTTTAACGAATTTAGACAAAATAAAGTAAGTAACATACGTTTTGTATTCTTCTTATTTATTAGCACTTGAAAATCTTTGTCAAGTCCGTACGCGGATAAATAATTTAAAGATTAATATCTCCAACGAGACTCGAACTCGTGTTATTGCCGTGAAAGGGCAATGTCCTAACCACTAGACGATGGAGACTTTTTTTTGTAAAAGTGTAAAACTTTAATCTTTTGTATAGTTTTTAACCCTTTAAAAATTAATGTTTATTGGAATAAAAGGATTTGAACCTTTGGATACTCGTACCAAAAACGAAGGCCTTACCAACTTGGCTATATTCCAGAGACATTTTTAGAATGCGTAATTTAAAAGAAAGGATGGGATTCGAACCCACGGTATATAAACAAATATACAAAGATTTAGCAGATCTTCACTTTAAGCCTCTCAGTCACCTTTCTTGAAATATTAAGAGCTAATTTTAGACAATCAAAACCAAAAATAATTTTCGGCTTTTTCTTGCCGCAATAAATAAATTAATAATTAATGTATGTCTAATGCTCCAATACAATAAATATAAATATAACCAATACCTAGCTCGAACATAAAATCAATCATGGATCAAAACCCAACAAGATCTAGCTGAGCTACAACATTGGTTCAAGGAATTAAAAACATAGTTTCAATATCAAAAACTATAAATAAGATAGCTATCAAATAAAATTTAACGTCAAAGGTGTGGCGCGCATCTTCATAAGGCTCAAAACCACATTCATAAGTCGATAATTTTTCAGTTTCTGGTTTTTGAACTGCTAAAAGATAAGAAAATAGCACTATAATAATAGATAATATTATAGCAATAAATAAAAAAGTTAAAATAACAGTATATTCATTGTAAAACAGTGAATCGTTTAAATGAAAATAGTTTTTTGAAAGATAGAGAGATAAAATCATTTGTAGTTTAATTTTTTACCAAGAAGATTTTTTTAGTCCAGGTATCCTGCCAGACCGTGCCAACCATAAAAAACTCAATCTTGAAAACTTTTTGAAAATTCTGTTAAATTTTGACTTACGATTAGTTAAAATACATCTGTTTACTAATTGTGTTTTACTTTGACTTTTCGCAAAATTTGACAGCTTTAAAATTGCGTTTCACTTCACGATTAGTGATAAGTTTTCATTTTTAATTATGCTTTTTAGAATTACATACTTTATTTCCCGTTGGTTAAAAAGTTTTCTAATTTTTTTATCCTTTTGATTTTTTTTTTTCATACAAACGCTTTAACAAATTACCAAGGGGATAAAAATTTGAATGTTCTATATTCTTGACATAGTTCAATAGATTCATTAATTACTCTTTTTTCTGTTTCGTTATACTTCATTTCAACAAAACCACTTAGTGGAAAATCTTTTCGAAGTGGGTGTCCTTCAAACCCATAATCTGTTAGAATTCGTTTTAAATTTGGATGGTTTTTGAAAAAAACACCATACATATCCCAAATTTCACATTCATATCAACCAGCTGTAAAATATAATTGAGTGCAAGAATCTATTCCAAATAACTCATGAGTAAATGTTTTAATTCTAAGACGAATATTATATCGAATGCTTAGTAAATCATAAACCAGCTTAAACCTGTATTTGTTATTAGGATAATCCACACCAGTAATACATGTCAAAATATTGAATTGGTAAATTGTATGGTATTTTAAAAACACTAAAGTATCGTATAATAATTTCGGTTTTACTGTTATTACAAGCTCTTGACCATGAAGTTGGATTTTTTCTAATGGGCACATTTTAGATAAACTTTGAATATTTTTTACAATTAGTTGTGAATTCATTTCCTAGTTTTTTAACAATTTGATTACGATATTTTTTATAAAAAAAGTTAGAATTAGTTGAGTTAAAAGGTTTTTTATTTAGTAAGTTAGAAAATAAATTTTTATTTAAAAATTTATATCTTTTATACGTTTTTAGGTAAACTGAGTTGTCAAAATAAACGCAACCATTCCAGGAAATTTGTAAATTTTTAAAAGATTTTAATTGAGACACGTTATCCTAAGTTACCGGTCAACTTCGCCGAATACGATATCTTGGGTACCTATAATTGTAACGACATCAGCAATTAGATGCCCTTTAGACATAAAGTCTAAAGCTTGTAGGTGATTGAATCCTGGAGCTTTGATTTTACATCGATAAGGTCTGTTAGTGTTATTAGAAATCAAATACACGCCAAACTCTCCTTTTGGAGCTTCTGTCCCAATATAAGTTTCATTCGTGGGGATGTTAACTCCTTGTGTGTATATTTTAAAATGATGAATTAATGCTTCCATAGATTGCTTCATTTCAACTCTAGTTGGAGGGGCGATTTTAAAGTCATTTGTTTTGACATAACCTGTCGGCATTGAATTCAAACATTGTTCAATGATTTTTAACGACTCTTTCATTTCAAAAATTCGGATCAAATATCGATCATAACAATCACCGTTGGTCCCAACAGGAATTTCGAAGTTAAGTTTATCGTAAACTTCGTAAGGTTGACTTTTTCTTAAATCTCAAGAAATCCCGGAACCACGTAACATAACTCCGCTAAAACCTCATTGACAAGCATCGTCTGCTGTTACAGTACCAATATCAATCAACCGCTGTTTTCAGATTCGATTTTCTGTTAACATGTCTTCCATTTCTATTAACCTCAGTGAAAATTGTTCAATAAACATGTAAATGTCATTTAACAAACCTTTTGGAATGTCAGCTTGTAACCCACCAGGCCTAAAATAAGCTGCATGCATCCGCGCGCCTGACACGCGTTCATAAAATTCCATTAGTTTTTCCCGTTCTTCAAAAGCTCACAAAAACGGAGTCATTGCACCAACATCCATTGCATGGCAACCTACGGCAAGCAAATGGTTTAAAATCCGAGTAATTTCAGCGAAGAGTACTCTAATATATTGAGCACGTTTTGGTATTTTACAGTTAAAAAGTTTTTCAATAGCTAAACAATAACTGTGTTCTTGTGCCATCATTGAAACATAATCTAAACGGTCAAAGTATGGTAATGCTTGAACATAATTTTTGTATTCAATCAGTTTTTCTGTGCCTCTGTGCAACAAACCTATATGAGGGTCTGCTCGATTTACGATTTCACCGTTAAGTTCTAATACTAATCTTAATACTCCATGGGCTGCAGGATGTTGAGGCCCAAAATTAATAGTAAAATTTTTGATTTTTTTTAACAAATTTCTTTTTTTCAATGTCATTAGGTAATAATAGATTTGAACTATTTACTTTTTCGTTTAAAACGAAGTATTCTACCAATTAAACTGATTACCTCTTAAAATCTGTTATTTTTTATTCGTTACTTATAGTATTAAATCACTATTTTGAACGCCAAAAACAATTGTTTTGTGCTCAAAATTACGAACAACTATTTAAGCTGTAGCTTTTCAACGAACAATTTTTGCTTCAATAATCCCGATTACTGGGATTAACACAAGAAAAAACAAAAAATAAAATACTGTAGCGACTTGACCAACTAACACATAGATATCTTTAACTGGTTTTTGACCAATCCAACCTAATAATAAAAAATCAGCTACAAGTAACCAATAAAAGACTTTGAAAATCGGTCTGAAAGTCGTACTTCGAATCTCAGATGTATTTATAAATGGAATTAGAAACAGGATAACAAGGGCGCCCCCCATCCCAGCTACGCCACCAAGCTTGTCAGGAATAGACCGTAAAATAGCGTAGAACGGCAAAAAATACCATTCAGGAACGATATGAGCGGGTGTTGACATAGGATCAGCTGGTATATAATTATCAGGGTGTCCCATTGCGTTTGGGAAATAAAAAACAAAAAAACAAAAAAAAGTTAAAAAACAAAAAAACGCAAATAAATCTTTTATCACGAAGTAGGGGTAAAAAGGAATCTTGTCACCTTTACTGTCTATTCCTAATGGATTGTTTGACCCATCTTTATGTAAAAGTGCTAAATGCAATAAGCTTAAAGCAACGATTACAAATGGTAAGACAAAATGCAAGCTAAAAAATCTATTTAATGTTGCGTTATTTACTGTAAATCCTCCCCACAACCAGTCAACGATAGAATGACCTACTACTGGAACTGCTGTTACTAAACTTGTAATTACCGTAGCACCCCAAAAACTCATTTGACCTCAAGGAAGTACGTACCCCATAAATGCAGTTCCCATCATTAAAATAAAAATAAGAACACCAGAACACCAAAGCAACTGCCGTGGTTGCATATAAGAGCCATAATATAAGCCACGGAATATGTGGCAATACACAACAATAAAAAACATAGAAGCTCCATTTGCATGTATGTAACGGATTAACCAACCGTTATTTACATCTCGCATAATATGTTCCACACTACTGAATGCAAGGTCAATATGTGGAGTATAATGCATTGCTAAAAAGATACCAGATAAAAGTTGAATAATTAAACATATCCCCGCAGAAGATCCAAAACTTCAGGCATATGTCAAGTTTAATGGGCTTGGGTAATGTATCAGATGGCCATCTAAAATAGATAACAAATAGTTTTTACCTCATCTTATTGTTTTTGTAACAAAGTAAGACATAGAGCTACTATACTCACTTGAGTTGCTTATTAACGGTAGAAATTTGCCAAAGGTACTAGGCTTCAGATCATAGCTTGAGCTCATAAATTTGCTATAGATTTAAACTAT
>ENA-UOYH01000648-UOYH01000648.1-marine-metagenome-genome-assembly--contig:-NODE-648-length-11561-cov-2.538227_pt1 | contig 11561 bp, 8 predicted proteins | sample MGYA00238175_ERZ767261 | MGnify/ENA primary metagenome ERZ767261 (study PRJEB28946, sample SAMN06267185) | marine metagenome | isolation source: Columbia River Estuary | place: USA:Columbia River Estuary...
GCCTTTGATTGAATTTAATAATATCTATGATGGCTTATCCTTTGGAGGGAAAATTTATAATAAAACACTACTCAGAAAAAGATTTAATTATAAATTTTCACCTAAATATGGGGTTAAATCAAAAAAAATAACTGGCTCAGCATCTGTTTATGTACAGCAAAACAATAGCAGCGGTAATCTTTACAATACAAGCTATGGTATTTCGGGAAAATACGGAGCTTATGGGCCAAATTTATTTGCACGGGTTATTTCTCCTAATTTAAGATTTAGTTTTAGAGATAATACCAACTTTAGATCAAATAAATTTCAAGCAATAAATTTCAGGTATTTAGATATCAATAAAGATCCCGACATCGATAATATTACAAATAATAACGAACCCGAGTATAGCGTTTTTAATGCACAATTTATTGACACTAATCCTGGTCTGATAAATTTTTATAAATTTTTTACTGATTTTCAATTGTCAAAAGATTTTGGGAAAATCTCAATTAACTATGAATACAGGAAATTATTTCAAAGTAATCGACAAATAAATTTAAGATTTTATTTTGGCACCTTTTTATATAACAACAACGATCCATCATCAGATTACTTTAGCTTTGCTTTAGACAGACCAACTGATTATTTATTTGATTACAACTACCTGGGTCGTTCTGAGGATTCAGGCATATTTAGTCAACAACTTATCATAGCTGAAGGTGGATTTAAATCAAAATTAAAAACCCCTTTTGCTAATCAATGGATGTCAACAATGAATTTTAGTACCACAATCTGGAAATATATTCAAGGATATGCAGATTTTGGTGTTATTAAAAATAAATTTTCTAATATGAAATTTGTTTATGACTCAGGTGTAAGGTTAAACTTAGTGACTGATTATTTTGAAATATATTTTCCCTTATACTCCAACCTTGGTTGGGAAATTGGTAATCAAAACTACGATGAGAAAATACGTTTTATTTTCACTGTAGATCCTCAATCATTACTAGGCCTTTTTCGAAGAAAATGGTATTAATTCCTTTCTTCAATTTTAGGAGGTTACCCCTTTCATATTTTATAATATTGCCTTACAATTAACATTGTAGATTGCAAAACCATGGGTAATTCATTACCTTCGCGTTTTCTAAAATTTAATTAATGCAAACGAACTCCGACATAACTAAAGCGATGTCCTACGTTGATTTTAAAAATGAAATCATCAACGACTATACCATTGCTGTGACTAGCAGAGAATGCAGCTTACTAGGGCGTCGTGAAGTTTTGACTGGAAAAGCCAAGTTCGGAATCTTCGGAGACGGTAAAGAGCTACCTCAATTAGCAATGGCCAAAGCTTTTCAAAATGGTGACTTTAGATCTGGTTATTATCGAGATCAAACATTCATGATGGCAATTGATGCACTAACTATTGAACAGTTTTTCTCGGGGCTTTATGCGCATACAGATATAAATGCCGACCCTATGAGTGCAGGTCGGCAAATGGGGGGACATTTTGGAACTCATAGTTTAGATGCAGATTATAATTGGAAAGACTTAACCCAACAACGTAATTCAAGTGCAGATGTATCTCCAACAGCTGCTCAAATGCCAAGGTTATTAGGTCTTGCACAAGCATCAAAAATTTACAGACATATTCAACATATTGATGCGACTAATTTTTCAAACAACGGCGATGAAGTAGCATGGGGCACTATAGGAAATGCAAGTACAAGTGAAGGTGTCTTTTTTGAAACAATTAACGCTGCCGGAGTTCTTCAAGTCCCAATGGTTATAAGTGTTTGGGATGATGAATATGGTATATCAGTGCATGCTAAACAACAAACCACTAAAGAAAGTATTTCGGAAATTTTAAAAGGTTTCCAACGAGACGATCAACAACTCGGATATGAAATTCTAACAGTTAAAGGTTGGGACTATGCCTCTTTAATTGACACCTACTTAATTGCTTCAAAAATTGCTCGTGAAGAACATGTGCCAGTATTAATTCATGTCAATGAATTAACGCAACCTCAAGGTCATTCAACATCTGGGTCTCATGAGCGGTATAAATCGACTGAGCGATTAACTTGGGAGCGACAGCATGACTGTCTTTTAAAAATGCGGGATTGGATTATTAGCAATGAGATAGCAACTGAGGAAGAACTTTCAAAAATTGATAAAGATTTAAAAAAGCGTGTCCGGCAAGGAAAAAATGATGCTTGGAATGCCTTTATTAATCCCATCAAAAAAGAGCGAACAGAGCTTATCTCAGTTTTAAATAGAGTTACATCATCCAGTTCAAACAAGGTGTTTATTCAAAAACTTTTGAATGATCTGATTCACATAGACCAGCCCATAAAAAAGAATCTCATTTCTACAGCAAGAAAGTGTTTAAAATATCTAACCTTTGAGGATTTTGCTGCAAAAACTGAACTTCAAAATTGGATTAACGACTATTTCAAATTAAATCAACCGAAATATAGCTCACATTTATATAGCGAATCAACCAATAATGCACTTTTGGTAAACACATTAAGTCCAACTTATGACAATGATGCAAAATTTGTGGATGGACGTATCATCATAAGAGAAAATTTTGATGCCATTTTTAGTCAATATCCTGAGGTTTTAATCTTTGGCGAAGATGCTGGGAAAATTGGTGACGTTAATCAAGGTCTTGAAGGGCTGCAAGAGAAATATGGAGATTTACGAATATCTGACACTGGTATTCGAGAAGCTACTATAATTGGTCAGGGCATAGGTATGGCAATGAGAGGATTAAGACCAATTGCTGAAATTCAATACTTAGATTATTTACTCTATGGATTACAAATACTAAGCGATGACTTAGCCACTCTTCACTACAGAACTTTTGGAAGACAAATTGCTCCTTTAATAATTAGAACAAGGGGACATAGATTGGAAGGAATATGGCATTCTGGTTCTCCGATGGGAGCAATACTATCTACACTAAGAGGAATAAACATACTTGTTCCAAGAAATATGGTTCAAGCTTCTGGAATGTACAATTCTTTATTACAATGTCAAGAACCTGCTTTAATTATAGAGTCTTTAAATGGATATCGTCTTAAAGAAAACCAACCTAATAATTTATCTGAATTTACTGTTATGATTGGTGAATCTGAAAAAATTAAGAATGGTAATCAAATCACTATAGTTTCCTATGGGTCGACTTTGAGGTTAGTGGAAAAAGCTTCTAATGAGTTAGAGGAGTTAAGAGTTAGTTGTGAAATTATTGACATTCAATCGTTAATTCCATTTGATAATTCCAATTTAATTATTGAAAGTTTAAAAAAGACTAACAAATTACTAATTGTTGATGAAGATCTTCCTGGTGGAGCATCATCTTATATTTTACAAAAAATCATTCAAGAACGTGATGGCTTTAAATATTTAGACTCTGCACCAATAACATTGACTTCTAAAGCTCACAGACCAGCTTATGGAACCGACGGGGATTATTTTTCAAAACCATCAGTGGATGATATAATAGAAACAGCATATTTAATTATGAATGAATACGATCCAAATAATTATCCAGATTTAATCTAATTCATTATTTGACAAATAAGTTGGTTAAGGATATTTTCTTGAGAATTGTTGCTTACACCAAATCCTTTAGATTTTAAATCAACATCTTTTATAAGTGTTATTATCAAAGATATTTTCTTCATAGGATATATTTTTGCAGCTTTATGATATTCCTTAACAAAAAATTTATTTATTCCAAGTACAGAGGAAACATTTGTATCAGATTTATTATTTAAACTATGAAATTGAAATAGTTGAATAAAATAATTAAATAAAGAACCTAATACTAATTGAGTTGGATATACTTTAATATTATTAGAAAAATAATCACCAATAACTAAAGCTTTATTTAATTCACCTAAACCAATAGCATTTCTTAACTCAAAAATGTTAAAATCTTTACTAATTCCAATGTTTTTTTCAATGAGTGTAGGATCTATATTATTGTTTTTAGGTTTTAATAATTTAAGTTTATTTAATTGATTATTTATCATTTTCAAGTCACAGCCTAAAAACTCCACAAGCATTTGATTTGCTTTAAAATCTATTGTATAATTATCTTCTTTTAATTTACTTGAAATCCAACTTGAAACCTGATTCTCATAAGGATTTTTAGAATTTAAAATCAATCCAAATTTTTGAATTGCCTTATAGATTTTTTTTCGTTTGTCTAGTGTTTTGTACTTATAGTTAATAACTAAGATTGTTGAATGCATAGGGTTCAATAGATAATTCAACAAGCCATCAATCTTTGATGATAAATCTTGAGCTTCTTTAATTATTACTAATTGGAATTTAGACATCATAGGAAATCTTTTACAAACCGAAATAATCTCATCTACATTGGTATCTTTTCCATAAAGAATTGTTTGATTAAAACTTTTTTCTTCATTATTTAAAACATTATTTTCTAATAAATCATTAATTAAATCTATATAATATGTTTCTTCACCCATTAAAAAATAAATTGGGTTATAAACTTTATTATTGATTTTTGAAACTATACTATTTATTTCTTGTAAATTCATTTATTAAATATGATAACATTAAATTTTCCAGACTTTGAATTTAAGTTAAAAAAAATTGATAGTAAAACTTTTATTTTTGATTTTTTAAGAAAAAAATATTTTCTTTTGACACCAGAAGAATGGGTTAGACAACACGTTTTGAATTTTCTATTTGTTAAAAAAATTCCCCTATCACATATAGCTGTAGAAAAAAAAATCAATGTAAATAATTTAAATAAAAGATTTGATGTTGTTGTTTATAATAGTATTGGTGATGTATTAATGCTAATTGAATGTAAATCTCCATCAATAAAATTAACTCAAGAAGTTTTTGATCAAATCTCTGTTTACAATTTAAATTTAAATTCAAATTTTTGCATGATAACTAATGGATTAGATCATATATATTTTAAAATTGATCAAATATCTAAAAAATATACTTTTGTAAAAGAATTTCCATTAAAATGAAAATAGCTATCGTAATTCTTAACTGGAATGGACTAAAACACTTAAAAGAATTTTTACCAAGTGTTTTAAAACACTCTGGAAAAAACCCAATTTATATTATAGACAATTATTCAACAGACAGTTCTGTTGAATTCGTAAAAGAAACTTATCCTGAGATTAAATTGATCTTAAACAATGATAATTTTGGCTATGCTAAAGGTTATAATGAGGGTTTAAAAAAAGTAAAAGAAGAAATTTATTGTTTATTAAATAATGACGTAGAAGTTACAAAAGATTGGTTGAATCCTATTATAGAAGAGTTTACAAATAATGAATCTGTAGTAATTGCCCAGCCAAAAATATTGGATTATAAAATCAAAAACAAATTTGAATATGCAGGAGCTGCGGGTGGTTTCATCGATTACTTTGGATACCCATATTGCAGAGGAAGAATTTTTAGTAATATTGAAAAAGATAATGGTCAATATGATCAAAATATTGATATTTTTTGGGCATCAGGCGCATGTTTTTTTATAAGAAAAAATACTTATGAGTTACTTAACGGTTTTGATGAAAACTTTATTAATCATATGGAGGAAATTGATTTATGTTGGAGATTAACAAATTTAAATCTTAATCTTAAAAAAAGATTTTTATATAAAAGTGTTGTTTTTCATTTAGGAGGAGGATCTTTAAATTATGAAAATCCAAAAAAACTATTTTATAATATAAGAAATCAAAGATGGATGATAATTAAAAACATGAATCTATTAAACAATTTTTCGCCCACTATTTATGTAGTTCAATGTATTAATTTATTTTTAGGTCTTTATTATCTTATAATTAATAAAACCAATCATTTTAAGGAAATTTATAATGCTATGTTTCAGAGTTCAATTATAAACAATGAGAAGAGAGTAAATATTTCAAAAAGTTATAGAATGACAATATCAAACGAAATTAAACCAAAGCACTTTGCAATAAAGTCAATTCTTTATCAATATATAATTAGAGCAAGAAAAAAATATTCAGATTTAACTTAACTTTAATTTTTTGTTTTAAATTTTTATTTAAATTTGAATATAAATAAAAAAAAATATGAAAAAATTAATCCTTACTATCTTAACTGTTTCAGTTTTGTTTCCCTCATGTATTTCTAAAAAAGATTATGCTGCTTTAGAAGCTACTAGTAAACAAAACAAAGACTTATTAAACACTGCAACTATAAAACTTAATGCTTGTATAGAAGATAAATCTAATTCGGAAGCTAGTTTAAAAACTTTAAAAGATCAAGTTGCTTTTTTGAAAGCAAATAACCAAGACCTTATTAACAATATGGGTAATCTTACTACTTTATCTCAAAAAGGAGCTGAAAATCTTGAAAAATCTTTAGAAAGTATGAAGGAAAAGGATTTGACAATTAATACAATGAGAGACGCTGTCACAAGAAGAGATTCTGTAACACTTGCATTGGTTACTAGTTTAAAAGGTACTTTTATCGATATTAATGATAAAGATATTGAAGTAAATGTTGAAAAAGGTGTGGTCTTTATTTCAATCTCTGATAAGTTATTATTTAATAGTGGAAGTTATGTAGTCTCTGAAAGAGCTAAAGAAGTTCTTGGAAAAGTTGCTAAAGTTGTTTTAGATAAGCCTGAAATCGAATTTCTTGTCGAAGGTCATACGGATGATCAATCTATTCAAAACGAAGTGCTATTAGACAACTGGGATTTAAGTGTTAAAAGAGCAACTTCTGTTGTTAGAGTTTTACAAAATGATTTTGGTGTTCAGCCTGAAAGAATGACAGCCGCTGGAAGAAGTTATTATGTTCCTGTAGCGGATAATGATACTGCAGAAAATAGATCTAAAAACAGAAGAACTAGAATAGTTGTACTTCCAAAACTTGATCAGTTTTATGATTTAATTGAACAGGGAATGCAAGGAGGAGCAAATTAATAATTAATAAATAGTTAAAAAAAAGCACATTCAATGAATGTGCTTTTTTTTTTCAAGTAAGTCAAAAACTAAATATTTCTTTTTACCTATCAAATACCCAATTAAATAGACGATATTTGCACACTTAATAAAAAAAAATGGGCAATTTCAAAGATTTAGGTGTAAACAAAGGTTTGTTAAAAGCTGTTGAAGAAATAGGTTTTACATCACCTACACCTGTACAAGAGAAAGCTATACCTTACTTACTCAAAGGTAAAAAAGATTTAATTGCTTTGGCTCAAACAGGTACTGGAAAAACTGCTGCGTTTGGACTTCCATGTATTCAACATGTTGATGCTAAAATAAAACATGTTCAAACAATAATACTCTGCCCTACCCGTGAATTATGTATTCAAATATCAAAAGATCTACTCAAATTCGCAAAACACTTAGATTATGTTAAAATTGTTGCTGTATACGGAGGAACCAGCATTGAAAATCAAATAAAATCAATAAAAAAAGGTGTTCAAATTATAGTAGGTACACCAGGAAGAACTAAGGATTTAATTAGAAGAAAAGTTTTAAAATTAGATGTTGTAAACAAAGTAGTTCTAGATGAAGCGGATGAGATGTTGAGTATGGGTTTTAAAGAAGATTTAAGCTATATTTTAGATACAACTTCAGAAAATAGACAAACAATGTTATTCTCTGCCACAATGTCTAGAGAAGTAAGGTCAATTTCTAAGAAATTCATGAAAGATGCTGAAGAAATTACTGTTGAAAAATTAAATTCTGGTGCAAAAAATGTTGAACATCATGTTTATAATGTTAATTCTAGAGATAAGTATGATACTTTAAAAAGAATTGCTGACTTCAATCCAGATGTTTATGGAATTGTTTTTTGTAGAACTAGAAGAGAGACACAAGATATTGCTAATAAATTTATGAATGATGGATACAATGCTGATGCAATCCATGGTGAATTATCTCAAGGCCAAAGAGATGAAGTAATGTCGAAATTTAGAAATAAATCTTTACAAATATTAATAGCAACTGATGTAGCGGCAAGAGGTCTTGATGTGGATAGTTTAACTCATGTTATTAATTATTCTCTTCCTGATGATCCTGAAGTTTATACTCATAGAAGTGGCCGTACAGGACGTGCAGGTAAAAGCGGAATCTCAATAGCTATTTCAAATTCAAGAGAAGGAAGAAAATTAAAGTCAATTGAAAACAAATCTCAAATTAAATTTATAAGACAAGAAGTTCCTTCTGGAAAGGAAATTTGTTCAAAACAACTTTTTAAATTAATCGATAAAATTAAAAATGTAAATGTTGATGAAAAGCAAATTGAACCTTTTCTTCAAGATATCTATTCAAAACTTGAATCATTATCAAGAGAGGATTTGATTAAACATTTTGTTTCATCTGAATTTAACAGGTTTTTAGATTATTATAAAAATAGTAGAGATATTAAAAGTGATAATAGAAGCGACAGAGATTCAAAAGGCTTTGAAAGATCTGGCAGGCGTTCAAAAGATTTTGAAAACCTGTCCGTTAATGTAGGTAGAAAACAAGGAGTTACGCCAATTGAATTAATTTCTCTTGTTAATAGAATTACTAAATCTAATGAAATTGAGATAGGTAGTATAGATATTAGACAATCTTACACCATTTTTGAAATAGATAGAACTATAACTAAATCACTAATAAAGTCTAGTTCAAAGCTAGATTACAATGGAACAGAATTAAAAGTTAGTATTTCAAAAGAGAAAATTGAGAAAAAGTATAAGAGAGAAAAAAACGAAGGCAGATCAAAAAATAAAAGAGATTATAAAAGTAAATCTAGATCTAGGAATAGATCTAAAAATAGATCTGAAAGTAGAGGGAAAAGAAGGTTTAGGGATTAATGCACTTTTTCATATTTAGCAAATTTTAATAAAATATTTTTTAATCCACTTATTTCAAAATTTACTTCTGCTTTTTTGTCACCACCTATCCCCTCAGTATTTACAACTTCTCCTTTTCCAAATCTATTGTGCAATATTACATCACCTTGATTTATATCAACGTATTCCGAATTAGAATTTGAAGAATAATCGTTGTTAGTTATTTGTTTTAAAGGAATTTTTCTTTCTGGTTTTTTAAATCTGATCCTACTCTCAGAACTTTTTTTGAATTTTATCTTTGTGTTTAATAAATTATTATATTTTATAAACTGTGTGTCAATTTCACTTATAAATCTGCTTGGTTCACAGTCATTTAACTTACCCCATCTGTAACGTGTTTTTGAATGACTTAGTATTATTTTTTTCTTTGCTCTAGTTAAAGCCACATAAAACAATCTTCTTTCTTCTTCTAAATCTGATCTTGTAGTAGAGCTTAATGCTGAGGGAAATAAGTCTTCTTCTAAACCTACAATATAAACATTTGAAAACTCTAATCCTTTGGCTAAATGAATTGTCATTAATGAAACCTTGGGTTCTGATTTTTCAATATCCTTATCTAGATCTGAAATTAGAGCAACATCCTCTAGAAATTCATTTAACGAACCATTAGAGTCTACTAATTCTTTTTGACCATCAATAAAATCCTGAACGGCATTTATTAATTCCTCAATATTTTCAATTCTACTTATAGATTCAGGTGTGCCTTCATTTTTTAATAAATTCACTACTCCTACCCTTTTTAAAACTTCATTTAGAATTTCTAATGCATTAAGATTTTCATTTGCAATCTGAAAGCTTTTAATCATATTAACAAAATCAAATAATTTTTGTTTTGTTCCGTTATTGATATTTATATCTGAGTTATTTATATTTTCAACTATGTCAAATATTGTAAGGTTGTTTTCATTTGAAAATATTTGGATTTTTTCAAGAGTTGTTTGTCCAATTCCTCTTGGTGGGTAATTAATTATTCTTTTTAAACTTTCTTCATCACTTGGATTAACTATTAGTCTTAAGTATGCTAAAACATCTTTTATCTCTTTTCTTTGATAAAAAGATAATCCTCCAAATATTTGAAAAGGTATGTTTTTTCTTCTCAATGCATCTTCAATCGATCTTGATTGTGCATTTGTTCTATATAATACAGCAAACTCATCATTCCTTAATTGTAAGTTATATTTAGCTTCAAAAATAGATGATGCTACAAATCTACCTTCTTCAGAATCTGTTATAGTTTGATTAACTTCAATTTTATCACCTATTTCATTATCAGTCCAAACCTTTTTGTCAAGTTTGTTTAAATTTTTGTTAATAACAGAATTTGCTGCGTTTACAATGTTTTGTGTAGATCTGTAGTTTTGTTCAAGTCTATAAACTGTTGAATTAGGATAATCTTTCTGAAATGATAATATATTTTCAATATTTGCACCTCTAAATCCGTAAATACTTTGCGCATCATCACCAACAACGCATATATTTTCAAATTTATCTGCTAGTGCTTTAACAATTAGATATTGTGAATGATTAGTATCTTGATATTCATCAACATGAATGTATTTAAATCTTTGTTGATATTTATTTAAAATTTCAGGAAATCTATTTAATAATTCATTAGTTTTTAGTAATAAGTCATCAAAATCCATCGCTGAAGCTTTGAAGCAACGATTTACATATGTTTGATATATTTTTCCAAACATTGGTCTTCTAGACTCTTTATCTTGTTGAACAAGTTCTTGATTGTTATGGTATGCTTTTACTGTGACTAAATTATTTTTTAGTGATGATATTCTATTTCTAATATTTCTATACTTATACAGATCTTTATCTAACTTATATTCTTTAATTATGGATGATATTAATCTTTCAGAATCCTGAGTATCATAAATTGAAAAATTCGAACTGTATCCTAAAAAATCGGCTTCAGATCTGAGGATTCTTGCAAATATTGAATGAAAAGTACCCATCCATAGATTCTTAGCCTCTGCCCCACCCACTATACTGGAAATCCTGTGTTTCATCTCTCTGGCTGCTTTGTTGGTGAAAGTCAGTGCGAGAATATTAAATGAATCTACCCCAAGAGACATGAGATGGGCAATTCTTATGGTGAGCACCCTGGTCTTTCCAGAACCAGCACCAGCTATGACCATCAGAGGGCCATCTTTATGAAGTACCGGGGCTTTTTGCGCCTCATTCAAGCTTTCTATATAATTTTTCAATATGCAGTCTTTAAGCTATAAAATTAACTATTAATATGCGTTTCATAGCCGGGAATAATTAATAATTATAAACAAATAAGCGCCCTAGAAACAAAGGTTTTAATAATATGAGTATATTTAAAACAGATAATTAATTTTTTTAAATCAACTTATGAAAAAAACACTAGCAGCCATTTTTTTATGTGTAGGTACTTTTACCCAAGCACAAATGCAATTACCTATATCGGATTATGAAAAAATAGAATCTCAGGTCATAGCTTGGCGCCATGATATTCATCAGAATCCTGAACTCTCGAACCAAGAATTTAAAACAGCTGCTAAAATAGCGGACCATCTCAAAAGCTTGGGCATAGAAGTAACTACAGGAGTGGCAAAAACAGGGGTTGTGCGCTGCCAATGAAGCTCGATGGAAAGATCAGACATAGGGCTATCCGGTTTTAAAAAGGAAAGATGGGGCGGCCTGCCGCACTCATGCA
>ENA-UOYH01000650-UOYH01000650.1-marine-metagenome-genome-assembly--contig:-NODE-650-length-11541-cov-2.502966_pt1 | contig 11541 bp, 9 predicted proteins | sample MGYA00238175_ERZ767261 | MGnify/ENA primary metagenome ERZ767261 (study PRJEB28946, sample SAMN06267185) | marine metagenome | isolation source: Columbia River Estuary | place: USA:Columbia River Estuary...
ATCAAAGAAATTGTCAGTAACGAAAAGATCATCTTGACTCAAAAGGAAAAGTCTGAGATGAAGGTTGATAACTCATGGGAAGAATTCACTAAAGGTTTAAAGTTACCGACGCTGGTTGAAAACGCTACCATCAGATCAATTAAAGATTACGGTTTATTCATCGCCGTTCACGGTTCAGTGGTAGGTATGGCACACATCTCTGAGTTCCCAGAAGGTACAGTATTGAGAGACACTTTCCAAAAGGGTCAGGAAATTGTAGTAGAGGTTACTAAGGTTGATGAAGATACCAAGAAAGTATTCTTGAGAGTTATCGGTGCATAATTCTTAGTTACTACTTAATTACTACTTAGTTACAAGCTCAGTTATTTCGGTAACTGAGCTTGTGTCTAAACCGCTACCCGGTGCGGTAGATATATAAACTTAAATAGTAAGATAGTGTCTACTGCATGTTAAACGAAGCAAACAAGGATATACTCCTTCATTCATTTTGCGGCATTGAATTTGAGTTTTACTCGAATCACAGTGTTGAAAAAACAGCTGAGATGGTCGGTGAATATCTGGGTCGTAAGATTCAGGTAGAAGAAAAGGCTCACTCAGATTTTCAACCGTCCGATAAGGTGTTTAAGTTGGAGCCTGATATGTCAGGTGGTGCCGGTCTCATTGAGATGGTGACTGGTGCATTGCCGTATCCTGATGCCAGACTGATCATCATTAAGATGTTACATTGGATCTCGGAAAACGGTCACACTACTGATAGAGCGGGTATTCACCTTAATGTATCGTTTGACAAAAAGATTGTGGGTTCAAACTTTATCACTCACATGAACACTTTAAAGTTCATCTTGGACTTTAAAGAAGAACAGGTGTATAAACACTTTCCTGAACGTAGAGATCTTGTTTACGCCAAGTCAATCAAGTACGTTCTGCCTAAGAATGAGCTGTTTAACTTTGATGAAAATCACATCTCTAAAATGCAGTTTAAATATCCAGACACCAAGTATTATGGTGTTAACTTCTTAAAACAGGAGAAAGGGTACCTAGAATTTAGATACCTGGGCGGTAAAGATTATGAAAAGAAGACTTCAACAATTCTTCATTTACTTGACAGTTTTCTAATTCAACTCTGGAACACATGTAAGAATCCTGATTTAACAGAGCTTAATCGCCTTGAGTTAAGAAGAATCATGTCAAACATGAAAAAGATTTACGACCTTTACAAGGATCATCGTAACTTTAAGAATTTTCAAAAGATTGATTTTACTCTTGATCTTCAGAACCACGGTGAAACTATTGACATGTTCTGGTCTAACATTAAAACCCAAGTTGTAAAACTTATTTCAGAGGGTGGAATGTCAGAGGGTCATATTAACTACGACACTGATCGTTCAAGGGTTCAGGTTAAAGATGGTGTTTTCTTAGGAGCCCATGGTTTGGAGGGTTATGAATTCGTAGATTGCAAGTTTAGAGGCGAAGCAATCTTAAGTGATTTTTACAGATGCCAAATTGATGGATCTGACATTCAGCGAAGTAATCTTTACCAGTCAACTCAGGTTGATGGATCAAAGGTTTAATCATGTTACACTCATAACAGTTGCACTCTAAATAACTGCTATGTATTTGGAACCGACAGCGTTTTTAAAGGTACTATGACGGGTGGTATTTTTAGAGAGGGTAAATATAGCGAGAAGTTCGCCAAGTTTGATAAGACCGAGGTGATAAACTCTAAAAAAATAAACTAAAGAAATGGGTGATATTTTTATTGGTGATTTAGACAATCTAACCACCCCACCAGATTACGATTCTAATTGCCTAAACGATTTCATTGACGAAATCGGAAGTCATGTTACAGGTGCATGTATGATTCCTATGAACCTACCTAAGTCGGAGGTGTATAACATCATTAAGCGTGCAAAGAAGTGGTTTTACAAAACGTATGAGTACTCAGTGACTGAGAACTTCTTGTACATTCCAGTTGAGGTGTTTGACACTGATCACTTCAGAAGACGTAGATCATTAACACTACCTAAAGAGAATCCTGCAACAGGAGGAAACGAAGTGTATGCTGTTTATGCCGTTGCTGAAATTGGTTCAAGATACGGTGCAGGTTCTGCTATCACTTTCACAACAGGTGACTTTGACGTTCAAAGAGCACTGTTTGGTTCTCTTTATTCAGGTGGTGCATCAATTGTTGCAGGTGCAGAAAACTTACAGTACTTTGTAATTAACGAATCTTTCTTTGACATGGCTCGTCAGATTCTTGAAAACCCATTGTCTTTCCACTATTCACAGCAGACACATGAATTGAAATTTACAGGTCAAACACCAACTAAACCCGTCGTTCTAGAGATTTACGAAACTCTTCCAGACTGTGCATTATTTGCAGATGAAATCTTCTTCAGATACGTGGCCGCAAAGGTTATGATTTCACTAGGTCAGAAATTAGCTATTTTTGGTTACAATCTTCCAGGTGGCATTACGATTAACGCTGACATTATTCAGTCAATGGGGCAGGATGAATTAGATAAAGTGATTGAAGAAATCAAAAATGATGAGGGCACCGACTGGATGATGCACTCGTAATGTGATATATAAAGATAGCCATGGAATTTTACGTAAGAGCAGAAGGAGATCCAAACTACGATCCATATAAGGTTCATTCTGAGAGTGAGATCTCAAAGGTCATCACGCAGATTGAAACTATTCTGTTCACTAGAAAAGGTGATGTTCTTGGCGAACCAGATTTTGGAGCAAATCTTGAAGATTTGATATACACTCTTAATTACAATGAGAGTATGGTTACTTCAACCATTGAGGATCAAATTCAAAGATATGTACCACTGGCTGGAAAATATAGAGTATCGACTAATGTTTCTTTTTATAAGGGAACCGTTAGAGATATTGCAGAAATAAACATTACACTTAACTCGAAGTATCAAGTTCAAGTGTATGTAAACTAATAAACGTCTGACATGGCCCAATTCAATTTTCTTGACACTGCTAGAGTTGCAGTTACACAGATTCAACAGGACGTTAGAACCTATTTGAGCAGGGTTTACGGTAATGCTGAAAGCATTTTCACAACTGCATCTCCGTTTTCTCAGATGGTTAAAGTAGCGTCAGAGCTTACTAACATGATCTTCTATTACATTGAAGACGCGACTGTTGAACAAAACATTATCACGGCTCAACAGCCTGAATCCATCTATGGACTAGCTAGATTGGCTGGCCATGATCCTACTAGAGGATTTGCTGCGATGGGAGAGATTGAAATAACATGGAAGCCGGGTATGCAATCTGAAATTGCAGGAAATACCCTTTATATTAATTCCAATTCTCAGATTAGATCTAATAACAACTCTTTAATTTACTTATTAAGATCTTCGACCGATTTAATTAGCATTTCAAAAGGCCTAGCAGGATATATTAAAGTTCCTGTCGTTCAGGGTGAAACCCAAGCACAGAATGTCACAGGGTCAGGTGAACCTTTTCAAACTTTTAACATTCAAACCGGAGGTGTTACAGCCCACGATATTGTCGACGTTGCAGTTAATGGTGAGAAATGGACAGTATATGAATCTCTATATGACATGAACGCTTCTACAAAGGGAGTAGTTATTAAGACTGGTATCACCGGTGGTATTGATTTATTCTTTGGTAATGGTAACTTTGGACAGATTCCTAACAACGGTGCGGTAATCGAAGTTAATTACATTAAAACCAATGGCAGATCTGGAAATCTGGGCGATTCACCTGATATTTCATATAAGTTTGTTGATCCAGGATATGATGCATTAGGAAATGAATACGACCTTAATAATCTATTGGAAATCAGAAGTACCGCCTCTCCTAAAATGGGAGCAGATCCTGAATCAATTGAATTTACAAAACTAATTGCGCCTCTTACATCTAAGTCATTTGTACTTGCAACTCCAGACAATTACGAACACTTCCTAGCAAGATACAATATGTTCTCTTATGTTGATGCATATTCACAGACTGATGATCAATATTTAGATGACGATAATATCATCTATCTTTTCCTTCTCCCTGACGTTAAGTCAAAACTAAAGTCAAATCAAGATTATTTCTCCGTTCCAACCGAAGAATTCTTTTTTACACAATCTGAACTTGAGGGCATTAGAGAAGCAATTGAGTTATCAGGTAAGCAGATGGTAACGACTGAGATCTCATTCGTTGATCCAAAGCCAAAAATGTATGCTATGAACATTTGGGTTCGTCACTTTGAAGGATTTGACGAAATTCAACTTCTAGCTGAAATCAGAAGAAAGATTTCAACGTATTTAATGTCTATCACTAGAAGAGATAGATTGCCTAAGTCTGACATTGTCGCCCTTCTAGAAGGAGTCGATGGCATTGACTCAGTTAACGTTCAGTTTCTATCTAAGTCAGAAGAAGACGCTCTAAGAACAGGATCATACACAGTAACACAGACAACTATCACTCCACAAACCCCCGTTCTAGAAGATGTTGGCAATGGTAAGAACAGAATTCTATTCTTTAAGAAAACTGTAACTTCAAACACTATTACCTTTAATGCCACGGATGGAATTCCAGCTGACGTTAGAATGTCTATCACTGGTCTAGATGAATTTGGAGATATTGCACTGAGTAAAGAAGACGTTGCGATGTTTAGAGGTGGATGGGCTGATAGAACAGGTTCAACAATTGCCGATGATGCTAAGATTGGAGAAGCAGCTGCGCTTTCAGTAAGCTTTGCTAAACCAATTCCAAGAACTGTCTTCACTCAAATTCAGGCAGCAAATAGAAAGTCAATCTAATGAGCGATCTATACAAAGACCTTTATAAGTACAAGCTTGGTAAAAAGTATAACATAACCAAGAGTGCCAACGATTATAAACTGAATGAAGGTAGGGACTATTCATACGACCTTATGACCAAGGGTCTATCACCTCACATTCAAAGAAAGGAAACAATGAAAGATTTCATTGAGTTCATTCAAGACATGTTTGTTACTTCAACAAGAGCGGTAACACAACTAAAACTGTTTAAGGCATTTGCAATGCCAAAAGATTATTTGAAAGTTAAGTAATGAGATACTCAGGACTAAGATTCTTTAATGGTACAAACTATGAAGTGCAGTTGGAATACGACAGCACATCAGAAGTGTTTGAGGGATACATTCACATGGATGAGGTATCTACTGGATTATATGAGTCAGTGTCCCTGTTCATCCTAGAAGAGGCGTACAACTCCCTTGGCGCTTCTGTATTGGTTAAACCAGTCGGGTCTAACATTGGTTCTCAATTTAAGTTGGAGTGGAGAGATTGGTATCAGTCTTCAAAGGACATTAATTTGGTTGGTGTTAAGTTGGTTGATGGTGATCCTTACGTTGAAACTCTAACTTCTCAGATCTTAGATCCTCAACCAAACTCAGTTGCGGTTTCAACTTCATCAGGTATTCACACCCTTGGAACTTCATACGCTAAAGACGCTTTACAGGTTAACGTCGCTCTGAACTCAGAACGCGATGATTCACATCGTAGAGACCTATATTTGATTGACACTATTGACGACCACGTGGTCGCTATCATCCACTTTTACGGTGAAACAGTTGGAGAGGACGAAAGACTGGGTGTTCTACTTTCAAACTTTGGCGCAACACTTTCAACTGCGGATCAATTCCTATTCAAAGATCATGACATTAACGAGGTCGGTACTGACTGGAAACTCTTAAACCGTAAGAGAAAGGAACTTCTACTTGAACTATCAAACATTAAACCGTTCATTGGTACATATAAGGCGCTGATTAACGCTATTAAATTCTTTGGATATAACAATCTAACACTAAAGGAGTATTGGTTGGTGGTTGACGATAGATCACCAATGTTTGGTAAACTAAAGGCGTTTGAAATTCCATCTTCGTCAAAAGGTTCTTACGTATCTAACAAACTAAAGGGTATTCAACTACCTTCATCTTCATACAAAAAGACTTCACGTTTTGGACTGTACTATAAGTTGAACACACCTAACGGTAACTTTGATCAGTGGGACACTCCACAGGTTGATGAAGTTTTTGACTTCACCGCTGACGAAGTTCTAATCAAGTTATACGGTCTTAAGAACAAACTACAAAGAGAGTACCTTCCACTGAATGCCAAGATCATTGACATCATTGGTGAAGCGGACTTCTTCTATTCATATAATACCAACATTTGGAACAATCAGAATCCAATCGATACTATCGTAGCGGGTGTTGACCCAAAGATTGAGATTCACCAGACAGAACCTTTTATTGAGGATTTGAGATTGGTTTCAGATCTTTACACTGGTAAAACACAAGACTTTTCATCACTGTCAGATGTTGATATGTCAGCCCTATATTCTGATACTGAAGACTTCTATACCAATTACTACGAATTAAATAGATCAACGTTCCAAGAATCTTTTGAAGATATTCCAGTGGGAGCTCCGGTTCAGTTGGAGTGTAAGTCCTTCCCTGATACATGGGAAGACGCTGAGTTCACTTGGATTGATGCTGACGCAGTAACTTACCTGACTTGGAACAACTGGTGGAAGAGAGATGTGTATGAAACGACTTGGACAATTACAGGTCCTAAGGGTTGGTCACAGGTTTTAACAGGTGAAACTGCAGATATGTTAAAGGTAGCGATTGCTCTACCTTATGAAGGATCTTATGATGTTAAGATTGAACACACTAATCTATTCAACCATGTATCTAATGAGACATATCCTAACTCTATTCATGCTAAGATGAAGTCACTTGAGATTTACGGCATGTACAGGTGGATGGACAGAGAGTACTATGATTGGCAATCTTCAAACTTTAAGTGGGGTGTTGCAGGAGGTTCATGGGGTTTCCCACAACAAAACAACGACACTGTTGACCAAGAAATTGGTACACTGTACTTGACTTTAGATAGAGCGAACTATGTTAACGATGACAGTCAAGGCGTTAACTTCTCAACTGTTAGAAGATACGTTGACACTTCATCAACCACCGGGTTTGGTGAAACCCCAGGTCCATACTTCTGGAGAAACCTTAGAAAACATGAATGGAATGACGGTAAACACACATGGTGGGATGCAACTAGAGTCGGTTCTGACCTAACTGCGTCATTCAAAATTGAAAATGCTGATCCAGGTTCTTCATTTACTATTGAACACTTTAACTATCAGACATACCAGTACGAATATAGCACTTATGTATTTACAGTTGATTTGACTGATCCTACCGATATTCCAGCATGGCAATCAGCTGCAAATGATTTGAACGCATCGACTGATCCAATTCTATCTAAATTTACATACAATCCTGTATTTGAAGACGTTGATGGTGATGGAATAATTTCCAATGGTATTGATTATTGTAAATACATTTTAGCGGTCGGCAAGGATTATTCTAATAGATACGATTTTGAAGATGTGTATGAAGCGGTAGCTTCGGTTGGTTCAGTAACAATTACTGGTAAAGTTAATTACACGCCATATAATCCAACATTCAATGATATTCAGATTGCAGAAGCATATGCTGAAATTGAACTACTAACTCACATGACTTTCAGTGCAGACAAATCAATGATGCCTGGAAAGAATAAATACAGATGGACGATACGAAATAACAGTACATCGATGTCTGATATATACTACAGTAATAAGTGGTTAACATATCTCTTCGAGGACAAAGGTGATTACACCCTTGAACTCGAAGTTACTGATGTTAATGGAAACACTAATACTTTAGTGAAAAACGCTTTAACAATTAAATAAATATAAACGAGCAAAATGGCAATCATCACAACAATTCAAGGTACAGACAGCCTTTCAGCGTCAAGAGTAACTTTGAACGACAATTTCACTGCAATTAATGATGAATTGGCACAGGTAACTACGTTGCTTGACCCTTCAACTGGTAACTTGACTGGCGTTATTGACGCTGGAGTCGAAACTCTATTAGTTGATGCAGGCAATGCGGCTGAGTTCGCCACAACAGGCAACACTCTAACATCTGATACTGACGTTGATGGAGCAATCTCTTTCAATGGCGCAGTTTCTTACGATGTTACAGCTGCTTCAGCGCTTCCTGCTGCTAACTCATTTGTTGGTACTATTTATGTAATTGATTCTACAACAGCTGCAAACCCCGTAACTCTAAACATTGGAGACAATGGTCAAGAAATTACGTTAGTGGCTGACGGTGGAACAGTTTACATTGATAACACTAACATCGCGGGTCCAACCGCTGCAGTTGAAATTGCAGAGTTCGGTACTCTAACCCTAAGATTTGTTGGTACAATGTGGTACATTGTATCTTCATTCAACGCAACAATTACAATTTAATAATCAATAGATCAGGATAGATGGCAACACCATTAGTAAGAACGGTTCAAGAACAAGGCGGAACAATGTTTGCATTTGCTTCTGCGGCTAGGGATTTAACCAGAGCACAGGGTGATCCTGATTTAAAATTTGAATTCTCACACTATGCATTGTTAGATCTTCCAGATGTAACAGCTCCAGTTAATGGCCTAAACACCATCGATTACACTAATCTGTATGAAGGTGCTGGATCATGGACACCATCGGCAAATGACAATCAAAGCTGGTCTGAAGCTTTTCAAAACTACGCGTTGAACCTAGAAGAAATCATCAGAAACGATGATGATTTTGATCCAACAATCTATCAATCAGACGCAGAAAAGATTTTCTTTAAGTTTCTTTCTGCCGTTGGTGCAATTAGAATTAGAACTGCTACTGCGTCAGAAGCAATCTCAACTATCGCAAGATACATTGAAGAAGACACTGCTTCCGGAACAGGTACAGATTACACTAGAATCATTAAATATCTTGGTACTGTAGACGTAATTAACGATAAGAATTACGCGGCTAACACTTACCAAGAGGTGTTTATTAACGTTCCTACATCTGTTGGTTACACACCAACAGTTCTATTGAAAGATGGAACATATAACACCACAAGTCTTACAGTGTATCCTCACAGCAACGGTCTGATTAATGGTAGAACGTCTCACCCTGAGACAGCGTTTAGCATCAACGCTTTGCACGATGCATCAACAGAATACGACGTTAATACTAACACATTGCCGGCTGTTGGAATTGATTGGGAAGAGCAAAATTACTATGCAGTAAATGTTAACTCTTCAATTAATACACTTCATGATTTCTCTCAAAGAGGTGGTAACTTCCAATTCAACGCCGTTCTAGTTTATTACGATCTGTATTCGCAATCAAATCCTGCCAATAGAGCAACAAATCTCTATGGTATTCTTTTGCTCGATAACTTTAAAGATGGTAAGATCAGAGAACTAAATAAGTATAAGCCAAATTCCGTTACCGGTTTGAATGGTAATGCTTATTCTCTAAAGCTTAACATCAAATACAACACATCACTTGATAACGTTGGCGTTGAGAACTCAATCAACGACTTTACAACGTTCTCAATGGACCTATTCTTTGACACCACATCTGTCCTAGAGAATGCAACTAAGTTACTTCTTCAGGCTAATGACAGATATGCGGGTATTGTTAGAAGATTGGATACCATGGAAAACATGGTTCTTTCTTCTGAAGATGCTCAAGAAATGTCAGCTCAAATTGCTTCACTTCAACAACAGGTTGAAAATGCATCTTTGAATTATGCAGATGAAGCATCTCTATTGAACATGATTACTGAAATCAATAGAAGAATTAATCACATTGTAGACGGTACTATTCCGACCGAGGTTCAGTATAACACTGACGTAATTGCAGCCGGTAACGGAATGGCCATCGATAAGTCGACCCCTAATAAGATTAAAGTTATTAACTCTAACAATGGTTACCAACTTCTTCAGGCTTTTCAATGGAGCAATTTAGCTAGCGTAATGGGAACTAAAATATCTACATACGATCCATCTGATGCGACGACATACGGTTTATATTGCAGACTAAAACCATTCTCAAATATGCTAAGAGTGACAACTTCCTCTGGAGCTGCCGATAATGATGTCAATATATACATTGATACAACTCTTTCAGGTTGGAACGATGGACAAGTTGTAAAGCTTGCTTTCAATTCTAACATTGAAATGGATGGTAATAACATAAACTTCTACACCAAGATCTCAGGTAATTGGGAACAAGTTGCTCAAGTTGCCTATGGCAGTTTAATCAGCAAGAAACCTTACATTGAACTGGTGTGCACTGATAAAGTAAACCTAACGTTTGTAACAGACGTCCTAAGATAAGATGGCAAATAACAGCATTTCGCAAATCATTAGACAGTTTCTGGAAATGAACCAGAACTCTTTGGAAACTTATGAGAAGATTTCCGAAGCGATCACAACCGATAAGCAGACGGTTACTATCGATTTATTCGATGAGAATGGAGCTCTTAAGACGGTTCAAGTTCCTGCATTTGGTTATCTAAAGCGTGAAATTGAAAGACTTGATACTAACATGAAATCACTTTCAGGGTTGGGTCAAGGAGATGCTGCCGTTAGAATGAAAGACGGTACGTTTAGACAGATTCAAAAGTCTAAGCTTAAGACACCTGCAAAAGCAGTTTCAACCGTTGCGGTTCCTACTGAATTTTCTACCAAGTCAAACTATTTCTTTGAATCTTTCTTAAATCCACTTCTTACTATTAAGTTAGACGTAGCGGGTCAGGTTCCAGCGGATACCGAAAAGATCAAAATTAAAAGATATTTGATCGACTCTCAAGCCCCTGCTTCAGCGGAGTGGTTTGATCAGACCGTTAAAGGTTCAGACGCCCTAGAAATTAACAGCCTTGTTTCTCTACTTGAAACTAATAACGTTGCTTACAACGTTGACGAAGAGGTTATTGATGCTCCAGTTAGATCAACACAATACGCGGGTTTCTTTGATGTGTCTAAAGTAAAGACTGCTCAAAGAAATGTAGTTGTTGATGGTGTTGTAAAATCCGTTAAGGAAAAACTCAAAGTGTGGATTTCGGTATTCTACATTGAAATCAGTTTGAAAATTTTGCTCGCTTCGCGAGATATTTATGCGAACGTTTGAAAGTTCGTGTTTTTGGCCCATTTCCGTTGGTAGAAAAAAACAAAATTTCCATTTATATATAAATTATATAATTATAAATTATTTAGTAAAATATGTGTAATTTGGGCAATAGTCAGAATGGTGAATTCATGTTCAAATCACTTTGTACATCAATAACCTATCTTGTAGAAGAGTAGGGCATTGAGTCCCGGTCCCGGGTTTCATCTCGGCCGTTTCGCCATAGTTGCGCAGGCCGTTAAGCCCCAAATAAAAACAAATAAAAATAAACAAAAAGAAAAAATATAAGGAAATACGGGCTGACAGGGATTTCAAAAAAGGGAATCACAACAATACTTAATGCAGCCACCCAAAGCAAATGATGAAAGTCTCGCTTCCGTAGATTAAACCACTCCAAGAGAAGAAGAAACAGAAGCCCCCAACGAAAAGTCTGCGCAAGCGGAAAGTTAAGATCCGGGAAGAATTGATAAAGAAAATCACTTAAGAATGGTGAGGTCAGGGAAG
>ENA-UOYH01000662-UOYH01000662.1-marine-metagenome-genome-assembly--contig:-NODE-662-length-11456-cov-3.129449_pt1 | contig 11456 bp, 10 predicted proteins | sample MGYA00238175_ERZ767261 | MGnify/ENA primary metagenome ERZ767261 (study PRJEB28946, sample SAMN06267185) | marine metagenome | isolation source: Columbia River Estuary | place: USA:Columbia River Estuary...
AAAAACTGGCCTGAAAAACCCCTATTCTATGCCTGTGTACCTTCAATAACAGACGATTCTGTTGCACCTGCAAATCAGGAAAACATTTTCATTTTAATCCCAATAGCTCCAAACATAGAAGACTCTGAAGCAACAAGGGATAAATACTTGGACTATGTTCTTGACAAGTTAAAATTGCATACAGGTGAAGATATTAGAGAAAACATCACCTATAAACGTTCATTTTGTGTCGCTGATTTTAAAAGTGAATACAACTCTTTTAAAGGAAATGCATATGGACTTGCAAATACCATAAATCAAACAGCCAATTTAAAACCAAAAATAAAATCCAAATTAAAAAATGTATTTTTCTGTGGCCAACTAACAGTCCCTGGTCCTGGAATTCCACCCGCTTTAATCTCTGGAAAAATAGCCGCTAACCAAATACTACAAAATGAAGGAAATATTTGATAAAATTTCATTTGATTGCTCGAAGAAAGTAACTAAAAAATATAGCACCTGCTTTTATCAGCTCTTCCTCTGGATGCTGAGGGGTATAAAAAATTCCTAATTCTTTTATTTGTTTGTTTGTTACCCCTGTCATTCGTTTGTTTTTTATAATAAGATTTCCTAAAGAATCTTTAGCGTTTATAAAACCAAGAACTCCATGACATACTCCACCAATAATAGAATTTGAGTTATAATAAGCTTCACTAATTTTTTTACCAAGTGTTTCTGAATATCCTAAATCATAAGCAGCACCCCAACCACCAGCAATGAAAACTATATCGTAATTATCAATTTCAAGCTCATCAATTAAAATAGAATTTTTTACTTTTTCTTTTAGTATTTGATCTTCAAGATACCTGTCGTCTGAGTTTGTTTTAACAGCGTAAAAAAACGATTCTGGATCAATCGGGATTTCACCTCCTTTAATACTTGCAATATCAACTTCAATCCCAGAATCTGTAAATTCATAATAAGGGACAGTAAGTTCGGACGCAAATACTCCAGTTAATTTTCCAGTTGTTTCGCCAGGTTTACTTAAAATACTGTGACTAGTAGATATTATGACTGCTTTTTTATCTCTGAAATTATATTTTTTACTATCATAATCAGGATGAAGTCCTGCTTTATTTAATAGAGTGGGTAGCGAAATAAAAAATACGATAATCAATATTAAAACAGTTGCAATTATTTTAAAGATTTTTTTCTTCATTATATTTTATTTTTAATAATAAACTTATGCATTCTATCAGCCATTATTTCTCCAATGTCTTCTTGAATAAAATGGTTTGCTTCTTTAAACTGTTCGTGATCCTGTCCTTTAGCTCCTGGAACCATTTTAATAAATCTGTTCTGAATTCTTGGTGTTCCTAGAAGTTTGTCTTGTAAGCCTATTAAAGATAAGAAAGGTTTTTTAAACTTTTTTAATCCATCAATTGCTTTTAGAGTTTGACCAGTAATTCCAGCAGTCATTGAAGGTAAGGTTCTAGGGCCGGCCATGTATATAAATGAAGGAAATGGAGCGGCATAGGCGTCAAGTATTTTTTTATCTTTTTTGAAGTCTCTAGATAAACTTAGTCCCATAATTTCTCTAATATGAACAAATGGAGTCGTAATACAATAAGTAACCCACACTTGAAAGATACCCATATTAAATCCATTATTATTTAATATATGATATGCCATTGCTTTTTTAAAACTTTTAATTTTAGTATTAATTGTTAGCGGCTCTGGAATATATAATGGATTTGATTCTTCAGTAAAGTTTGGAAGTTCAGCATTAGCTGCAATTATACCAGAAAAAAGATTTGAATTTTCACCAGCAATTCTAAGCCCTATTAAACTTCCCCAATCTTGACAAAAAAGAGTAATTTTATTGAGTTTTAATTTTTTAATAAAAGATAAAACATTATTGCAATGAGTGTCGTAAATATGGTACTTAATTGAAATAGGTTTGTCTGATTTTCCCATACCCATTAAATCAGGCGCGATACACCTGTATCCTTTTGCAACTAGTTCGTGAATCATAGTTCGGTATAAATAGGACCAAACCGGTTGTCCATGAAGTAATAAAAGGGTTTTTCCATCGCTTGGACCAGCGTCAATATAATGCATTTTAAGTCCATTTATATCACAATAATTTTCACTAAAATTATAATCAGGAAGATCTGAAAAACATTTTTCAGGTGTTTTCACATATTCAATTCCCTCTTTTGTTTTATAAATTTTAACGTTAGTGTCCCAAAAAACTTCTTTTGGAAGTGGAGCTATAGTTTTGATTTGCCTGTTCTTTATATTCGGGTCAATTTTAATTGGAGACCCCATAAGGCCGACAATAAATTTTTGAATTATAAATTTTAATTTCTTCATGAAAATTAGTATTTAAATACTAATTTAATAAAAAAAATTAATTTATTGTAATATTTTTTTGAAGAGTTCTATATGATTCGATAGACTTTTTATCTTTTTTTTCAACTAAAATTCTAATGATCATAAATCCTTTCTTTACAGGTGATTTTATCACATTTTCTGATTTAGAATCATTAAGAGTTAATGTAAGATCTAATTTATTTGTATCAAACTCTTGATCGTTTTTTACAAACCAGTTTATTGTATTTGGTTTGTAAAATGAGACAGACCAATACGTAGAGTCAGGCATATTCGCATTTATATTTAAATCTTTTTCACTTAAGTCATAAAAAATAGTAGAATATAAAAAATCTGGGTTTGGCATTACTACATTTCTAGATTGGTCACTTGGTATATCAAAATGTTTTATTTCATTATCCTTTATATTTTGATTTTTTTCAATTTTATAATGAAAAACAGCATAGACAATATTTGGAATGTAATGTATAGTTAAATTGTATGAACCAATGCTCATTATCAGTATTATCCCTAAGTAAAAAAATATCTTTTTCATTTTTCTATTTTTTTAATTATTGGTAAGTCTATTGATTCTAAGTTTTTATAAACACTTTCATCTGGATTATAAACCCTTAGAGTAATATGAAACTTCGTTTCATTGCCTGAGGGTAACCAATTAATGTCTTTTTTTGATGATGATACTTGTATTGGTTTGTCTTTAGTAAGATTTTCTTTATTTATTGTGTAAATATTGGCAATATTTTTAACTAAGAAATAATCTTCTCCGTATAGTGTGTAACTCCAATATCTTCCCTTTGGGGGGGTGCCAATAATTTGATAATCAAAGTCTGATGTTAATGGGTTTCCATTACTGTCCTTGCTTGACAAGAAATAAAGCGCTTCTTTCTCATCTAAAGCAAAAACCCCAATTCTTGAAATATAAGCTCTTTGGTAACTATCCTTTAAATCCATATTTGGATTAACTTTCCAGTTTCCATTTTTAATAGAAAATTCATTGTTTTGTGTTGACGAGTTAATCTTTTTAATAGCTGTATATCCCCCAATAATTATTGACAATAGAACTAATATTGGTATTATTATATTATTTTTCATCTTATTTGATAATAAATTTATCCCCGTCATTAGCTAAATATACATTTCCTTTAAATTTTTTAGTGTATTTGTTATATAATTTTTTAATTATAATATTATCTGGAGATGGAACTAAATGATTTAAAACAAGAGTTTTAACATTTACTTTATTAGCTAATCTTATAATTTCATCAGGGGGTGTATGATAATCTTGAATGTCCTTAACTATATGGGCATTTCTGTGCATATTTTTATTTTCTAAGACTTTAATAGTTTCATCTAAAAGAGAATTTAATATTACTTCATGAATTAACAAATCCGCATTTTTAGCCATTTCGAAAACTAGATCATTTTGTTTTGTATCTCCACTAATTACAATTTTTTTATTATTGTATTCAATAGCATAACCCACAGAAGGCTCTACTGGATAGTGATTGACTTTAAAAGCGGTAATTTTAATTCCACTTTTTTCATATATAACCTGCTTATTTTCTGTCTTAAATTCGTTTGATATTCCAAAGGCGTACTTTGTATTCATTATTTCTGAACCATGATGATCAACTCTATGCTTGTTTTCCAATTCTAAAAATGACTTATTGCTTTCTAATATATTTTCTAAACCCTCAGGGCCATAAATATTTAAATTCTTATTTCTTCCTAATACCCAGGATCTATTAATTAAATAAGGAAGGTCTATATAGTGGTCAGAGTGATAATGAGTAATAAATACTCCATCTAGTTCGTTTAATGGGAGATTCATTTTTTCAGCTTGTTGAACTACACCATCTCCAACATCAAAAATGAAAAATTTATCTCTTACAAATATTGCGGTTCCCGAATTTACTCTTTCCGCATTAATTGGTGAACCAGTTCCAATAGTAAATACAGTAATTTCATTTTTATTTAATGATAAATTATTTTGATTTTGTTCAATATTATAATTAATTAAAGTTTTAGAAATTTTTTCAGGATAAAAGTTGATAAATGAAAAACAAAAAAATATCAATATTGATAAAAACAATAAAAGATATTTTATTAGTTTTTTCATTATTGAATTTTCATCATTTTTTTAGCCCAATTAACCAAGAATTTCATAGTTATTCTCTGAGAAAATCTTGACAGACGGTACATGAATTTAGCGTCAGGACCTATTACTATTCTAGACTTCTTTTTTTTAATTGCATAAATAATTTTATCTGCAGTTTCGTCTGCAGTTGTTGGAAAATGAGTATCTAATTTTTTTAATTGCAATTCAGTTAGATTTTGTCCTTCTATGTTTCTTACAATATTAGTTTTAACTCCACCAGGATGAACACTTGTAACTGCTACACCAGTGTTGTTACATAATTCTTCAGCTGCTAAGGCTTCAGTAAAGCCTCTTATGCCAAATTTTGATGTGCTGTAAGCAGATTGATAAGGAGATCCTAAGAGTCCCCAAATACTCGAAATATTCACAACACTTGATTCTTTTTGTTTTCTTAATTCGGGCATAAAAGCTAGAGTTCCATATATCATTCCCCATAAATTTACTCCTAAAACTTTTTCGTAAGATTCAATAGTTGTATCAACTGCTGTAATGCTTCCGTTTGTAATTCCAGCATTATTAATAACGACATCTACCTTTTTAAAATGACTTACTACATTTTTTGAAAATTGATAAAATTCTTCTTTTTTAGAAACGTCAAATACTTCGTTATAAATTTGATCAATATTACCAATAATACTTAATGTTTCATCAAGAGATTGCTTATTAAAATCGTTAAGAGCTAATTTTGCTCCATTATTATGCATTTTAATTGCTAGTGATCTACCAATTCCAGAACCAGCACCTGTGATAACTACAACTTTGTTTTTTAAATCTTTCATTAAAATTTAACTACTATAATCCTTAAAATCTTTGGAAGGATCAAAATCCATATTTGTTTTTAAAGAACTAAGTTCACTTCGGGAATCTTTAGATTTCAAAATAGGGAACATTAATTGAACATACCAAGGCTCTTTCATTTTGTTCCATGCTCCAAATTTCGTTGGATATTTTCTAGTGATTTTTGCTGTTCCAAATAAAATATCCCAAAAGAAAAGTAGGTTACCATAGTTTCCATTCGGATTTGATATTTCATCTTCAGAGGTTAATCCATGATGAGCATAATGAGTACTAGGTGTTGATATCGTTCTTTCTACAATCCAAGCTAATGGATGTAAAATTTTGTATTTGTATAAAAACCTATCCCATTTAGTTTCGCTGTGTGCTGCAATTATAACTGTCATTTTAATGGGTAAATAATATAAATAAACTTCTGTCATTCCTAAAAAAATAAGGATAGCTGAAAACCAAAGACCTGGCATAAAAGCATAATACATAAATGCGTTTCTGTAAGTAACTAAAACTCCCATCTCTTCAACAACATGATGAGGTCTATGTAATTTCCACATAAAAGGATTTTCATGAGAAAATCTGTGCCATAAATATTGAGTTAAATCATCAAGAATTAGGAATGCTAAAACATGCCATAAAAAATAAGAATTAATAAAATAATCTTCATAAACAATAAACCAAGAATCCATAGTGAATAATACAAGAGCTAAAATTCCAGGTTGAATCAGTGTAGGTAGAATGGTTAAACAAACTAATTCAATTGTTATATCATTTTTAGATCTTTTATCATGAAAATATAATCCACCTACAGCTTCAATAGTACCTAAAACTAAAAGTACAAAAACAGGCACTAATTTACTTATGCTTTCTTGATCCATACACTATAAAAATAGTAAAATAATACTAATTACTTTTTAATTAACTTATATTAGTTTAAAAAACAGTTAATATGAAAATATTTATAATAGTTGTAGGGTTGTTGGAGTTATTAGTTGGATCAGTTTTGATGATAAACCCAAGATTAATGGCTGCATACAAAAAGGGGAATAACGCTCTTATAACTACTGCTAGAATGTATGGAGCTGCCGCCATTAGCATTGGAATCTTTGCAGTATATATTTATTTGAATTTTGAAAATACAATTTTACACGAGCCTTTTTTAATTGTCTTTGCTGCATTTCATTTTTTAGTTTCTCTAGCAATAATTATTTCATTTCTGTTAAAACAAACTAGAGACTTAAAAATAGCACTACTTCATGGACTGTTTTTTATAATTACACTATACTTTTTAATTCAATAATTCTTTTAAATAAGTTTTGAAAACTGTACTATCGAAGTATAAAACTTTTCTGAAATCAAATAATAAATTAAGTTTTAAATCTTATAATGATTTACATTGTTGGAGTGTTAATGAAATTGCAGATTTTTGGGATTCAATTGTTAAGTTTTTTAAAATAGAGTTTGAAAATCCTCCAACAACAATTTATAAATTCAATGATGATTTTATAAAGACTCTTTGGTTTGAGAATTCCAAGATTAGTTACTCTAAGAATGTTTTTAAAAATCATAAATTAAAAACTCCTGCAATAAAATATCAAGATGAAAATGGTAGTTATATTGAAATTTCTTGGGGATCATTGAAAATGAAGACTTTAGAGTTTCAAAGGATTTTAGTTGAAAGTAATGTAAAAACAGGAGATAGAGTAGCAGGATATTGTTCAAATACAGCTGAAGTTGTAGCGGCTTTTTTAGCAGTCAACTCACTGGGAGCAATTTGGTCATCTTGTTCTCCAGATTTTGGTTATGATTCTGTTTACGATAGATTTAATCAGATTCAGCCAAAATTTTTATTTTATCATTCTGAGTATATGTACAATGGGAAAATATTTTCATTAGAATCTAAAGTCGAAAAACTTAAAAGTTCAATAAAATCAATTTCTGGTAGTTTAGATTTAAATACGAAATCAATATTTTCTAATAACACGAATAACATAAATTTAACTTTCACTCCAGTTGATTTTAATCACCCCATTTGGATTTTATTTTCATCAGGTACGACTGGAAAACCTAAAGCAATTACGCATAGAACAGGAGGGATGATACTTGAGCATTACAAAGCTTTATCTATTCATCAAAATGTTAATCAATCCGATACATATTTTTGGTATTCAACGACTGGATGGATGATGTGGAATTATTCCTTAAGTAGTTTGTTAATCGGGGCTACTCTTTGTATTTATAATGGATCTCCAGTTTATCCTGATAAAGGTGTACTTTGGAGATTTGCTAAAAAAGCAAAAATTAATCATTTTGGACATGGAGCAGTTTTTTTTCAAAACCTATTATCTGATACTCCAAAAGAGTTAATTTCTTACGATTTATCTTGTATAAAAACTCTAGGTTCAACAGGTTCTCCGTTATTTAAAGAAACTAACATAGGATTAAATAAGCTTTTTCCTAATGCTCATGTTGTTTCGCTGAGTGGAGGAACTGATGTTTGTACTGCTTTTATTGGAGGTAACCCAGAAATGGATGTTATCCCCGGAGAAATTCAATGTAAAATGCTAGGTGCTTCTATTGAAGTCTGGAATGATCATGGAACTAAAGTTAAAAATGAAATGGGTGAACTGGTTTTGACTAAGCCATTTATTTCAATGCCTGTATTTTTTTGGAATGACAAAAATGATGAAAAATACAGAACTAGTTATTTTTCAAAATTTAATAAAATTTGGAATCATGGAGATTGGGTTACCCATACACTAAATGATGGAATTATTGTTCACGGGCGCTCTGATTCAACTTTAAATAGATTTGGCGTTAGAATAGGTACATCCGAGATATATAGCGCTATTAAAGATTTAAGCTATGTTGATGATAGTTTAATAATTCATTTAGATGATAGTAATAACAATCAGTTAATTCTTTTTGTCAAATCTATTTCAGAAATAGATAATGATGAATTAAAATCTGTAATTCGACAAAAATGTTCACCACGGCATGTTCCGGACTTAATCTTTAAAATTCCTGATATTCCTTACACTATAAGTGGAAAAAAAGTTGAAGTACCTGTGAAAAAGATTTTGATGGGTAAAAATCCAAATGATGTGGTTAGTAGTGATTCATTAAGAAACCCAAAATCTTTAGACTGGTTTGTAAAATTTTATAAAAATTAATTATAAGTATCTAATAAATCCTTTTGCTCATTAATAGATGAGATGAATTCTTTTTTAAGTGAATCTACAAGTTCTTTAACTGTTGGATCATCTTCAATGGTAGTTACTCCCTGACCCGCAGACCATATTGTTTTCCATGCTTTTGCTTCTGCTTTAGCAGCATCTAATTCATCACCAAAATCAACTTTTTTAGAATTGCCCCACATGTCTTCAGTAATTCCCATTGATTCTAAACTTTGTCGAAGAAAATTTGCATTAACTCCAGAGACAGCTGCTGTATAAACAATATCACCAGCTTTTGAATTTATTATCATTTCTTTATAAGCATCGTCAGCCTTACTCTCTTTAGTATTAATAAATCTTGTACCCATATAAGCTAGATCAGCTCCCATTTGCTTTGCTGATGCTATGTCTCGTCCGTTTGATAAACATCCAGAAAGTAAAATTGTTTTTTTGAAAAACTTCTTAACCTCAGCAATAAAAGGAATTGGATGAAGTGTTCCTCCATGACCACCAGCTCCTGCAGCAACTAGGATTAATCCGTCCACACCAGCTTCTGCAGCTTTTTCTGCATGTCTTTTTTTAATAACGTCATGGTATACCAAACCTCCATAAGAGTGAACGGCATCAACTAATTGACTAACAGCACCAAGTGAAGTTATTATAATTGGAACTTTATGTTTTACACAAATCATTAAATCAGCTTGCACTCTTGGATTTGAATGATGAACAATTAAATTAACTCCGTAAGGCGCAGCTTTTTTTCCAGTTTCTTTTTCAAATTTATCAAGTTCAGTTTTGATTTCAATTAACCACTCTTCAAAGCCCTCCGAAGTTCTTTGATTAAGAGCTGGAAAAGTACCAACAATTCCATTTTTACAACATTCAATAACTATTTCTGGTCCCGATATTAGAAACATCGGTGCTGCAACAGCAGGAATGTTTAATTCATTTATAAATTGTGGTTTATTCATTTTTTAAAATATGTTTAGTATAAATATCCTATTATTTTTTGAAATATATGTATTCGTCCTCAATTTTTTTAAATTTAAGCAAAAACATATCCTTTATGTAGTTTTGATTTAATTTCCATGGATATTTTTTCCCTTGTTTAGGAAGAATTTTTAGAGCTCTTTTTACGTATCCAGATTTTAATCCAATACTAGACTCTGTTTCTAAATTATTCTCTTTTATTTTAGGAACAAATGATTTTAATTCATTTTTATCCATATGATTTAAAATTCTACAAAAATATTCACACACTAAATCAATTTTTAATGTCCATGAAGCATTTGTGTATCCAAAAACAACAGTTGCATTAGGAATATCCTGTAACATCATCCCTTTATAACTTACTAATTTTGATGGATCAATAATTTTATTGTCAATTTTGATTTTAATTCCCCCCATAAATTTTAACTTTAATCCAGTTGCAGAAATTACAAGATCTGCTTTTAATTCTTTTCCTGACTCTAACAGAATACCATTTTTATTAAAAGATTTTATTTGATCAGTCAACACAGTGCACTTTCCTTTGTTAATTGAACTAAATAAATCATTATCTACAACAACACAAACTCTTTCATCCCAAGGATCATATTTTGGATTAAAATGTGTTTCTATGTCAAAATCTTTTGTAAGATTTTTTTTAATTTCATTTTTAATAAAAGCTTTAACTTCTTTTGGTTTCCGCTTTGAGATTTGGTAAAAATAGATTTGTCGTAAAATGTATTTCCATCTGGAGATGAAATGAGCAATTTTTGATGGAATAAAACGGAATAAGAAATTTATGAATTTATCTTTTTTAGAAATATTCATCAAATAAGTTGGAGATCTTTGAAGCATTGTGACGTGTTTTGCTTTATCAGAAAGTGAAGGGACAAGAGTTATGGCTGTTGCACCACTTCCAATAACAATCACATCCTTATTTAAATAATCAATATCATTGGTCCATTTTTGAGGATGAATAAATTTACCCTTAAAATTTTCAAGACCTTTGAAATCTGGAGTATACCCTTTATCATAATCATAGTATCCAGTACAAGACATCAAGTACTTACTACTGTATTGTATTTTCTTATTTTTTTCTTTGTCAAATCCAAATACTGTCCATTTGTTTATTGATGAGTCCCAATTAATTTCATCAATCCAATTATTGTATTTAATATTATTTTCTAAATTGAATTCTAAAATGGTATCATTTAAATATCTTAAAATGGTTTTTCCATCAGAAATTGTATTATCAAAGGTCCAAGGTCTAAATTTATAAGCAAAAGTATGCATATCAGAATCTGATCTTATACCTGGATATTTGAATAAATCCCATGTTCCTCCACTTTTTTTCCTTCCTTCTAAAATTAAAAATGATTTTTTAGGACAATTTTTTTTTAGATGGCATGCTGCTCCAATTCCTGAAATTCCTGCTCCAATTATTATAACATCAACAAATTTCTGTTTATTGTCTTTCATTAAGATCTGTTACTGTAATCTTTTAAATTTAATTTTAAAAATAGATAAAAAAAAAGAGCAATATTTCTATTGCTCTTTTTTTAATTTAATTAACTATTTATTTAGAAGTCACGTTTTAATGAAAACATAACTTGTCTTCCAAGCATTGGCATGTTTGGAAACAAACTGTAAGCCTCGTCCATTAGATTTACAACGTTCATACCAACTTTAGTTTTAGCATTTATATCATATCCTAGGTTTGCATCAACAACATTTCTGCTTTCTACTGTACCTGAAAATATAGCACCCTGACTGGCTTCAAAACCTCCGTCATACTTATAAGAAAGTCCTACATTCCATTTTCTTCCATTGTCATAAGCAAATCCAGCTTTAGCTCTGTGTTTAGAGTGGTTTAAGTGATATGCCCCTGTTTCAGTTAATGATCCTAAGTCATCTTTTGTAAATACGGTTTGACTAACAGTAGAATAATTTGCATGTAATGTTAAATTATCTGT
>ENA-UOYH01000666-UOYH01000666.1-marine-metagenome-genome-assembly--contig:-NODE-666-length-11405-cov-3.826713_pt1 | contig 11405 bp, 9 predicted proteins | sample MGYA00238175_ERZ767261 | MGnify/ENA primary metagenome ERZ767261 (study PRJEB28946, sample SAMN06267185) | marine metagenome | isolation source: Columbia River Estuary | place: USA:Columbia River Estuary...
GCCGTCGTTCATGTAAAACCTAACGTGTGATTGTGTTTTTTCACGCGGCGTAGTATGTATAAGGATATACCAAGCAATAGCCAAATCCTGTAAACCATCACCATTAAAGTCGCCTGCTATTGCATTACTGGGGTCAGGCTTATAATTGCCTGGACTATCGATACAATCCTGAGGAGATGGATAGCAAAATGGCGGAGACACTTCATCCGCAGTCACGACAGCAAATTTGAGTTGATTTAGTTTATACCAGGGCTTTTCAACCTTTGAAATTTCATTGCCTTTTAATCGAATTTCATCAAGCATTTCATCTTTCTCAGCAAATGACAATGGACCAGAACGAGGCATAGTAATTAACCTTCTATCTCTCAAATCAGACAATATTTGCGAACTCCATTTGCCGTCAAAATTTTGGCCCGATTCCTGATAAAACTTCTGAATAGCGGATTGTGTTTCCCATGTCCATTGCCCATTGGGTGACCCTACAGAATAGCGGTGGAACCTATTCAATAACATTTGAGCCTCATATATTTCAGGATCACCCTGTGTTATTGTTTTATATATTGATTCTCCTATTATCAAATTACCTGATTTATTTGAATTATCAATATTATTTTTGCTGCAGTTAAAGATGAAATAAGTACCATCATCAGAAACACTCTTGACTGGCTCACTGCCATCAGGACAAGACCCCGCATAACCTTGAGCCGAGAAGAAAGATAGAATTAAAAGTAGGAGTAGTTTTTTCATTAAAATCAGTATATCACTATGAACTATTCAAATTGAAAAAACTAAAATATTTATGAAAATCTTCCCAATAATACTTCGTTTCCAGCGGAAGGTTTTGATGGCATATTAAGAGCCAGTAAAAGTGAAGCTAGCGCAATTCCAGCGCCTGCATAAAAAACTAAAGAGGGCGAGTAAAGCCAGATAAACCCAAACAATACAGGTATAAAGACTGCTGCAATGTGATTAATTGTGAACGATACTCCGGCGCTTGAAGCTATATCAGCGGGATCGGCAATTTTTTGAAAATAAGTTTTAAGGGCGATAGCGATTGAGAAAAAAAGATGATCAGCAATATACAAAAAAACGGCAACATAGGCGCTTTCTACAAGTGCGTATCCAACAAAGATAAAGGTAAGCCCAACATACTCAAATATGAGCGCTTTGCGTTCACCAAATTTATGAATAAGTCTACCAATTTTTGGTGCTATTACAACATTAATAGCCGCATTTGCAAGCAATAAGAGAGATATTTCAGCAACACTAAATTCAAACTTTGCAACCATCAAGAAGCCTGCAAAAACCATAAAAATCTGTCTTCTAGCGCCGCTCAAAAATTGTAGTGCATAGTAGAGCCAATAACGCTTACGCAGAATAATTTTTTTAGTTTGAACTACTTTTTCAGGAAATAAGGAGAAGTGCTGCCAACAAAACACAACTATGACGATAGAAATGCCACCACCAATTATATAAATCCATAAAAACTCCATATGAAATTGCTGAAACAATAACCAAACTAAGCTGAATGCTATGATAGATGCTGCTGAGCGAGTAGCGATAACTCTTCCTAAAAATTCAGCTGTTTTTTCTTTATCAACCCACTGCAGCGTTAATGAACTATTAATTGTTTCAAAGTAATGAAAGCCAACAGACATAACAATCGTTGCTAGATAAAAGGTCATATTTGTTTGAACTAGACCCGTTAATATGACTCCAATTCCAAGCAGTGCGAGTGACACATAGGCAAGCTTTTGCTCTCTTATAAAGGCTAGAACAAAAATGACAGTAAATGCTAGAAAGCCAGGAATTTCCCTTAAGCTTGAGAGAATTCCTATTTCTGCACCAGTAAAATCAAGCTTTTCAATGGCAAAATTGTTTAGTAAATTAAGCCATACAGCCCAACTTATTGCACCAGCTACGGTCATTAAAAGAATTAATAGTTCAGGAGATTTTCGAGCTATTTTCATAACCTGTTAATATACCTTAGAGATAAGCTTTTTATTTTTGTTTACCACACTCTTAAGTTGATTTTCAAGTAACCCAAGGAGGGAGTCTTTCTGCTCAATACTAAACCTATCCTTTGGTCCTGAGACGACTATTGAGCCAACAAATTTATCACTATTTGATATCACCGGGACAGCTAATGCAAATAGTGCCTTATTATGGGTATTTGTTGATAAGTAGTAGCCCTGATCTCTGATATCTTTATAAAATCCATTTTTATCATTTCGCCTTCTTCCGTAAGCCAAGATTACTTGTCCCGAAGCGCCTTGGGTTAATTTAAGTCGAGAGCCTTGCTCAAGTGTATGATGCTTTTCAATATTTGAGTGTGCTCTGTAAAGACAAATACAATGATTATCTTCTTCAATAAAAAATGAAGCTGTATGAGCTGAGATATCCCTGATCTTGTCAATAATGGGGCGTAGCTGTTCTAAATGGTTACTATGGGTATAAATAGCATTCAAGTAAATAGCTTGAGTGCCCACCATATACTCTTTATTTTTGAGTCGAGAAACATAGCCAAATTCCTCTAAATGACAAAGAATTCGATAAACCGAAGAATTATTGAATTGATATTTTTTACAAATATCTTTTAACGAGAGCTCGGACTGGTCAAGTGAAAAAGATGAGAGAATTTGTAAGCATTTCTCAATGGAAGTTAATTTTTTTTGAACATATTTTTGATTCATTTTTTTTTATAAAAAAATTACTAGCCACCAAGAAAAAGCTTGCCTACTTCTGGATTTTCTAATAATTTATTACCATAGTCTGCTAACACCAGCTCACCAGACACAATAACATAACCAATATCGCAAAACTCTAGACCTTTTTTGGCATTTTGCTCGACCATAATGATAGTTTTTCCTTGATTTCTTTGCAAATCTTGCAGTATTTCGAACACCATGTTAATAAACCTAGGCTCTAGTCCAATTGAAGGCTCATCAACCAAAAGCACTTTCGGATTCATTATTAAAGCTCTGGCTATTTCCAGTAGCCTTCTTTCACCTCCAGAAAGAGAGCTTGCCTTGTTATTTCTGCGCTTGTTAAGGCGTTCGTATTCTGAAAATACTTCATCAACAGCCTTTTTAGCATCAGCTGTTTTATCTATCAGGAATCCACCCATCAACAAGTTTTCCTCAACCGTCATATTTGGGAAAACAGAGTTGTCCTGCAATATATAGGCGATGCCAGAGTCCTTTAATTTTTCATTTGGAGTGAGGCTTGTTATCTGTTTGCCGTCGATACTAATGTCGCCACTAAAAATTCTAGTAAAGCCAAAAATACTGTGCAGAATTGTCGATTTTCCAGCGCCATTTGGGCCTATTAAGCACAGTGACTGCCCATCGCCTATACGCAAATCAATATCATGGAGGATTTCCATTTCTCCATAACCTGCCTTAAGTTTATCTATCGAGAGGTGTGGTTTATTGTTTGTTAATGCGTCCAGTTCATCTGTAGTGAGATTGCTTTGTTTTAAAGCACTTGCTTGCTTGTCAACATCTTCAACCGAAATTACAGTTTCTACGTCGCCTTGTCCGTAACCGTGTATTTTTTTTGGCATCTTTAATTTCCTAAATACGCGTCAATTACGCGTTGATCTTTTTGTATTTCATCTGGTTTGCCGTCTGCAAGCATTGTTCCGTTCGCTAAACAGTATATGTGTTCGGCAAGGTTCATGATTACCCGCATATTGTGTTCTATCACTAGTAGTGTTATGCCTTTTTCTTCATTGACTTGTCGAAGACGATCAATGAGGCCGTTAATTAAAGTCGGGTTAACGCCAGCTGTTGGTTCGTCGAGCAAGAGTATTGTGGGCTTTTTCATTAATGCCATTGCAAACTCTAAGAGTTTCTGTTGTCCAAACGACAAGTCACCGGCCAACAAAAAGCGCTTCTTAAACAAACCAACAAAAGCCAATAATTCATCTACCATTTCATTAACTTCTTTTGAAAATGGATTAAAAACTTTTTTCCAGTTGGCGTCAATATTCGAACTAATCTGCATATTCTGCACACAGGTCATTTTGTCGTAGATATGAGTTTGCTGAAAGGTTCTAAGCATTCCTAGTCTAGCAATCTTAGGAATGGTTAGTGACGAAATTTCCTTGCCATTAAAATGTATTTCACCAGAGTCAATCGGATGATGCCCAACAATTGAATTAAATAGTGTCGTTTTGCCAGAACCATTTGGGCCAATAATGCCTACTATTTTGCCTTTTGGAACTGTAAGCGAAACATTGTGATTAGCAACTACACCGCCGTAAGACTTGTCAACAGATTTAACATTTAATAGTTCCACTATTCTTCTCCCTTTTGAGACAAAATACTATTACTTAATTGTTTTCTATCTTTAAAGTATCCTAATATCCCTTTTGGAAAATAAACGACCACGATTAAAATCAACAAACCAAGAGCCACCTTATCCCACCCTAATAAGTAAGTCCAGAAGGTTTCTTTTGCTGAATATAATATTACTGCGCCAAGTACAGGTCCCCAGATAGTTCCTTTACCACCCAATATAGGCATAACAATCATCCAGACACCGAATGTTACGCCTGAAAAAGCGATTTCTACAGGGTCGATAAAGCCAATAACATTGCCTATGCCTGCACCAGCAATAGCCAAAAAGAAAGCTGAAATGGACCAGCCTGTAATTTTATATTGAGTAGTGTGAATACCCATTGATTCTGCTTTATTTTCATTATCCCTAATGGCATTAAGAGCTAAGCCGAACTGACTCTGATAGATCTTCCTAAATAGAAAGAATGTAGCTACTGCAACCAATAAAAATGCGTAATAATAAAATTCCTCTTTGCCTATTAATAATTCACTTGGGTAAAGAGGAGTTACCATTCCAGAGCCCGCACCAATATAATCAATCCCGCTAGCTATCTCAGCAGCAGCATGGCCTACTCCTAGAGTGCAAATGGCGAAATAGTGACCACGCATACCTAGTATTCCTGAACCTAGAATCACGGCAAGCACAACTGCCACAATAGCGCCAGAAAGAGTGCCAACGGCAAGGCTGATAAAATACTCACTCACATTCAAGTTAACTACAACTTCAGAAACTCGCTCAAATCGACTCAGACCGCTAGAAAACATATCCCTTTGCACGACTGCACAGACATACATTCCAACGCCTAAAAATAAAATATTACCAAAAGAGGTGTAACCCGTTTGCCCCCCAAGCATATCCCAAGTAAGCGACAGGATAATCATTATCCAAATATATGTCAGTAAAGTTAAATGATTTGGGAAAAGAAATGGCACAATAGCAGAGATCGCTAGCCCTAGCCAAATTAAAGTATTTTGTTTGCCTTTTGTTATCATAATCAGCCTCGATTAATGTATGTATTGGCGTTTTTTTCTTGCCCTGATACTTCTTGTAATAAGAATAATAACCAATAGACAAAAGATAACAGCGGCTTGAAACTCTGCACCGATAATAAAACCAGTGACGTTTTCAAACGCACTTATCCCCATACCGGTAAAAATTATCCCCATGAAATTTCCTAGCCCTGCGAGAATAACAATAAAAAACGAACGAAATGTATAAACCAAGCCTATAAAAGGGTGTATCGTCCAAATCATAACAACTAAAGAGCCTCCAATGCCGCATAGAGCTGCATTAATAGCAAATGTATTGGCGTATACTTTGTCAATATTAATCCCTAGAATTCTTGCTGCACGTGGATTTTGAGCGGTTGCTCGGATAGTCTGCCCCAAACGAGAATACTTCATTACAACAAACAACACGATAGCGACAAAAACAGCAATAATAAAACTAACAAGTTGAATATTAGAGATTATTAATGCTCCATCAAATAGGAACTGCATACCTAGCTCAGGATTTGCTGTAACTACATCAGGCCCAAAAATCGCCTGCATCAATTGTTGCATTAGAATCGCCAATCCAAAGGTGGCTAGTATGGTAATAAAGATATCTTTCTCACCCAATAATCGATAAATAACGGTTTTGTAGATCAATAAACCAAATACGTAAAGTAAAACAGCAACAATTGGAATTGTAAGTATAGGATGAATTCCAAATTGATAAAATAAGGTATAAGTTATGTAGCCGCCAAAAATAACCATCTCACCTTGGGCAAAATTGATTATATCCATTACCCCCCAGATCAATGCTAAACCATAGGCGATTAATGCAAAAATAGCTCCAACCAGCAATCCATTGATTATCAGTTGAGCAAGAAACTCTGGACTATCAATTAATATTTTTATATAGGTAATCATTTCTCACTCTTTAAATAGTTATTTATAAAAGGCAGTGCTTAAAAAGCACTGCCTTTAAATTTACAAAAACTCTCTATACACTCCGATTAAGGACGTGGATATACAAGCTCAGCTTCAGCAACATTTGCAGGAGCTACAACATAATATTTGCCGTCAATAAGTTGACGCAAAATCATTGGTTTTGCAATATTATTACCTGCCTCTGAAAACTTAATTTGACCATAGAAAGTTGACAGATCAGTTGCAGCAAGAGCATCTCTCACAGCATCTTTGTCAAGAGAGTTAGCTCTAGTTATCGCATCCGCCATAACTTGCACTGCGGCAGTTGATTCAGCAGCTTGATATGGTGGAACGTAGCCATACTCTTTGTTAAAGATTGCAGAGTAGTTAGCCGCAGTACCAAACAAAGTGCCTTCACTTGAAACACTAGGCGACCATTGAGCTGCGCACAAAGCGTAGTCTGCAAGATTGCCAAACTTTTCTTTATCATCAAGCTTTGCTGACTCACAATGCGTCATTGCAAGCATGTTAACTGAAACACCGAGATCTTTCATTTGTCTAACGGACAGAGCTGCACCCTTAGAATGGCCAGAAACTACAAGTAGGTCTGGTTTAAGAGCTTTCACCTTAACCAGTGTAGATGTCATGTCACTCAAATCTCTAGGCAACTTATCATCAATGACTACTGTCATGCCGTGACGTTTTACGTCATCAAGAACACCCGCTCTAATATCTTGAGAGAATGGATCGTTCTCAATTGCAAGAGCTACGGTTATTTCTGATGCCGGTTTGCCGGCCTTAATGGCTATTTGATTAACTGCTTCTTGTAAATACTGCTCAGAAGTTGACAGTACAGCAAACATATATCTATATCCTTGATTGAACAATGAGCGAGATGCTCCATTTGCCTCAACCATAGGTACGCCATGTAATTCTGTAACCGGTGCAATAGCTTTAGTTAGGCCTGAACTATATGGACCCAACATAAAACTAACACCATCTCTAAGAATCAACCTTTCAGCTAGTGACGCACCACGCGCTGGTGTAGACTCATCGTCATAGTAGACAATTTCTAGCATGTAAGTTTTTCCATCAACAAGTACGCCACCCCTAGAATTGACATATTTGACGCCTAAGTCGTAGCCTTTTTTAGTGTGGTTACCTGCTGTAGAATATTTCCCCGACAAAGAGACCGCTGCACCAAGCTTTATTGTATCCGCCATAGCTGCAGGACTAATCATCAGTCCCGAAAGCACAAGCGTTGTAATTGCTGTGCTTAGTATTTTTTTAAACATATTAAACTCCTTTAAGTTATGAAATGACCCAAATTTTTCAAGCAATATAACCTCAAGAAAACCCGAACCAAATGATATTCTAGTGAATATTAACAATTTATGTTAGGCGGATTTTAGCTTCACAGTAGGCGGAAATCCGCCGACTTAAAGAAAGGACTATAGATTAATGAGAAGTAGAATTCTCTATAAACATTGCTCGATTTAGATTATGCTTTAATAGCTTCTCGTTTAATGTTCGTCTTGGTATTTTTAATAGACTACAGACTTGATTAATATTGCCTGAACACTCAATCATGGCTTGGGTAATTAATTGTCTTTCAAAATTCTGCATTAAAGTTCGAAGATTCTTACTGGACTCTGTGGATATATCTATTATTTCATTTGAAGAGACCTCGAGCAGATGAGAAATTGAGACACGTTTTGTTCGATTCAGTCTTACATACTGCTCAGCAATTTGCTTTAATTGACGTTGATTTTTTGGCCAGTGATATGTAGACAAGGTCAGCACATCTTCTGGCAATAGTAATGGGATTGATGATTGATGATGATTTGCGAACTGGGCCAGATACATATTAAACAATTCGATAACATCATCAGATCTTTCTTTTAAAGATGGAATTTGTAACTGTATTTTTCCAATTCTAGATAAAATTGCTCCTATCAAAGAGTGTTTTTTTACGTTTTCAGGGGACTCAGTCATAGAGCAAATTATTTTTGGAGTTTTAACTTTTATTTTTGGCCTATATTCATACTGAAAAACTCTTTTTTCAAGTTCATTCAACAAACGCTTTCGGCATTCAACTGCTAAGCTATCTATATCTTCTAAAAAAATAACGCCGTCACCTACTCTCGAAAAAGCACCCTCTTTGCCCAGAAACACGTTATTGAATAACAATTCAGAGACCACTCTACAATTCACGTGAACATATGGCAGATTGTTCAGAGAGCTATGCTGATGAATCACTTTTGCAATAATTGTTTTCTCGACTCCTTTTTCACCAATCAAAACAAGGTTGCTTAAATTGTTGGCACATTCGATCAGCCGATAACGAAAATTTGACATGGTATTGCTTTGACCGACCAGTATTTGCTCAAGCTTTAGTTTTTTATTTGATTGGCTTTTTAGGAGTAATTTATCTGATTTTATTTGATAACTAGTTATAGCCTGATCTATCATCAATCTTAAGTTTTGAGGTTCGAATGGCTTTTCAATAAAATCATAAGCACCAATCTGAATGGCTTCTACAGCAGTCGGAATATCGCCATGAGCGGTAATCAAAATAATTGGTGGAGCATCATCTCTAGTTTGCAATTCTTTCAATACCTTTATTCCACTCATCCCAGGCATTTTTAGATCACAAATAATTACACCAATATCTAAGTCAAAGGCCTCAGCCAACATTGCTTCGCCGCTACTATAGGCTTTCACCCTATAGTTTGCTCGATTTAAATAGTCAGATATTGATTCTCGCATCGCTTGGTCATCGTCAACGATGGCAATTAATTTTTGAGATATTTGAGTCATGTGGATAACGGCAGTGTGATGATAAAAGAAGCCCCCTGGTCGGGATTGTTCATTGCCGTCAAAGTTCCGTTAAACTCATGAATAATATTGCTTGAAATTGTCAAACCAAGGCCAAGACTTATTCCTGAAGGTTTTGTTGTATAGAAAGGATCAAACAGAGCTTGCAATGTATCTTCTGACATACCTTTCCCTGTATCCTTAATTATTACTTTTAGTATCTTTTTTACAGGACTTTTCCAAGCTTCAGTAGTTGTTAGTAAATTAAATGCAAGAGCTTCATTGTCAGCCGTCTCAATGTTGATGGTTATTAGTTTTTTTTCAGATTCATGTAGAGCAAATCTTGCATTATTAATTAGATTTGTAAAAACTTGCTCCATGCGAACCTTTCCAGCTCTCACCATAAAAGATTTGTCTTCGTAATTTGTAGTGAGTTTAATGCCATCTTTTTTTAGATCGGAAGACAGCAATTCTAGAGCTTTATGCAGAGAGTCCTTAATATCAAATATTTGTAATTCTCTTTCATTAATTCTCATAAAAAATTTCAGCTGTTTGGAAATTTTAGTCATTCTGATTACCAAAGCGTCAAGCTTGGGAAGTATAGATTTTTCATTATTAGCTGATGTTTCACCTTTTTTTGGTGGAAGTTGAGCACTTGCAATATAGTTTTTCATTGCCGATAAAGGTTGCCCTAATTCATGAATAATTGAAGCTGATAATTGCCCCATTGCTGCCAACTTACTAGTTCGTTTAATGTCCTTTTGCGCAATCAGTAATTCTTTTTCTGTCTCATGTCTTTGGGCTATTTCTATAGTGAGTTGGTCATTTAATTTACGTAAGTCTATCGATTCTTGACGTGAGATTTTTAATCTCCAACGTGACTGTATAAGTCTTAACAACAGTAAAATAGCTATTAAACCCATCGCAATTGAGCCCGTTTTTGCCCAGGTAATAATTGTTAGTTGAGTAATATTTGTTTTGGGTAATAAGTAGTGTATTTTCCAGTTCGCACTATCTATTGATACTGTCTCATATAAGAAAGGTGTGCCATCAATATCTATATTGTTGATGTTTTTTTGAGGTTGGCCTGTAAGTAAATCAAGTTTTAAACCAGCAAATTGTTTTTGTTTTTTTATTTTTTCTTTCTGTAGCTGACTTAATGGTAATAAGGCGTGGTATTTCCATTCACTTTCACTGCTTAAAATAACGACACCATCCTCATTCGTGACAAAGATTGTCTCACCTGAATCTTTCCATGACTTTTCAATTGTTGAAAGGTCTATTTTAGTAACAGCAACGGCTATGATATTTTCTCCATTTCTTACTGGTGTAGAAATGAAGAATCCAGGTAATTTTGATGTTGTACCAATACCAAAAAAGTATCCATTATTGCCGGACATTGCATCTAGAAAATAGGGTCGAAAGCCATAGTTTTTTCCAACAAAAGATACATCACTTCGCCAATTACTTGATGCTAGTGTTGTGCCTTTATTATCTAGAATATAAAGAATAGTAGTGCCCGATGCTTTGACAATATTCTCGAGCGCTTCATTGGCTTTACTGGGTTCGTTGAAAGACCAATTAATAAGCTGTTCATCCCTCCCCACGACGTATGGCAAAAAACTGAAACGGGTTAGTTCATTATTTAAGTTATTTTGGTATATTCCTAAACTTTCGGATGCTTTAAGACGTAAATTGTTTGTATGATGTTCAACAACACCATAGTGAGCCCAATAGATTACAATAACACCACAAACAAAAACCACAAAAAGCAGAATATTGGTTAAAGTGTATAAAGGATTCTCGGTCTTACTCATCATTTATCTTTTTATAATGAATTTAATATAATACATTAATTTAGAATCGGATTTTGGCTCTACAATAAGCGAAAATCTGCCTTGGCTATGTATTAATATAGCTTCCCTCAAACATCAAACGAAATTTGAGCTTTAGTTCAAGTTGATATACAATCATAGTATGAAGAAACTACTCCTATTCTTATGAGTGAGTTTGAAAGACGGGATAGACTATATCGTGAGGACAATTCCCATGATGGGCGACGTAAAAGCACTCATTTTTGACGTATTTGGCACCGTGGTCGATTGGCGCACAAGCGTGGCGCGAATGGCCAGAGAGTTCGCCAAATCGCATAGCATCCCCGAAGCGGATTGGGTTCAATTCGCCTGCGATTGGCGAGACCTTTATCAACCGGCCATGGAAAAAGTCAGAAGCGGTGGGCTTCCATTCACGAAGCTCGATACGTTGCACCGCATGAATCTTGACAAGATCGCAAAAAAATATGGCCTCTCAAACCTTCCAGAGGAGGCGCTG
>ENA-UOYH01000669-UOYH01000669.1-marine-metagenome-genome-assembly--contig:-NODE-669-length-11385-cov-2.425274_pt1 | contig 11385 bp, 10 predicted proteins | sample MGYA00238175_ERZ767261 | MGnify/ENA primary metagenome ERZ767261 (study PRJEB28946, sample SAMN06267185) | marine metagenome | isolation source: Columbia River Estuary | place: USA:Columbia River Estuary...
ATTTATGTTTCTTTTGCTGTTAGCCGGCCTTTTGTCACTGCCCAAAGAACCCTATTTGGCTGCCTCTATTGACGGCGCTGGGCCTATCCGAACGTTTGTTTACGTGACCTTCCCATTGATGGCGCCGATTTCGATTGGTGCAATCATCATACGGCTGATCGAAGCGTCAAAGATCATGGATACCGTTTACGTGCTAACTTCTGGAGGGCCGGGAACCTCAACCGAAACATCAAGTTTTTATATTTTTATCAAAGGTTTGCGAGAGTTCCAATTTGGCTATTCTGCGGCGCTGTCTTTGACCTATCTGATCATCATGATCATCAGCTTCACGATCATTGCAAAGATTTTGGTGAAACTGATGGTACGGGGTAATTAATCATGGGTTTCTTTTACACCACTCTTAAATATCTTGCTGTTACCCTGTGGTCCGTCTTTGTGATTGCGCCGTTCCTATGGGCCATTTCGACCTCATTTAAAGATTTCCAATCGGTCACCAATGGGGCCACCTACATTCCTTGGGTGGATTTTGAGCCCACATTGGAAGGTTGGCGGGCGCTTTGGAAATCACCGGCACAGGGCGGCGTGGATATTGTTGAGCCTTTCTTTAACAGCGTGTTTGTGACCTGCGCGGGCAGCTTGATCAGCATTATTTTGGGCACATTGGCGGCCTATGCTTTATCACGGTTTACCTTTAAAGCGGGCCCTATTCGCAACGGTGATATAACCTTCTTCTTTATCTCGCAGCGTATTATGCCCCCTGTTGTTTTGGCGATCCCGTTCTTTATTATGTTGGGCAAATTCTCGTTGCTCGATACGTTGCTGGGCCTCATTTTGGTTTATATCGTGCTGCTGATGCCGATCGCAGTGTGGATCATGGTTGATTTTTTCAACAAAGTGCCGCGCGAAATCGATGAAACCGCGCTGATTGATGGATGCAATCCCTACCAGGCGTTTTACAAAGTGGTGCTTCCAAACTCGATCCCCGGGATCATCGTCGCGGGCATGTTTTGCATGATCTTCGGTTGGACTGATTTCTTCTTTTCCTTCATTTTGACATTCACAGAAGTGCAGCTTCTACCCGTTGCGATCGTGGCGCTGAATTCATCGATCACCCCATGGTGGAGCTTGTCGGCGGCCGCTTTGGTCAGCGTTGCCCCATTGATCGTGGTGGCCTTTATCGTTGAGCGGTTTTTGTCAAAAGGTAACCTGTCAGGAGCATTGAAATAAATGTCACTCATTGCCTCAAACCTGTGTCTAAAGCCGGATACGGAACATCATTTGAATGACGTTTGTTTTGAAATGTCTAAGGGTGAAATCTACACGATCATCGGCCGGACTTTGGCCGGTAAAACCACCTTGCTCAAAACCATTGCGGGATTGATCGCGCCTGAAAGCGGCAGTTTAACTCTGGATGGCCGGGATTTTGGCCGCATTCCAGTGTGGAAGCGCGAAGTGGCAATGGTGTATCAGCAATTCATCAATTACCCACATCTGAGCGTGTATGAGAACGTGGCCTTCCCTTTGAAGCAGCGCGGCATGCAACCCGGTGAAATCAACAACCGGGTGATGAAAGCGCTGTCGCAAGTGGGGTTAGACGGGTTCGAAAACCGCAAAATCCAAGCTTTGTCGGGCGGCCAACAACAGCGGGTGGCGCTGGCGCGCTCTTTGGTGAAAGAGGCCAATATTGTGTTGCTGGATGAGCCCTTGGTGAATTTGGATTATAAATTGCGCGAACAATTGCGCGAAGAGTTCCGAAACATCTTTAGCGCGAAAGCCTCCGAAAATTCTATTTTGATTTATTCTTCGACAGATCCGGTTGAGGCGATGCAACTTGGCGGGCAGATATTGGTCATGGATGAAGGGCGCATCCTGCAGCAGGACAGCGCCAAAGAAGTGTATGAGAACCCCAACTCGACCAAAGTGTCGCAAATCACCAATGATCCGGCGATGAACCTGTTTGAAGGCACCGTGGCCGATGGCAAGATTATCTTAAGCTCGGAAATTCAATTCGACTTGCCTCAGCATTGCCAGGCGCTGCCGCAGGGCCCCTATACCTTCGGTTTGAGGGCCGCGGCGATCAGCTTGGCAGAGGGTGGATTTCCCTTCACTGTTGAGCTGTCTGAGATCAGTGGCTCGGAAACCTTCCTACATCTCAAGCATGAGCATGTGCAGGTGGTGGGTCTGTTGGATTCGGTTCAAAATTTCAATATTGGCGAGACCGTGACAGCGCAATTTGATACCGCCCATCTTTATGCATTTGCAACGGATGGAAGATTAAAATCCTCACCCTATGGCGGACTGAAGTAATGGCTAAAATTGAACTGCAAAATATTGCGCATTCTTACAACCCTCAGGCGGTGAATAAGACCTATGCGTTGAACCCGTTTAATATGACGTGGGTTGATGGCGGCCGTTATGCAATTTTAGGGCCCTCAGGCTGTGGTAAAACCACCATGCTGAACATCATGTCGGGTATCGTGCAACCCTCAGAGGGAAAACTGCTTTTTGATGGTGTGGATGTGACCACACTATCCACGTCTGAGCGTAATATTGCGCAAGTGTTTCAGTTTCCGGTGATTTACGGCACGATGACGGTTGAACAAAACTTGGCCTTCCCTTTGGTCTGCCGGAATTATGAACGCCCCGCGATTGACGCCAAAGTTCAGGAAGTGGCCGAGGCGTTAAGCCTGCAGGGTTTGCTGAAAAAATCGGCCAGCCGATTGACCGCGGATCAAAAGCAGCTGATCTCATTGGGGCGTGGACTGGTGCGCGATGATGTTGCAGCGGTGTTGATGGATGAACCGCTTACGGTTATTGATCCGGACCTGAAATTCCGCCTGCGCCGGCAACTCAAAGAAATCAATCAGAAATACCGTTCAACGCTGATCTATGTGACGCATGATCAGAATGAAGCCATGACATTTGCCGAAAACATCATCGTGATGGATGCCGGTAGTATCGTTCAAGTTGGATCGCCTGCTGAGTTGTTTGAGCGCCCCAAAACAACCTTTGTGGGTTATTTTATCGGCGCGCCAGCGATGAACTTTTTTGCGTGCAAAGCAGATGGCAGTACATCGGTTGCCTTTGGCGGCGCAACGATTGCAACCCAAACGGACCTTTCAAAAACTGGCTCTGCGGATTTGAAATTGGGTATTCGATCCGAATATATCCAGATCGCTCAGGCAAAGGGGCCCAATACGATCACCGCGCAGGTGCAGCGGGTGGAAGATTTGGGCAATCATAAATTGGTTACCGCGGGCTTTGACGAGTTTGTGATTAAGGTCAAGGTTGAGCGCGATATCGAAGTGCCCGCAGAGCATGTTGAGCTGCTGCTTCCGGCTGAAAATTGCTGCGTTTATGCTGATGATATCTTGATCTAGGGGCCAAAACGCGCGCCAAAAGCGTTCAAACGCCAAAAACTGGTTCTCGTGTTGGAAACTGCTTTGTAGGTTTGGGGCGCTTTTAAACGGCGCTGGGATACGACATGACGCGCCTGTTTTAGCGCAAGCCTTGAGCGCGTGCGCGGCAGAGCAAGGCTATCGGTTTGCCGGACAGTTTGAAAGCAGGCCTGACGGGAAATGTGGGCGTTTGTAGGGATATTTTTTTGCTCTGCGTGGCTTGCCCTTTCAATGCGTAAACTGAGATAAAGTTTATTGATTGCATCTGAAAACCCGCGGTTTGATTTTGTTCCTTTTCATTTAAGATTTAGTTTGTATATTTGGGGCATGAACGTTTTGGGCCAAAATATCAATTTACGCAATGCGCGGTTAAAAGGGCTGCTTGGTCTAAATCTACTAAGCTGCCTCTGAGCGTGCCGGTATTTGGTGCGTCCGCTCAGAGGAGGCAATTCATATCGCACCCCGAGCTTAGTAGACAATAAAGAGACCCAGATATGACAGATATTCCCCCAAAAGACCGCGTTGTTATTTTCGATACGACCCTGCGCGATGGCGAACAAAGCCCCGGCGCAACAATGACCCATGATGAAAAGCTAGAAATCGCTGAGCTGCTTGATGAGATGGGTGTTGATATCATCGAAGCGGGATTTCCAATCGCATCTGAAGGTGATTTTCGCGCGGTCAGCGAAATCGCGCGCCGCAGCGCCAATTCGGTGATCTGCGGGCTGGCCCGCGCCAATATTGGCGATATTGATCGCTGCTGGGATGCGGTGAAAAATGCAGAAAAGCCGCGGATCCACACGTTCATTGGAACCTCTCCATTGCATCGGGCGATCCCGCAATTGGATATGGACCAAATGGCGGATCGGATCCATGAAACGGTGACGCATGCGCGCAACCTGTGCGATAATATCCAATGGTCGCCTATGGACGCAACCCGCACCGAGCCGGATTATCTTTGCCGCGTGGTGGAAATTGCCATTAAGGCTGGCGCCACAACGATCAACATTCCCGATACGGTTGGGTATACGGCGCCTGTGGAATCTGCCGAGTTGATTCAAATGCTATTGGCGCGAGTGCCTGGCGCAGAGCAGGTGGTATTTGCGACCCATTGCCATAATGATCTGGGTATGGCGACAGCCAACGCCTTGGCCGCGGTGGCGGGTGGCGCGCGCCAAATCGAATGTACGATCAACGGTTTGGGTGAGCGGGCCGGTAATACGGCGCTGGAAGAAGTGGTGATGGCGTTAAAAGTGCGCCGCGATATCATGCCCTATTTTACCAATATCGACAGTACGAAATTGATGAATATTTCGCGCCGCGTGGCCACGGTTTCTGGGTTTCCCGTACAGTTCAACAAAGCCATTGTGGGCAAGAATGCCTTTGCCCATGAAAGCGGCATCCATCAGGATGGAATGCTGAAAAATGCTGAAACGTTCGAAATTATGCGCCCCGAAGATGTTGGGCTTGCGGCGACAAACTTGGTGATGGGCAAGCATTCAGGGCGCGCGGCATTGCGCTCAAAATTAGAAGAGCTGGGATATAAGCTGGGCGATAACCAGTTGAAAGACGTGTTTGTACGCTTCAAGGAACTCGCTGATCGGAAAAAAGAAATTTATGATGATGATCTCATCGCGTTGATGCGCGCGGGGGAAGATGCCGAAAATGACCGCTTAGTATTGAAATCTTTGCGCGTTACCTGCGGAACGGATGGCCCACAAGAAGCGGTGATGACGTTGTCAATTGAGGGTCAAGAGGTTTCGACCACCGCCACCGGGGATGGACCGGTTGATGCAACCTTCAATGCCGTCAAAGCGCTATACGCGCATACTGCGCGGCTCCAATTATATCAGGTACACGCGGTGACCGAAGGCACCGATGCACAAGCCACTGTCAGCGTGCGGATGGAGGAAGATGGTAATATTTCCACCGGAGAATCCGCCGATACCGATACTGTGGTTGCCAGTGCCAGGGCCTATCTGAACGCTTTGAATCGGTTATTGGTGCGCAGAGATCGTATTGGCGAGGATCATAAAGAGATCAATTATAAAGATTATAGCTAAAAGAAAACGGGCCCAAAGGCCCGTTTTTTAAATGCGATATCTGCCTATAAGACATATTTTATGAATAAGATATTCGGGAGCACGAACGCAAAGCAGATGCAAAATACCTTGGCCAGGCGCGAGATTTTTCCAAAAGTGCCTTGCCCCAATGCACCCTGCCCATAGGCAATTGCCCCGCCAACCACGGCATAGCCGTTGGCCAAACGCCGATTTTGTGATGCCTCAATTGAGCGCATCGCCGCCTCATAAATGGCGTTTTGTTCGGCTGCGTGTGAACTCTTCGTATTCATATTATATTCCTTTATTCCCATATGGTTGAGATGATGCAGCGCCGCTATAGGTCAAGCTTTTTGGTGAAAAGTTACGGGGTTTCTGTCTAAAAATTTGAACCAGTTTTCGCTGCTGTAGGCCGCCGTGAAGCCGGTTATCTTCCTGAGCGAATATCAGCTGGCAAGCCGTGGTTAGGTAGGGTGTTATTGCGGTGCACTGAACGGGTCTAGAGCCCTAAAACATATCTGGGCGTGATCGGATCTGTGCTTTCTGGGGCAAAAATCTTGCGCCAGCAGGCACATCAAGGGTATCAAGGGCGAAATTTAAAGAAACCGCCTAGGAAAAAATGATGCTGTATCGTGAGCAAATTCAATGACCTATAACCGTATTCAACAGCGGGCGCTTGAGGTCTTAGAACCGGGGCGTTTGGGCGATTTATACAGTAAAATTACCGACTATTTGATCGCAGCTTTGGTGATTTTGAACATAATGGCCGTAACGCTGGAATCGGTCAGTGATTTTTCAGTCACCTATGCGTCTCAATTTTACTTTTTCGAAGTGTTTAGCGTGGCGATTTTTTCGGTGGAATATTTACTGCGCGTTTGGGCTTGCGCAGCACGCTCTGATCCCGGCTCAAAGCTATTTGGCAGTTACCGGCTGGGTTATATTTTCAGCTTTAGCGGATTGATCGATATGGTTTCAATCATTCCATTTTATTTGCAGGCTTTGTTTCCGGGGCTGGATTTACGCGTTTTGCGAACTTTGCGTTTGCTGCGCATTTTTAAATTGTCAAATTACAATACGGCAATCGAAGATTTGTTCAGCGCCATTTATGAAGAGCGTAAATCGTTTATTGCCGCTCTTTATCTTTTGGTGATTGCTTTCGTTCTGACCTCTTCTTTGATTTATTTCGCCGAAACCAAAGCCCAGCCCGACAAGTTCGGCTCTATTCCGGATTCAATGTATTGGTCACTGATCACGCTGACCACCGTGGGCTATGGCGATGTCAGCCCCGTGACATGGATTGGAAAAGTGATTTCGATCATTACCGCTTTGATGGGCGTATCCGTTGTGGCGCTTTTAACGGGTATTTTAGCCAACGCGTTTAGCAATCAAATCGCCCGTCGGAAGATGATTTTCGAAGATCAAATCCGTGAAGCGCTGCAAGATGGCGTGGTGGACGCTGTAGAAAGCCGATCCTTAGAGGCTTTGCGCAAAGAATTCGGCCTCTCATCGCAACAAGCAGATGCGTTAATGCGCCATGTTCAACGCGAAAAACGTATGGAATAACGCGCAGTCTTTTGCGCGTTAAAAAGCGCGGGCGCTGTGTCAATCTGTATCGCTTTATGCGATGGAAAACGACTTTAATGTCGGTAATGCGAGCGCATAATCGAGCATAATTTTTATACAGGTTTGTATATCCACCCATTTTGAGTGATCTGATTTATGCGCTTAGCGTCTTCCGTTTCAACCCCCGTATCGCGCGCTAAACTTTTGCGCGGAAACGGGATTTGTGTAGGCTCTATTTTTCTGTTTTCTTTGGCCTTTCCCGCCGCCGATCTGCTGTTGCAGGATTGGGGTGTTTTGGGGTTGATTTTGATCCGGAACATGCTGGCATTTGGCCTAATCCTATTATTGTTTATTGCGCTATTAGGCGCGCAGGGGCTGCGCGATTTACCATGGGCGAAAGGCTTCTGGATTGGCTTTACAGGCTTTGGAATTGGTTCAACCTTATTGATTTATGCGCAGGCAATAAGCGATCCGATCACCGCCGCTTTGGCGGCTGCAGCGATGCCGATTTCTGCTGTTTCTATTGAGATAATTTTAGATAAACGGCGGCTTACTCTTCCGTTTTCTATGGGGTTGGTGTTGGTTTTGATGGGGGGGTGTGTTGCCACTGGGGCGGGGCTTACTGGTTTTAATTTGGGTTGGGGCCTGATGGTCGGGTTGGTTTCCGTGTCGTTTTTTGCCTGGGGATCGAGGGCGAGTGTTGTAAACCTGCCCGACACCTCGCCGCTTGCGCGCACTGTCGTCACCACGTTTGGCATGTGGGGTTTTACGCTGCTCTTATGGGGGTTTGGGCGGATATTTGGATGGGCAGGGGCGCATATTCCCCCGCCAAGCGCTGAGCATCTCATTCCAATGTGTATTTACGCGCTTTTAGGAGTGGGAATTTCGCAATTGCTTTGGGTGAAAGGTGTTGGCGAAATTGGGATCGCAATTGCTTCTTTCCATCTGAACGCTGCGCCATTTTACGTGATGATCGTGATGGTGGCTTTTGGCCAGAGTTTGCAAATCACGCAGGTGATTGGCGCTGCTATTCTGGCATTTGGGGTGATCTTATCGCAAACTAAAAAGGCTTAAGGCCAAAATCTTCTATCGCGCCCCAGCTGCGATGTAGATCAAATATTAGGCTCGCCCTGCAGCCCTAACAGCTTGCGAAACCCTGTCCAATAGCCGGGCAGGCGGGGAGGCTTGGTGAGACCATCATGAATTTCATTTGACCATTGGGCCATTTCATCCGCGGCAAACGCGCGGCCCCAATCCAAAAATGCCGCGGCTTCGGCAGGGCGTAAGCGGCAGGCGCTTCCCACCAGCCCGATTAATGTTTCGGCCGGCGAATACCATTCATCTTGGATGCCGGTGACTTTGCGTTGCAAAATTGGCCCCATCAAGCGCATCAGGCGGTTTTCAGAAAATTGTAAGAGTAGCTTGCCCATGTCATCGCGCGTGTAGTGAATAAGGGGGGGGAACGTATCAAAAAAAACCGCTTTGCCCTGAACGATTGCAAAATTTCGGATTGAGGGGTGAAACCCGACGCGCCCATCTTCCGGGCTTAAATTATTCCAAAACCTGGCGATCACTTGGCCGGCCGCGTTCAGCATCTGCAACGCTTGTGCATGTGAGGCATTGATCATCAGCGGCCGCATCAATGCGTTGCTGTCAAGCGCTTCTTGAACAATCACTGGAAAGCGGCGCCCATCCATCTCTAACAATAAAAATTCTGTCTCTGGCAGGCCAACCCCGGTTTTATGCAGAATGGCGACATAATCGGTATGGTTTTTTGCAAGCTGATCCAGCGCGCCATGGTCGGACAGGCTTTGGTATATTTTGATGACTTTGCTGCGGAAAGGCCCCGTACGGGGTTGGAATGGCGCGCAAAAATAGCCCAGTTTTGAGATGGTGGTGCCACGCGCGGCGCTATCGGCGCGGATCAGTTGTTTTAGCGCGTCTTGATCAACCATCCTATGCCCCTTTACCATCTTGTTTTCGTAAGGGCGCTATACGCGTTCGCGGGCGGGATGGCCAGAGCTGCAGGGTTAACGATCACAGCACAGTTGGAGCCCCAGTTTGCCTTTCACCGCCTCGGGCCAAACGATGGCTGCCTGATCTTTATCGGATCCGTATTGCAGCTCGATATAAGGCAAAGCGTGTCGGCGCGCTCCAGACGGCGTCAGGATAGGACTTTTTGCGATCAGCGTATCCGCATCCAGGCACTGGGCTTGAAAAGGCAGGCGCTGCGCCGTGTCGATGGTCCAAAGGGTGGCGGCGCTGTTCTGATGATGCGTTAAGCGCAAGGGGTTGGCGCTTTGGGTGGTAATATTGTTGAAATTATTACCATGAAATTGAATTTGAAAAAACCGCTCCCGGTCAAGATCAGATAGGCTGGTATCGACCGCCTCGATCCGGTCAATAGAGCCATTGATGGCACGGAAGTTATTGCCATTCACGCTCAGGTCCGACAGGCCGTGGCGCTGGCCATAGGGTTTAAGAACCAGAAAGGAAAAGGATGGCGCGACATTGCTGCATAAGAAAATATTATCGCTTATAGTGAGCGCCGAAAAGCCAAACCCGGTTGTATAATCAGGCTTGGCGTCATGTTCATTGGTCCATTCAATAAAACAATCATCGACATAATTGCCCGTGATGGTGCTGGTCGTGTTGGTTTGCGTCAGGGCAATTCCAGCCAGCCGAATGCCGTTTGATCTTTCGTCGCCCTGATAAAAATGATTGCCGCTGATGATATTATTTGAACCGCTTAAAATGGCGAAATGACGAAATCGGGACGCGCGGTTATCGCGCAGTTTGATATCATTTGCATTGGCATTCAACGCGATGCTCACCCGATCTTGTGCGGCAAGCAAGGATTCTGCGGTGATAAAATGGCAGCGGTCAATCAACATGCCTTGGCAGCCCCAGCCGGTTGAGGTGAGACCGCGATAGCGGGGTTTGGTAATCACGCAATCAGCGATATGAAACGTATCACCTGCCCGCGCCAGCATGATACCGTTGGCGATACTGTTGCATTTGAGGTTGACGTTTTGCAGCATAAATTTCTGCAATTGATCAAAGCCGCTGAAATCCAGCATGTATTTAAAGCGTGTGAAGGTAAAATCTTGCGTTCCTTCGGCATCATAAAGCGCTTCTGAAAGCGTTGCTTCGCTGGTATTGATATCCACAGAGGTCACATAGATTTCACGGCCAACGCCATTGCCTTCAACCAGTGAGCCGGCTTGGATATTCGCACTATTGTTGAGATTGCGCAGCTTTTTGGGATCGGATGGCGAGTAGGTTCCGCGTGAGATGACAATATCGTTTTCCCATGCTGTATTGCGCCGGGCATATAACTCTCCGTTTCGAATAACCCGCCGCACCGCATATCCCTGCCGCGTAGAAACGGCTTCTTGAAGATCGATCGGGGGCATTCACGCCGATGGTGCGCCCCCCCAAATCCAAGGCGTCATGATCGCCGATGTTCAAAAGGGCTTGAAAGGCTTTTTTGAAGGCAAGCTCTTCTTCACCGAACGCATCAATATAGGTGGTGAAGTCGAAATTATTCTGCAGCACAAACGGTGCTGATACGGGCAATTTAACCGTACCGCGAAACAACAATTTCGAACGCAGGGTCAGACCCTTTTCAATATAAAATTGTCCTTCTGGCACCAATAATCTACGCCCTGCTGCGGCGTCATCCGCGGCAGTGAATGCATCATAATTTGGGGTTTCGCCATCGCCTATGGCGCCGTAATCGCGGATATCCAAGATATTTGTGCTGTGAAGCATGAATAAGGCGCTGACATCTTCGATCTGCAAGCTTTCAATGCGGATAATCCCACCATTCTGACCCGTCAGGTCAAGCCCGAAATGGCCATAATCGGGATCAGTGCCCCAAACCATATCCACCCCGTCGCGCAGACCAGGGCCAATAATAGCGCTGACGTTCAACAACTGGCTATAGTCTGTGGGCACCACCGAGGGGCCTATTTGGGTGACTTGGGCAATATGCGCGCCCGAAGCGGCACCAGCCCAGCCCGCGATGCGGACCCCCGGAAAATGCCCGCTGACCACCTTAACCCTACATCTTATCCTGAGATAGGTTTCTTTGAGTATTGGGGTTTGTGTGAAGCTGCGCAATTTTTGCACTTCGATCGATTTTCGCAGCTCGAGGCAGACGCCAAAATCGCTATCGCCCGTCACCAAGCTGGCATCCGAGCTTAGATCGTATCTGTGATCGCCGGCTACCCCATCGCCGCTTGACCAATTCTTTAGCCCTTCCGCAAAGGTAGGTGGCGTAAATCTGGCAGCCTCGATCATGCCCAAACCCATATTCTTCCCTTTTCACATGGTTGAGTGCAGCCGTGTTAGGGTTTTTG
>ENA-UOYH01000672-UOYH01000672.1-marine-metagenome-genome-assembly--contig:-NODE-672-length-11335-cov-3.385060_pt1 | contig 11335 bp, 13 predicted proteins | sample MGYA00238175_ERZ767261 | MGnify/ENA primary metagenome ERZ767261 (study PRJEB28946, sample SAMN06267185) | marine metagenome | isolation source: Columbia River Estuary | place: USA:Columbia River Estuary...
CTATCATATGGATATAAAGATTGATCAGGATACATTTCACCAGCAGTATTTGCATCAGCTGCTACTTGCCATCCACTTAAATAAATTGCTTTTAATCCAGCTTTAGCATGTTGAATAGCGTGATTTCCAGAAAGTGATCCTAATGTATTAATATAATTTTCTGAATTTAACAGATCCCATAATTTTTTAGATTGATGCTTACACATCGAATATTCAATTTTGATAGAACCTCTTAATCGCTCTACTTCTTCTGGAGTGTAGTCTTTTTTAATTCCCAAAAATCTTTTTAAATCGTATGAAACTTTAGCTTCTGAGCTCATAGGTAAGTCTTTCTAAATTATGTATTAAGAAAATTAAATTGTGTCTAAATTAACAGTAATAGGATTTATTTTTTTTCACTAAATTCTTGAGTGAATTCATTCATCCCACTAGAACCCCAATCACAATGATCGTCTCTTAGGTAAACACCTGATTGACTAAATTGATTCTGATTGTTGTTTTCGTTAATTTCTCTTTGATTTTCTTGTTTTTTATTTGTGTTTTTATTGTTCATGTAAACTTTATAATTTACAAAATTTACAAAATCTAATTAAATCGTTAAAAACCTTGTAAAACAAAGAAACTTATTGTAAATTTAAATTTACAAAATTTACAAATTAAGCTTATGAGTCAAATTGATTTAAAAATTGGTCCTAAAATAAAGGCTTTTAGAAGACAGTTAGGACTACAAGCAAACAAACTTTCAGAGGATCTTGGTATTTCTCCAAGTTATTTAAACTTAATTGAAAGTGGAAAAAGAAAAATAGATGGAGATTTGCTACTTAAGGTTTGTGAAAAATTAAATATCCAACTCTCAGACTTAACATCAAAATCTGATGTTAACTTAGAAAATACTATTTCAGAAATTCTAGATGATAAATTATTTGAAGATCTAGATATTCTTGGCCCTGAAGTTAAAGACCTTGTTGGAACAAATCCTAAGATCGGTAGAGCTCTTGTGAGATTGGGAGATATTCTTAAAAAGAAAGATCACGAACTAATTAATAAAATAGAAAAAATTTCAGGGAAAATAGTTGATAATAGAAAAAATTCTTTTCCTGGTGAGGTAATATCTGACTTTCTTCAAGAACACAAAAACTATTTTCCAAAATTAGAAGAGTTTGCAGATAAAGTTTTTGATAAAATTCAAAAAAATAATAGAACAAGATATATTGCCTTATGTGAGTATTTAGATAAAGAATATTCAATTACAGTTAAAGATATTTTACCAGAAGAAGGAAAGCCTTTTTCTAAAATCTATAATAAAAATAAAAAAGAACTTTTATTAAGTGATTATAGTTCTTTGGAAACAAAAAAACTGCATGCAGCTGCACAAATAGCACAAGAAGGTGCAATGAAAGATATTGATAATTATCTATCAAAATTTTCTTTTCCCTCAGAAGAGTCTAAAAAGTTAACTAAGGTTGCTTTATTAAATTATTGTGGTGCAGCAATTTTAATGCCCTACAAACCTTTTCATGCTGAATGTAAAAAATTAAAATATGACTTAGAGTTATTACAAAATACATTTGCAACTTCTTTTGAGCAAGTTGCTCACCGCGTAACCTGCTTGCAAGATCCAAAATTACCAGGAATTCCTTTTCATATGTTAAGAGTTGATATGGCTGGAAATATTTCAAAACGATTTTCTTTATCAGGGATTGATATACCAAGATACGGTGGAGCTTGTCCAAGATGGAATGTTTATTCAGCATTTACAAGACCAGGTGTAATTCAAGCAGCTGTTAGTAAAATGACTAATGGTGAAAAATATGTTTGTATTGCAAGAACAGTTGAAAAAGGTGTTGGACGTTTTGGTCAATCAAGAAGTATTTTATCAATTGGACTTGGTTGTGATGCAAAGTATGCAAAAGACTTTGTGTACACTGAAAATATTAATGTAAGTGACAAAACCACAGAAATTCCTATCGGTGTATCTTGCAGAACTTGTGATAGATTAGATTGTCCACAAAGAGCTTTTCCACCTTTACATAAAAAATTTGATGTAGATATTAATTCTAGAGGCGTCTCAGTTTATGTTAACGATAATTCTAGCTAATTAAGATTTCCAATCACCAATTTTACTAAACAAAAAGTTCCTAAAAGCAGTAATTCTAGCAGTGTTTTTAAGGGATTGTGGGTAGACGAAGTGAGCCTCTGTTATAGGTCCTTCTGAATTGGGAAGTACTTTTATTATATTATTTGAATTTGAAACTAAATATTCAGGAAGTGCTGCTAGACCTACACCAGCTTCAACTGCCAAAAGTAAACCCATAACACTATTAACTTTCATTACTGGTTTTCTTTTTTTACCATCTTTAATTCCAAGCTTTAAAGCCCAATCTGGATCATAGACGGGAGATGGTGCTCCTTTTCCAAATGAAATAAATTTATGTTTATTAAGATCTGAAATGGTTTTAGGCATCCCATGTTTTTCTAAATATTTATTAGAGCCATAAATATAATATTTTAAATCCACTAATTTTTTTTGAATATAATTAAGCTGCTTAGGTCTTCTCATGAAAATACCTATATCTGCTTGTCTAGTACTTAAGTCTAATTCCCTATCTTCAAAAATTAATTCAATTTCTATTTCAGGATTTAAAGTCATAAATTCTTGAATACGAGGTGTTAACCAGTGGGTACCAAAACTTCTAACTGTTGTAATGGTTAATTTACCAGTTGGTTTATTTTTTTGATCTCCCAAAGTAGATTCAACTTCTTTTAATTTACTAATTACATCATGAGCTGTTTTAAATAAATATTCACCATTTTCAGTTAATGTAAGACCTCTTGCGTGTCTTTCAAAGAGTTGTACTTTAAGATCTTGTTCTAAAGATTGAATTTGTCTGCTAATTGCTGACTGACTTAAGTTTAGGTTTATTGTTGCGTTAGTAAAGCTTCCCGCTTCTGCAACTGCGTGAAATATTTTTAATTTATCCCAATCCATTATTTATTAAGGTCAACAATATATCGTCCAGATGTCTCACCTTTTAACATTTTCGGATATATGTCTATTAAATCTTCTAAGCTTACTGTTTTAATTGATTTTTCTAATTGTTCGAAATCAATAAGATCTTTAACTTCATTCCAAACAAACTCTCTTCTTTTAATTGATGCTGTAACAGAATTAATTCCCCAAAGTTTAACACCTCTAATAATAAAAGGCATAACTGTAGTATTTAATTTATAATCAGAAGCATTACCACAAGCTGCAACAATTCCATTGTCTCTAGTTTGTGCAAGTGCATTAGCAAGTATTTTTCCACCAACAGTATCAACAACACCGTCCCATAAACCTTTGTCTAATGGTCTAGCGTCTTTATCTAAATCTGCTTTATTTATTATGTTTTTAGCACCTAATGATCTTAAGTATTCTTCATTTTCAGCTTTTCCAGTAACAGCTGTAACATCATAACCAAATTTATTTAAAATCATCACTGCAATACTTCCAACACCACCGGATGCACCAGTAACTAAAACATCTTTTACTTTTTCACCTAACAAAAGTTCTTCTCTAGCTTTGATTGCAAAAGAACATAATAATGCTGTTAGTCCAGCAGTCCCTAAGATCATTGCTTGTTTAGATGTGATATCTTTTGGTTTTTTAACTAAGTAATCTCCATTAACTTTAGCAAACTGAGAATAACCACCAAAGTAAATTTCACCCACTCTCCAACCTGTAAGGATCACTTCATCCCCTTTTACAAATTTTGAATTATCACTTTCTAAAACAGTGCCTGCAAAATCAATTCCTGGGATATGTGGAAATTCTTTTACTAATTTTGCCCCATTATTTAAAATAAGTGCATCTTTATAGTTTAAGTCTGAATAATCTACTTGAACAAGTACATCGCCATGTTTTAAAAATGATTTATCTATTGATTTTACTTCTCGTGTAAAATTTTCACCTTCTTGATTGACAACTAGTGCTTTAAAATTATTTGACATGCTTTTTCCTCCTTAAGAAGGTTACTTACTAATAAATCTCAAATATCTATTCTGAATACTTAAATCTTTTTTAAATTCCCCTAAGAAATAATTTGTAACGGTTGTTGCATTTTCTTTTTTAATGCCTCTCATCGTCATACATTGGTGTGCTGCATCGATTGTAACAGCAACTCCTTTTGCATCTAATGAAGTCATTAAAGCTTGAGCAACTTGCATTGTTAATCTTTCTTGTGTCTGTAATCTTTTTGAAAAAACTTCTACTACTCTTGCAAGTTTACTTAAACCTACAACTCTTTCATTTGGAATATAAGCAACATGTGCTGTACCAACTATTGGTGCCATATGATGTTCACAATGACTTGATACTGAAATATTTTTTTCAACAACCATGTCATCATAACCTTCAACATCACCAAAAGTTTTCTCTAAAATTTTTTCAGCATCTTCAGTGTATCCACCAAAATATTCTTTAAATGCTTTAACAACTCTTTTTGGAGTTTCTAATAACCCTTCTCTACTAGGGTCTTCACCCATCCAAGTTAAAATAGTTTTAAAAGCCTCTTCAGCTTCTTTGTCAGAAACTTTTTTGGTATCTAAAATCTTGCTATCTGTGTCTTCTACTAATTTCATATGGCAACTTTATACAGTAAATCATTGTTTTTAAAATATTTAATATATCTAACAATATGCTACATAATTACCTAATTATGTTTAAAAAAAGAGAAAATATAGTTGAAATCGAAGAAGGCAAACTCCTTTCACCAAAATTTGATAATGATGGGTTAATTCCAGTTATTACAATGTGTTCAAAAACTAAAGATGTTTTGATGCATGGTTATATGAATGTTGAAGCTTTTAAAAAAACCATTGAGACTAAAGAGGCTCATTACTTTAGTAGATCAAGACAGCAGATTTGGCACAAAGGTAAAACAAGTGGTTTTACTCAAAAAGTAACTGAAATTAGAATTGATGATGATCAAGACTCAGTCTGGTTATCTGTCGATATTGGTGATGGTTCAAGTTGTCATGTTGGTTATCGATCATGTTTTTATAGATCAATTCCACTGGGACCAATTGAAAATGGTAGAGAAATTGAAATGAAGTTTGAAGAGAAAGAAAAATCTTTTGACCCAGAAGTTGTCTACAAAGGTCAACCAAATCCTACAAAAATTTAATGCAAGAAAAACAAAAGAATGTTCTAGGTGAAGATCTAGAAGAATGCTCTAACGATCCTTTAACTGGATGGTACCGTGATGGTTGTTGCAGTACAGATGAAAATGATCATGGCGTACATACTGTTTGTGCAAAAGTTACAACTGAATTTTTAGAATGGTGCAAAGAAGCTGGTAATGATTTAATAACTCCTCATCCTGAATTTGGTTTTCCTGGATTAAAAGATGGAGATGGTTGGTGTGTTTGTGCTAGCTGGTATGCAAGAGCCGTTGATGCAGGAAAACCTTGTCCCGTGTATTTAAAAAGAACTCATGAAAAAACTTTAAAACTTGTTTCTATGGAAGCTTTAAAGAAAAACGCTATTGATTTATCTTAGTTAATTGAAAGATAAAATCATTTACTTGATAAACCCAATTTGAACTAATAAGTTTTGAAAATGGAAATTGCAACAAAGTTAGCTCCATTAGGTTTAGCTTTAATAATGTTGGGGCTAGGGTTGAGTTTAACTATTCAAGATTTTAAAAGAGTAATTAATATTCCAAAAGATTTTTTAGTTGGTTTTATTTCTCAGTTAGTTTTACTGCCAATTATTGCCGTATTGATTGCTCTACTATTAAAATTACCTGCAGAACTTGCTATTGGGCTGATGCTAATTGCATGTGCACCTGGTGGTGTTACATCAAATGTAATTACTAAATTTGCTGGTGGTGATGTTGCACTTTCAATAACACTGACCGCTGTTGTTAGTTTAATTAGCATTGTTTCAGTTCCATTTATAATGTTTGCATCAATTGATTTCTTTGAAATTGAAATTGTTAAAGAAATATCTATGACTGGTATTGCTTTAAAAATGTTTCTTGTTGTTACAGTCCCAGTAATAATTGGGATGATAATTAGGCATTTTGCTAAAAATTTTGTTGATAATCAAGCTTCATTAATTCAAAAAATCTCAGTTATATTATTCATGCTTGTGTTCGCTGCTATTTATATTGAAGAGTGGGATAATATTATAACTTATTTTGCTCAAGCTGGCTTGCCCACTTTATTGCTAAATATATCAATGATGATTTTAGGTTTTTATATTGCAAAATATTTTGCATCTGGAGTTGCACAACAAAGATGTATTTCAATAGAATGTGGACTTCAAAATGGAACTTTAGCACTTTTTGTTGGGACACAGATATTTGGTGAAAATATTACTACTTTTATTATACCAACAGCTGCTTATGCTTTAATAATGATGATAACCTCAGTAATTTATATATTTATTCTTAGAAAAAATACTTAAAATTTTAATTATTTTTCATTAAACTTAAATTATAAACACGTGCAGTAAGTTTAGATAAATTGTTTAGGGTATTTTTTTGTACATCTAATATTTCTTTTTGATAAACACCTGTTGAAGAATAATGTTTTTTAGTATCTATTTTTAAAAAGTTTTCTTTAATTAATTTATTCAATTTTCTAATAACTGTAGCTCTTGGAATACCTGTAATTTCTGAAATAGACATTGCGTTAATACCCGCAGCGTCTTTTTGATCAGCAAAGAAATATTTTTCTAAATAAAATTCCTTACTCATTTCACTATTATCATTTCTTTTTGAATTTAAAGCATGATTGATTATAACAATGCCGCTAACATGAAAAGATTCTAGGTCACCAAAAACTTTTTTAAATCCTAATAACATAGGCATTTGCATTTCATAATAAAGTTGCCAAATAAATGAAAAATACTCCTTACATGTTTTTGTTAGACTTTCACTACTGATTGGTTCTTGTATTAGCCCTTCGTTGACACATAATTTTGAAAGAGTTGATAAAAATCTTGTCATTCTTTTTATCGTTTCTTGAGGTTTAATATTTGGCCAAGTGTTTCTATCAATTATAATCTTTTTATTTATTCTTTTTATTGCGCCCATTTCTTCTAATTCATTAATTTTTCTTCTAGCTGTTTCTTTTGGTATATTAAGAGATTTAGATATCTCCATTACATTAATTGATTTAATTTCAACCTCATTTTGATCAAAATACTCATCATAATTTAACTTCACAAAGTTTTTAGAATATGCTTCAAATGTCTGCAGTAATAAATGCATAATGATCATAAATTTTTCATAGTCATGAAAAGTTCTATAAACATTATTCACCCAAGCCAATTGTAGTGGTGCCCAAACAGGTATTATTGAAACAAAGTTTTTCTCTATTACTTCTCGTATATCCTCACTGCGGATTTGCTTTGATACTTCGGGTAATAATTTTGACATAAAATTGTATTTTAACCCAAAATGAACATAACTAAGATTAAAGTCAACCCAAAATGAACATCGGGTGAATTGTGCTATTCATAATTAGATGGTTTATTACTGGCATGAGTGCAGAAAAAATTATTTCTCAAGAGGTAAATGATCTTCCTCCTTTAGCGACCCCTGAAAAGAGTGAGGAAGTTTCATCATCTGGAAGAGTTGATATTAATATTCTTTTAAACAGAGCGAGAAAAGTAAAAGAAAAAGAAACTCTAACAAACTTAGTTTTTGGGGGATTAATAGTTTGTTTAATTTTTGTTGTTGGTCTTATTTTATCTTTTTAATTACATATTTCCATATTTAGGCCCACCGCTACCCTCAGGTGTTACCCATGTAATATTTTGAGAAGGCTCTTTAATATCACAAGTTTTACAATGAATACAATTTTGTGCGTTTATGACAAATTTATCTACATCATTTTCTTTTTGAACCTCATAAACACCTGCAGGACAATATCTTTGCGCAGGTTCATCAAATTTTTCTAAAGTATAATTTATTGGTAAATTTGGGTCTTTTAGCTGTAAGTGCACAGGCTGATTATCAGTATGATTTGTTCCTGTTAAATAAACTGAACTTGTTTTATCAAATGTGATCACGTTATCTGGTTTAGGATAATCAATTTTTGGCATTTCATTTGCTGGTTTTAAAGTTTCATGATCAGCATGTTTGTGTTTTAGTGTAAATGGTAATTTACCTCTAAACAAAATTTGATCAATTCCAGTAAATATTATTCCTAAGATCAATCCCCAACTAAAACTTGGTTTAACATTTCGTGCACTATGTAATTCTTCATAAACCCAACTTTTTTTAAATTTATCCTCATAAATTGATAAATCTTGTTTTTCTTTTAAATGTTCATTTATAGTTTCAGCAGCAATCATTCCACTTTTCATTGCAGTGTGTGATCCTTTAATCTTAGGCATATTTAAAGTTCCTGCATTACAACCGATTAATAAAGCACCTGGCATAAACATTTTTGGTAAACTTTGAAGTCCACCTTCAATTAAAGCACGTGCTCCATAAGAAATACGTTTTCCACCTTCAATTACTTTTTTGATTGCTGGATGAGTTTTAAATCTTTGAAATTCATCAAAGGGAGAAAGATGTGGGTTTTTATAATCAAGACCAATTACATATCCTAAAAAAATTTGTTTATTTTCTGCATGATACATAAAGCTTCCACCATAAGTATTATTATCTAGTGGCCAACCTGCTGTATGCATGACCATTCCTTCTTCATGATTTTGTTCACTGATTTCCCAAATTTCTTTAAATCCAATTCCGTATTGTTGAGGATCTTTACCTTCTGACAAATTATATTTTTCAATTAATTGTTTTCCAAGATGTCCTCTGCATCCTTCTGCAAAAACAGTAACTTTTCCTAAGAGCTCAATACCAGATTCAAAATTATCTTTTTTGTTACCATTTTTATCAACACCCATATCTTGAGTTGCAACTCCCTTAACAGATCCATCTTCATTGTACAAAATTTCACTTGCAGGAAAACCTGGAAATATTTCAACACCTAAAGCTTCGGCTTGTTCTGCTAACCATCTACATAGGTTTGCTAAACTAATTATGTAATTATTATGATTTTGCTGAACTGATGGAAGTAGCCATGTCGGCCAGCTTAATGATTTTGACTTTCCTAAAAATAAGAATTTTTCTTTAGAAACCTTAGTTTTAATTGGTGAATTAAGCTCTTTCCAGTTTGGTAATAGTTCGTCTAACGCTCTAGTTTCAAACACATTACCACTTAGAATATGCGCACCAATCTCTGAAGCTTTTTCAAGTAAACATACATTTAATTCTGGATCTAATTGTTTAAGTTTAATTGCCGTAGATAGTCCTGAAGGACCACCCCCAACGATTACCACATCATAATCCATTGCTTCTCTAGGCATATCTTGAATTTTTACAGTACTGATTATTTTTGTATACTATTTAATTTATTCAATTCTTCTAAGAATTGAGGTAACGCCTCAAATAAATCAGCTTCTAAACCATAATCTGCAACACTAAATATTGGTGCTTCACCATCTTTATTTATAGCAACAATAATTTTACTTTCTTTCATTCCAGCTAAATGCTGAATTGCTCCTGAAATTCCAACTGCAATATATAAATCTGGTACAACAACTTTACCAGTTTGACCAACTTGATGTTCATTACTAATATAACCCGCATCAACTGCTGCACGTGATGCTCCAATCGCAGCATTAAGCTTATCTGCAATATCAGTTATTAATTTAAAATTCTCACCATTTTGCATTCCTCTTCCACCAGAAACTACAATTCTAGCAGTGCCAAGCTCAGGTCTGTCTGACTTAACTTCTTCTCTTTTAATAAATTTTGATAGTGTAAACTCTTCAGTAGCTTCAATTTTTTCTATTGGAGCAGAACCACCAGAAGTTTCACAAGGTTCAAAAGATGTTGGTCTAATTGTTATACATTTTTTTGCATCAGTACTTTTTACCGTAGCAAATGCATTACCCGCATAAATAGGTCTTATGAATGTATCAGCTGATATCACTTTAGTAATGTCACTTACTTGAGATATATCTAAATTTGCTGCTATTCTTGGCATCAAATTTTTACCAAATGTATTTGCAGAACTAACAATATGAGAATAATTTTCTGAAACTTTTACAACTAGTGGTGCAAAGTTTTCTGCTAAGTAGTTTTCATAATAGGCAGCTTCAGCATGTAATACTTTTTTAACAGCTGACATTTCAGATAAAGATTTAGCAACATCTCCACAATTATTTCCAATTAATAAAACATGTACATCTTCATCCATTTGTGATGCTGCAGTAATTGCATTTAATGTAAAAGGTCTTACTTCTTTATTGTTATGTTCTGCTATTAATAGAACTGACATTATATTACCTTTGCCTCATTTTTAAGTTTGTTAACTAATTCAGCAACACTTGCAACTTTAATTCCTGCTTTTCTTTTTGGTGGTTCTTCTACTTTAATTTGTTGAACTCTAGGTGTGGTATCAACTCCTAAGTCAGCAGCTGTTAAAATTTCCAAAGGTTTTTTTTTAGATTTCATAATATTTGGTAGTGAAGCATAACGTGGCTCATTTAATCTTAAATCACATGTCACAATAGCTGGAAGGTTAACTTCAATTGTTTCTAATCCTTCATCAATTTCTCTTGTTACTTCCAAAGTTTTATCTTTTATTTCAATTTTTGATGCAAATGTTGCTTGAGGCCAATTCAATAAAGCACTTAACATTTGGCCTGTTTGATTACAGTCATCATCAATTGCTTGTTTGCCCATAAAAACTAGATCTGGTTTTTCTTTTTCAACAATCTTTTGCAGTGCTTTTGCTACAGCTAAAGGTTCAACTGTTCCTTCAGTTTTGATTAAAATTCCTCTATCAGCACCAACAGCTAAAGCTTTTCTAACAGTTTCTTGTGATTTTTCCTCACCCACTGTAATTGCAATAATCTCTGTCGCTTTACCTGCTTCTTTAATTTTTACAGCTTCTTCAATCGCATTATCGTCAGGTGGATTGCTAGACATTTTTACATTATCAGTAACAACACCAGTTCCATCCTCTTTAACTCTGACTTGAACGTTGTAATCAATTACTCTTTTAACAGCGACTAATATTTTCATTATGCTCTCAATAAATTATTTTCTGGATCGTAAGGACTCTCGTCCAATATAGTAGCATCGTACATTTTTCCTAAAATATCAATTTTCAATTTTTGACCAGTTGTCGCAACATCAGGGTTCACCATTCCTAGTGCAATCGATTTACCTAGTCTAAATCCAAAATCTCCTCCTGTTGCACGTCCAACAACTTTGTCACTTTCATAAATTGGATTATTTCCCAATACATCCGCATCTTCAAC
>ENA-UOYH01000673-UOYH01000673.1-marine-metagenome-genome-assembly--contig:-NODE-673-length-11332-cov-2.483518_pt1 | contig 11332 bp, 10 predicted proteins | sample MGYA00238175_ERZ767261 | MGnify/ENA primary metagenome ERZ767261 (study PRJEB28946, sample SAMN06267185) | marine metagenome | isolation source: Columbia River Estuary | place: USA:Columbia River Estuary...
TCCAGGTAGATACCAGCCAGTCGAGACTGCAGGTTTCCTGTATCCGAATACTTTGACGCAGACTCAAGCGCCTTAAGGGCTTTGACCAGGTCTTTGGACTGATACCAGGCAGTACCCAGAACCTCGAGGTTCTTAGCATTGCGCTCAATAATTTCGTCGTTGATACCCTTCTCGATAATTCGTGCTGCACGGTAGGGAACTTCAGCCCCCAGGAACATGTAGGCCATACTCATAACCTGGCTCTCTTTATCGAACTGGTTATTCATATACACCACTTCGGTGGCAACCAGGCGATCATCTTCACGCTCGAGCTCACCGTACATGCCGCCCAACTGCTTCCAGTAGCTCCACTTGGGATAGTGGGTTACCAGCTGCTCAAGAATACTGACAACACGCTTGTAATTGTTCTTCTCGTAATAGAGAACACGCTGCAATCCCCACCAGCCCTCTTTAGGCAAAATGCCTTTGGACTCCACATCACTGATGGCAGCCTCAAGCATTTCTAGAGACTCGCTTTTGCGATCTAACTGGTAATAAATTTGCGCCAGTAATACCCGGGCATCATTACCAATAATGGTTGCTTCCTTCATCCAAGCCTCTAGCTCTTTCGCTGCCAGAGCGTATTGCTCTTCGACAGTGTAAAGCTGAGCCAGAGTATAGCGAGTGTCCAGACGCAGTTCCGGAGGAGTTCCGACACCGTTAATAACTTGACGGTAAGCGCGGATAGCCCCATTAAAATCATCCAGAGAATAGTAGACGTAGCCCTTAAACTTCCAGATCTGAGTCTGCTCGTAATCAGTCTTACAGGTCTTGGCACTGTTTTCGATATCGACCAGCATGCGCAGGGACTCAGCCCAGTTCTCTTCTTCCAGAACTACCTGTACCTTTTCCAGCCCCTTGGCACATTTGGCACCAACAGACTGACGCTGACGGGTCTTAACATCTTTATACTTTGGCTCTTTCTTTTCCTCAGCAGCCACAGCACTGGTACTGAGTACCGACTGAGGGTCTGCGACTGTTACCATCAAAGGCAATAGGAAGGCAGCGCCAAATACAGCTAAGAATTTTGTGCTTTTAAACATCTGATTCCCCTATTTGGCCATCTGGAAGGTGAATTTATAGAGCACACCCTGAACTTCCTGGGCCTGTCCATCAATCACTCTCGGGTTATATTTTAGCTTGTTCGCCGCTTTGATTGCCGCGCGACCAAAACCCCATCCCTCTGGCCATTCTTCGACCATAATTGGGTCACGAACACCACCGGTGGTGGTAATAATGACCTCTACCACCGCGTAACCCTCTTTGCCGCGAGTTTGAGCGCGACGGGGATACTGGGGCTGAGGAACATAAACCGGAATATAGTCCGAATCTCGCGCAAAGCCTGAATTACCTATGCTGAGATTTCCGCCAGCCGAAGGTGCCGCCATGCTCACTGCATTGTCTGGCACTTCAAACTCTAGGTTTTCTTCCGGAATTTCTGGTGGAGGCGTCTCTGGGTCTTCTGGTTTTTCAACCTCAGTATTCTTCGCGTTTTCGGTTAATTGTCTATCGACATGAAGAAAGTCTGGAATTTTAAAGGCTTCTTTTTCGTCTAGGTCTTTGTTGCCTGAGTCGATCAGCTTATACATCAAGATAATCAACGCAAAGGTCACCAAGACTCCTAGCGCGGCAGAAACACTAATTCTAATTGCAGCCATACTATTAACTCAGTCGTTTTCTACGGAAATAGCTACCGGAGCTATGCCAATATCGCGTGCGATATCAGCTACTTTGGCAACTGTTTCAATATCAGATTCATTGTCGGCCTGGATAACCATGCCACCCTTTGGATTCTCATTAAACAACCTAGTTAGATTGAGTTTTAGCGCAGTAGTTTCAACACGCTTTTTATCAATCCAGTATTCATTGTTGTCGCTAATAGCCACCAGAATTCCTACCTTCTTGTAGGAGCTCGCCGTGTTTGCATCAATTTTATTGACATCAACACCGGGCAGCTTAATAAACGATGCTGTCACGATAAAGAAGATCAGCATAATGAAAACCACGTCAAGCATTGGGGTCAGATCAATTGTCTCACCCTGCGGTTTTGCTTTGTTTGTTCTGTTGCGCATAGTTCTCTCTCACAGGACGCCCACCTAGCAACTAGGCGGGCTCCAATTAGTGATCCATGGTCAAATGGTCTTCCAGGAGATGCTTCTCCCGCTCGGCAGAGCGCTCGACATAAGTCAGGCCAAATACGCCTGAGAGCGCAGCGACCATGCCAGACATTGTCGGAACAGTTGCCTGAGAAACACCGCCAGCCATCGCCTTAGCATCGCCACCACCAGTAAAGGCCATAACGTCAAAGACCACGATCATGCCAGTTACTGTACCCAGCAACCCGAAGAGGGGCGCCAGAGCAACCAGTGTTTTGATCATCATTAGGTTCTCGTCGATCTTGATGCTGACTTCGGAAATCAGTTTCTCCCGAATCTGGTGAGCGCGCTTTGATGTGCGCTCACCGCGGCCTTCCCAAGTATCAATTGCTCCTTGGACATCAGTGCCTACACTGGATCGGAGATACCACATGCGTTCGAAGATGAGAGTCCACATAACGAATAGCAGGACGACAATAGCCCAAAGGACCATGCCGCCTGAATCCATAAACTTCCCAACTTCCGCCATCGTATCAGCGAAAAACATCTTATTTGCCCTCTACGGAACCAGCAACAATACCTGCGCTTTGCTCTTCCAGTACATGCAAGATGCGCTGCGCTTTGCCGTTCACCAATGTGTGCATCAGAACGGTAGGAATAGCTACTACCAGACCCAGTACAGTAGTGATCAGAGCCTGCGAGATACCGCCAGCCATTGCCTTGGGATCGCCCGCACCAAACAGGGTGATCATCTGGAAGGTAATAATCATACCGGTTACCGTACCCAGTAGACCCAGCAGAGGCGCTACCATGGCGATAATCTTCAGCAGATCCAGACCTGATTCAATCTGTGGACGCTCTTTAAGCACAGCTTCGTGCAACTTGAGCTCCAGAGATTCGGGGTCGAGGCCAGCATTATTGCTCGCGACTGTCAGTACACGGCCCAGGGGATTATCTTCGCTAGCCGAGCCAGTCTTGAGCTGTGAAGATACCTTGCTGGACATGCCGCTCAGCACAATAAAGCGCCAGATAGCCAGCATAATGGCCACAGCAAATACTGCAGTAATAACATAACCAACGATGCCACCATAGTGCCAGCGCTCAACCAGAGTTGGAGTGTTGATCAGTGCGCGCAGCAGTCCGCCACCCAGAGGGCCTGTAGGATCTAGGCCAACTTTGGTGAAGCCAGAAGTAGCTTCTTGCAGATCTTCGGCGCTGCCCTGGTGGGCTGAAGGCTGACGAGCCAGCTCAGAAACCAAGCCGCTCTCTGGGCTATATTCCAGATACATGCCGTCGGCCACCAGGTTATAGGTACCAATGCGCACAACTTCCATCTCAGCCTGATCGCCATTGGCCAACAATACTGAACGGTTAAACTTCACAACCCGTGCACTTTCAACCATTTCACGCTGCTGCTCATACCAAAGTTTCTCGATATCTTCGATTGAAGGCAGGCGAGTATCGCTGCTCATCTTTTCGATTAGTTCATCGAGGAACTCAGTACGACCAGAAATCTGGGCACTAACAATCGACTGATTGAGATTGGCGCGAATATCGCCAGCAGCACCAGTCAGGTGACCAAACAGCTCTTTAAGAGAACCCAGACGCTTGTCACGTTGCTCACGCAGCCCGGCAAGAACAACATCGTTATCACGGATGTTCTGCTCAAGTCGGTCGGAGCGACGCTCTTCGGCGGTTTTAGTATTTTGAGCCTGCTTTAGAAGCTGAGCCTGCTTGCGCTGGTCGCTTTTAAAGGCAGCTTCGCGCTTGCGGTACTCTGATGACTCAGAGATCTTGGCGCTCTCGATCATTTGCAGAAGCTCATCTAGAGTCTTTGCGTCCTGTGCCTGCGCTAGTGTGCTGAAAGCAGCAGCGGCTACAAAAGCGGCACAAACTTTTACAAATTTATTCATTGTGCTGTCTCCGGTGCAGTAATTGGCATTTCCATAACATCCTGGGGCGATAGCTTCTTAGCTATGCTGAGGCCCTCATCGACTGGTCTGCGGTACTCAGAACCCAAAGTCTCCCAAGAACCAGTTTCTTTGTTCCAGGCTCCGGTTTGAGACTTGTCTTTGGTCTGATACACCAGAGCAACACGGCCGATACGCAGAACTTCTACCTCTACCTCAGAACCGTCGCCATTGATATCGATCAGATCGCGATAGGCTTCCAGAGACTGGCTGTATTCAGCTTCAATATCGTAGACTTCAAGAATCTGGCGGAATTTTTCTGCAGCTGAGAACTTGGCGCTATCCATGTTCACATATAGATCGGCAATGGCCGCTTCACGCATATCTTTCTTAAAGGGGACATCCAGGGCAATAAAGTCTTCGATACCTTTGAGCATGCTCAGCATCAATGGAGAGATACCACGCTCAATAATAGTAGCGTTCTCAATCGACTCTTTAAGCTCAGCCATCATTTGCTTTTGGCTAGCGATCTGGCGCTCCAACTGAGAGTTATAAACTCGCAGCGACTCGATCTGCTTATTGACCTGTTTGAATTCTTGCAAAAGACCATCAGTTTGATCAGCGATGCGATCAACCTTGGTTTGCGAATTTTTGGCGATCTGGACCTTGGCGGCTCCAGCTTTTAGCACGTCATTTACCTCTGAAGCCTGAGCTGCACCAACAGTCAGACCACTGGCAAGAACGGCGGCAAAGGCCAGTACTTTTAGTGGTTGCTTATTCATAGTTCCCTCAATTTGGGTCTACCGGTTTAATTATCTTTCACTGCCTAAAATCGAAAAACAAGACCATCAACGTCAGACATACTTTGTTTCGGGGCATCTTTGTAACAGTCTCTAGTTCAAGAAGCAATTTGGCCGCGGCGAAATAAGCAGATAAAAGAGAGAACTTAGATGACTGTTACCTAACGTAACATTTGAGTCCTGGTTTTAAAATTTATGCCAACTCAATTCGATCTAGCTGGAGAAACCTGTAGGGATGACTATCAGTTAGTTCTGGTAGCTGCTCTCTGACTTGCTTCCACTGGCTAAAATCCACCTCGGGAAAGAAAGCATCGCCCTGGACATCGGCATCCACCTGGGTGAGATAGAGCCTGTCTGCCGCTGGCAATGTCATGCGATATATCTGCTCGCCACCAATCACCATAATCTCGTCGGCGCCAGCCGTCTCGCAGGCGCTGTGGCCCAGCTGCAATGCAGCCTCCAGAGACTGCGCCACCTCTACTCCCGGGGCCTGCCAGGCTGGGTCCCTGGTCACCACAATATTAGTTCTGCCCGGCAATGGCCGGCCGATACTGTCATAGGTTTTGCGCCCCATAATCAGAGGCTTGCCCATGGTCACTGATTTGAAGTACTTGAGATCTTCGGGCAGATGCCAAGGCAGCTGGTTATCGACGCCGATTACGCCGTTGCGGCTGACTGCAACTATTAATGAAAGCTTCATAATAAGTCCTTATCAAACTGCCACTGGCGCAGAGATAGGGCCATGGGATTCATAGTTTAGTAGCTCGAAATCGTCGAATACAAAATCAAACAGATTATCTACATTGGGGTTCAGTGCCAGCTTGGGCAGAGCAAAGGTTGATCGAGACAGCTGCTCCTCTACCTGGTCCATGTGATTGGTATAGAGATGGGCATCGCCAAAGGTGTGCACAAAATCACCTGGTTCAAGGCCGGTGACCTGCGCGATCATCATGGTCAAAATAGCGTAGGAGGCTATATTGAAAGGCACCCCCAAAAACACATCGGCACTGCGCTGGTATAACTGACAAGATAGCCGGCCATTGATCACATAGAACTGAAACAGACTGTGGCAGGGAGGCAACCCAGACTTGACCATCACTGGTATATCCTTTGGGTTCCAAGCTGAGACAATTAATCGCCGGGAGTCTGGGTTAGTTTTTATATCATCGACCAGCTGAGCAAGCTGATCCACACCTTCAAAGTTGCGCCACTGATGACCATAGACAGGCCCCAGATCACCATATTGCGCCGCAAAATCTGCATCGGTTTTGATGCGCTCGATAAATTCCTTCATTTTTGCCTTCCACTCGGGCGAGTACATCACATAGTCCTGGTCCTGCCCGGTTTCTCGCAGCCAGCTCTGATAGGGCCAGTCATTCCAGATACCAACGCCGTTCTCTACCAGGTAGCGAATATTGGTGTCGCCGCGGATAAACCAGAGCAACTCGTGGAGAATTGACTTGAGATGCACCTTCTTGCTGGTGACCAGCGGAAACCCCTCAGCCAGGTCGAAGCGCATCTGATAGCCAAACACACTCAGGGTGCCAGTGCCGGTGCGATCTTCCTTTTTAACACCGGTGTCGCGAATATGACGCATTAGGTCCAGGTACTGTTTCATTGCCGGAGTCCAGTCTTAGTTAGTTGCAGATTTTGCCATTAGGCGTTGCATCGTTTTGCGCATAAACCACAGCCCCAATAAAACCATAGGAATGCACAGGGCCTGACCGCGGGTCATCCAGTTGAGTGACTCTATCATTGCGGTTTGACCGGCAAACTGGGCATCCGGCTCGCGAACAAACTCAACCATAAAGCGGAAACAGCCATAGAGTACTAGGAATAGGCCTGTGATCTCACCGGCCAGCCGCGGCTTGCGTGCAAACCAACTAATAATCAGGAACAGCACTAGCCCCTCGAGCAGAGCCTCATAGAGCTGCGACGGGTGCCGGGGCAGCTGAGTGGGGTCTGAGGGAAACAACATACCCCAGGGCACATCTGTGGGGCGCCCGTAGAGCTCCTGACCAATAAAATTGCCCATACGACCAAAGAACAATCCTGTGGGCACCAGCGGCACTGCAAAGTCTGTCAGAGTAAGAAAAGATACCCTGTGTTTACGGGCATAGATAAAAATAGCTATGGCCACACCAATCAGCCCGCCATGGAAGGACATACCGCCCTCCCAAATTCGCAACAACATGGCGGGATCGGCCAGCCATTTGTCGGTATTGTAGAAAAACATATAACCCAGACGCCCGCCAGCTATCACTCCCCAGGCACCGAAGACAACCAGGTCTTCGACTTGATTTTCACCCAGGGGTGACCAGGGTCGTCTGGCATTGCGTCTGGCCAGATACCAGGCAGTAGCAAAGGCTAGCAAATAGCTTATGCCATACCAGTGAATCTGCAGCGGTCCCAGTGAAATCGCAATTGGGTCTATGGCTGGATGATTGAGCATGGCTTTGAATACCCCTAAAAATTCAAGCGCAGATCATAGCGGTTTCTGAGCTAGCGCGCCAAGCGGGATGTCGCTGGGAGAGATAAATAGTTACACTGCCGGGCATGTGTCTACTCGCCTTTGCCTATAAAACCCAAACTGACAGCCCGCTGATTGTCACCTCTAACCGCGATGAGTTTTATCCGCGCCCTACACTACCTATGCACTGGTGGTCAGATGCTCCTATTCTGGCAGGCAAAGATCTAAACGCTGGCGGCACCTGGCTGGGGTTATCCCGCAATGGCCGCTTTGCAGCTGTAACCAACTATCGCTACCTGGACGAAAACGGGGAGATGGAGTCACAGCCCCTCTCTCGAGGTCAACTGGTCACCGACTTTTTACTCTCAGAATTAGCAGCCTCAGATTGGGCCAGCGCCATAGAGCCAACCGCATCTGAGTACGGTGGTTTTAATCTTCTGCTCTACGACGGCAGCAATCTGGTATACCTAAATAATTATGAGAATCTGGCGCCACAAAAACTCCAGCCGGGAGTCTATGCCCTGAGCAATAACACTTTGGATAGCCCCTGGCCCAAGGTTGACCATGCCAGAGAACAGCTCGAACAGCTGATTGACGGCGCTGAAGTAGGAGAACAGCACCTGGATAGCCTTATGGCGACCCTGTCACTGCAAAAAACCTATGCTCGGGAATTGCTTCCCAACACAGGCGTCCCCCAGGAGTGGGAAACATTACTCTCTTCGCCATTTATAGTTGCAGATGGCTATGGCACCAGAGCCTCCACCGCCTTAATTATCTCTGAATCTGCCAATATTACAGTGGCGGAGCAAACCTATGAAGCAGGCGAAACCCTGAACTCTCAGACTTTTAGCTTTAGGGCTTCCGAGCGATGACTGGCTCTGGAGGGACGAATCAATTTGGCCACTTCTGGCTGATTCAATGAGTCAGACATAAACTGCGCCACAGAGCCCGCATCGGATAAGCGCAGGGCACGTTTAACCATCTCACGCGCCTCTTTGCGGCTGACATTGAGCAACATGGACTTCACCCGCAGCAAGGTGCTGGCACTCATAGAGAAATTCTCATAGCCAAGACCGAGCAGAACCACTGCACTCAGCGGGTCACCGGCCATCTCACCACAGACACTGAGCTGGCAGTTGACCGAGGAAGCCTGCTCATAAATAGCCTTGAGTGCTCGCAGAACTGATGGATGCAATGTGTGATAGAGATCGGCGACCCGCGGGTTATTGCGATCCACAGCCAAAAGATACTGGGTAAGGTCATTGGTGCCCACAGACAAAAAGTCGACTCGACGACCAATTTCCTTGACCTGATAAACCGCAGCGGGCACCTCAATCATGGCTCCCACTGGCGGCCGCTCTATGGCGTAGCCCTCTTCCTGAGTCAGCTCGTCAAAGGCGCGATCAATCAGCTCCAGCGCGCGGTCCAGCTCTGGGATATTGCTAATCATGGGCAGCATAATGCGCAGATTATTGACCCCCTGACTGGCACGCAGCAGAGCGCGAATCTGCACTAGAAAAATCTCCGGATGATCTAGAGAGATACGAATACCGCGCCAGCCTAAAAACGGGTTTTCCTCTTCAATCGGGAAATAGGGCAGATCCTTGTCACCACCAATATCCAGAGTTCTCATGGTCACCGGCCGCGGCGAGAATGCCACCAGCTGCTCGCGATAAATGGCGACCTGCTCATCCTCAGTGGGAAAACTCGAGCGCATTAAAAAGGGCATCTCAGTGCGGAATAGGCCTACAGCCTCGGCACCACTTTTGAGCGACATCATAGTGTCCTGGCGCAGGCCTGTATTTACCCAGAGTGAAAAGCGGAAGCCATCAGGTGTAATACAGGGAATATCCCGCAGTTTTTCCAGGTCTTTGGTGAGTATTTTTTCTTCCCGCTGACGCTGCAAATAGTAGCGCCGCAACGTCCGCGTGGCACTGCTGATTACATCACCGGTAAAACCGTCGACAATTAATTCCTGACCTTCCAGCTCGGCCCAGGGCAGATCTACAGCACCCATCACAGTGGGTATGCCCAGGGCACGACCCACAATGGCCATATGGGAATTGCTGGAACCTTTGAGCGAGATAATGCCCACCAGGCGATTGACCGGAATATCCGCCAGAGCTGTTGCCGATAAATCTTCGCCCACCAGCACCACTCGGCGCGGCATAGGCAGTTCTTTTTTATGACTGGTTTGCAGATAGCCCAGCACCCGCTTGCCCAGATCGTTGACATCTGCCGCGCGCTCACGCAGATAGGGGTCGTCCATCTGCCGGAAGGTACGCACATGTTTTAGAATCACCGAACTCCAGGCACTCTGGGCAGTCTGGCCGGCGGTAATAGAGGCGATCACCTCGCCACCCAGCGAGCTGTCGTCCAGCATGCGAATATAGACATCAAACAGGGCCAGCTCTTCGGAGCTCAGCTTGTTGACCAGACCATCCCCCAGATTGCGCATATCTTTTTTGGCCGCAGTCAGGGCGCGGCGAAAGATTTCCACTTCAGCTGCTGGGTTATTGGTGAATCGCTCAGGCACAGCAGCCAGATCTGTATTGGTGGCCACCAACACCACCCGGCCAATACCTATACCTGGGGCGCTGGGAATACCTCTAAACATAGCTTCGCGGCTTTTGCCACGCCCAGCTGAAGCCAGCTTACGCAGCGCACCTGTGGCCTCAGCATGAGCTATGGCGCCAGATAATTGGGCACAGACCGTGACTACAAAAGCCTCTTCTTCCGAGGCAAAGCGACGCTGAGTTTGCTGCTGCAATACCAAAACGCCCAGCACCTTGCGGTGATGAATAATGGGGACGCCGAGAAAAGAATGGAACGGCGCTTCACCTGTCTCTTCAAAGTAGGCGAAATTGGGGTGCTGATCGGCATTCTCAAGATTGAGGGGCTCCTCCTTGGCCGCCACCAAACCCACCAAGCCCTCGCGCATTGACAGGCGAACCTTGCCAATAGATTCTTTCCGCAACCCCTCAGTGGCCATAAGCACATAGCGCTCGTCCGAGTCATCAAACAGATAGACCGAGCACACACCAGCCTGCATCGCATCGCGCACTTCCTTGACGATAATGCTCAGTACCTGGGGCAAATTGCGGGCGCTATTAACCTCTTGAACTATGGTTCTCAGGGAGTGGAGCATGGCTACCTTCCGCGACTGCGCTTTTCAAAGCGCGCATTGGCAGGAGCAAACTCCATCAGAGCATTGCGGTAGACATTGCGCTTGAAGGGCACAACAGATTCAATAGGGTACCAATAGTTGACCCATTCCCAACCATCAAACTCTGGCGTGCCTGTGGCATCGAAACGCACCTTAGCGCTATCGCCGGTCAACTGCAGATAAAACCATTTTTGTTTTTGCCCTATACACAGAGGCTTGGAGTTTTTGCGCTGCATTTGCGGAGGAATATGGTAGCGCAGCCATTTTTTGGTGTGCTGGATAATTTTTACATCGCCGGATTCAAGGCCCACTTCCTCGTAGAGTTCTCTGTAGAGCGCCTGCTCTGCAGACTCACCGGCACTGACGCCTCCCTGAGGAAACTGCCAGGCCTGCTGTCCCAGCCTTTTCGCCCAAAATAGCTTGCCGAGACCATCACTGATGACCATAGCGACATTTGCACGAAAACCGTCCTTATCAACCACTTGCAGTATTCCTTATTTATTGTTGAGCAGCTTGCCATTGTTCCACAGACTCGGAAGGCCAGCAATTTTCTCTTGAGACCATCTTACATCATCGCTATCCTGCGTCTGCGTTTATTTAACCTTTCCTAAACTGCGAGAACAGCTCTATGGCCCTGGCCATCTTTGATTTAGATAACACCTTAATTGCCGGCGACAGCGACCATGGCTGGGGCGAATTTTTGGTGGCCAATAACCGGGTAGATGTTGATCACTACCGCGCCATGAACGATCGCTTTTATGCAGACTATGAAGCCGGATGCATGGATATTCAGGCCTACCTGAATTTTTCACTGGCGCCACTGGCTCAGATTCCCAGCGACGACCTTCGGC
>ENA-UOYH01000675-UOYH01000675.1-marine-metagenome-genome-assembly--contig:-NODE-675-length-11290-cov-1.985107_pt1 | contig 11290 bp, 12 predicted proteins | sample MGYA00238175_ERZ767261 | MGnify/ENA primary metagenome ERZ767261 (study PRJEB28946, sample SAMN06267185) | marine metagenome | isolation source: Columbia River Estuary | place: USA:Columbia River Estuary...
GGGATGTATTCCCGAACGTCCTCATCCGTGAGCACTATTCCAATAAGGCGCATCTTATCATCCGTAGTCATCTTCATCAACTCGGCAAAGGGTTCGCCATAGCGTTGGTGGGAGGAATCCAGCACGGTCGATTGTGAGAGGAAGTAAAACGAGCCTGGATCGGAATACTTTGGACTGTTTACGAGGTCAAGAAATTCAGCATCAGCGCCGCTATGAATGTCAGCTCGTGCACAGTACCGGCGCTTGGATGCAATAATCTTCCCGATGGCATGAATGTTGGTTGACTTAGACTTTGCAAGTTTGGGAAATAGGGAGTCTTTCTTTGGCAAGATGCGGTCGAGAAGTCTGTTGGCTGAAGAGTAAATAATCGGATAAAAACGATCGCCATGGCTGATGTTTCTTGTTTTCATTTTCCTCGGATTTTCCGCCCACTGCTTCTTTTCTTCCTCTGTCTTCTCCTTCCCCGCATCCTGGATGTCATCAAACCACTTCTCTCTATCCTCATAGAAGGACTTTTCGTTGATGATCCGTTGCAAAACAGCGTTGACTGTGTCCATATTTCTTTTCAATTGTTGTCAGATAATAGGGAGATGCTGATTGTTTCCGACAGCAGTACAATGTTTATGAGCCGCTTTGAATTGATTCTATGAAAACCAATGCTGATGAAAAGCCGGCGTGTACCCAGCAAAGTGCGATGTGGCAGAGGACTGGCTCTTGTAAAAACATGGGTCGGTGTCTGGCCGGCGATTTTGGGGGCGCGCATACTGGCATGCACTCCGACAAATATGCCAACAAACCTCCTTTCTTTCTGTCAAAGGGCAATATTCTGCGCAATATTCGGGCGAAGACAGACGGCATTTGGAAAATACGGCCTCCAAATATCGGCCGAAATATTGCTTGACAGAATGGGCCTGAATGTGATTGAGCTCGATTTTAGCTTTGGATTTTGGAAGGAACACGGTGATTATTGATGGGGTTTTACCTTTTTGTATGTTTACCTAGTGTCAATAACGGATGCTCATGAATGAACGCTGATTATTGACACCTTGGTTTTGTTCCCGTGACATGTCAGATCTTGACAGATGAGAAAATCTTGTGGTCCGGATGGCATCTGAACCAGGTTCAATGAAATCTCATATTAACTTTGAAAGAGCTCGTACACTAGTTGTTGCTAACAATTAAATGGAGTTAAAACAAGACGAAATCACTATTTTTACCTAGAGCGAAATCATAGTGGGGGCTCAGGTCTAGTTGTAGGTCGCCTAACAAATATTTTTTTAACCCCCTATTTTTATTGAATGATCTATTAGTAGACCATATAGTGACTACATAATGGACCCTACGGCCATGTAACTCCTAATATTGACAGAGCAATGGCTGTTCAAACATTGCATATTATGAGTACCTATTATTTAGCAAAAATTTCATGAAATTGCAACAAAACGAGGATCGCCATCACAAGGTTCACCCTCTTCTGACCCCTCCTGTCCATTATCTTCATCCATAACTTGCATATTAGAAAGAGCATCATTTTCTTCATCATCTATTTCAGTAGTACCACCTAAAGTGTAGGTGTAATGTGAGTCCACCTCTTTGAAGGTCTCCAGGGCTCTCCTTGCTGCTGGCTCGCAAATCTCGTTCTCCTCATCAAAACAACCATCCACTATCCTAAAAAAACAAAAGACATCCAATATATCTCCCTGCTCAAATAGCCTGTCCCTCTTTGGAATTGCTTTCTTGTCTCCTCTCTCACCATGTGAAAATTCATCAATCAACTTTGCTACTCTCTTGACCCTGGTCAAATACTGTCCGATGATTTTGCTCGCTTCTGTCTTCGTGTGTACCCGCGGTGCATTTTTTTGCGGAAGACCATCATTGGAATAAATGGATAGCAGATAAAAGCCTTCTGCATCACATACTTATACCATACTTTCCCTGCTGGTATCTTGAGAACATTAATCCAAAACCTTTTCGTTGAGATCTCTGCAATTTTCAATCTCAGCTGTAGCCTCTCTTCTCCCAACTTCATCACTCTGTCATTTGATAATTGTGTTCCACACGCCTCTGTCCGGATCATTTCAAATGTGAGCACATCTCTGGAGAGATTTGCTGCACCAGCTTTTTCACTATTCACCTGCTCCTTCAAGTTTGTTGCATCTTGAAACCTCCTTCCATTATAAAGTATATCACTCAGAGATGGAATCCCATGACCAGGATTTGCAAGAAGGAGACGGGCATCCTGATCAAACTTCTCTGCCCTAATCAACAGCTGCTTGCTAATCATAGACTGTTGTTGCTTTGTTTTGTTGTGCTTTAATCCACCCTTTCTCCGTTTTGCTGACGGTTCAGACGAAGCTTCCCTTGCCACGTCGCGACGCTCCTCCCTCATTTCATAGTCCGTGCTAGTACTGAATGATCGTTGGGCATCTACCTGGTCCATCCCAGTTGTTTGGCGCAGGCCGTGTCTCAACATGCCGTGTATTTGCTCACAAAGACGGCTATTAGACATCATGAGGCCAAAAACTGCATGAAGGCACTCGTATAACACTTCATACTCACACTTGAAGGCCAAGAGTGGTGCCTACTTGGTATGTCCGTCCCCATCTGTTTCTCTCCTACTCAACTTCTGAAGGTCTGACTTTACGCATTCCCTGTTGAGACCAAATTGCCTCCACCAGTGTACAACATCATCGGAGTGGTTGATTAGCAAATCATACCACTTTCTCTCCTCAACTGGGCATTCTGACAAATCACTGTATTTATACCTCCCCCAGTTATCTGAATCTGGCTCATGAATTAGAATATCCGCGTCGTCGTCATCCAGTGGGTTCATGTGCAAGACAGAGAGTACCGCCCTAGCAAAGGGTGGTCCATACTTGCTGTGAGTCATCAGTAGGAAGATGATTGGTGCCTGCAGTAGATACCGTGTTGTCATTTTCATCATTTCTTCCTGTCCCTTTTTCAGTCCTCTCTCGATTTGACTCTTCCGAAATTGATAGTCATCTCCCTCAAAATTATCTCGTAGGAATTGCATCGTCTGTGGGAGCTTTGCTTGTGGGTCTCTATTGACACTGTTCCACCAAGGAACTTCATATCCGAAATACAAATCAAAGACTTCCATCATCCTAAACCCAGACCTCTTATTCACAGGACCTGACCTGTTGTGCCAGGCATAAATCTCTTCGAAATAGTTTCCTATCTCAGCCTCAAAATGCAAACCAAGTCGGATGCTATCCATACTAGCCCAGATAGCGACCTCTTTGCCAACACGCTTCTTCCAGCCACTCCTCGATGTATTAGCAAAGTGTAGTCCCCATGCGACCAAGGATGGAGTCCCATCTGTAGTTGATTTTTGTAGCATCTCAAGCGTGGACTTTGCATTTCTCTGGTTTACTAACCAGCGCTGTACCCGCTCCCTCTTCGATGTTACTCTCACTTGTTCAGGTGCGTCCTTCATACACTCATCCATCACTGCCTGGGAGTATGCTTTGTCCAAGTAATGAAGTGAATGAATACTTTGCAAGAGCTGTCTGTGGTGTACCTGCGAGTGATCAGCCTTTTCTGTATCACCAAACGCAAACACACTTGCCTATGTGACGCATAGGTTTGCGATGTGATAGGGATCACCGAACGAGATTGGTCTCCGCATCACTCCATTTTCATAAAGCAAATTGTGAAGCTGTTGCGGAGTTAACTGGTCACAATCCTCCACTTCTGCCATTATGTGCTTGAAGGTCTCCTTAATCTCCTTCTGAGCATCACCAGCGTTGTCGTTAGTACCACCACCATAATACAAAGCATGTTCCACTCCCAACATTTCGATAATTGCAGTCGCATTTTTGTGTGCATTCTTAGACTTAATCGCATTGACGGAGGACGTGACATGTCGGTATGAGGGCTGGGGGTTGTCAAAGTCGGTGCTAGTGTTGCTAGACATAATGAGCACGTGGCGGTTGCGTTTGAAATGTTCAGAGTCGTCACTGGAAGAGTAGAAATAACGGCGAAACCCGTGCTTTGTCCGTTGGGATATGAATGGCTTGAAGGCTGATGTTGCCAAAGCTTGATCAATGTAGTGAAGACGTTGGACATTGTTCCACAAAGCTGATTGTCCAATAAACTGGTCAACATCAAGAGGTCTCCTCATAACTAAGACGTAGAAGCATGACCATAGCGAGAGCACAGTTGGCAAGGGTAGATTGTGCGAGTAAAATATGTGGCGTAGGATGTAAGTTGCGGATAGTGAGAGCAACATCTTTCTTGACGTAGTATGGACTATGAAGTTGTCGTGCTCAACCCCACAACCCTTGGCATATCTCACTGCATCACGTCTCCATTCATATCGTTTGGCTGTGGCTTTCCTAAAATCTCTAGCTGAGCTAGAGTTTTTGACTTTGATCGCTTATAACTTTTCGAAAACTTAAAGTTAGGTGCTGTTTGATAGCATTTTCGACATCTCCATTGAATTCTGCGTCTATAACAAGGTCCAGAAACTGGATTACATCCTGTTTTTGGGCATCTTGTGGCCATTTCAAAAAGTAGTATAAACCTCTAGCTCAGCTAGAGGTTTGTGCAAATCCGAGACTACTATTCCTACGTACATAAAAAGTACCACCGACAGGCATCACAAGTACGCCGGTAAGCGTCGCTAGAAGATCCACAGAACAAATCCTCCCCGACGTTGACGCTGTCAACTTCAATGCTGTCATCGTCAATGCCTCCGTAGCGGGAGCCCTTCCCCCCGCTGAGCAGTTTTGGGTCTTCTCCCAAAGGCCACCATCATGCCCAAGCAGGTGGTCATCAACCCGGCAACGCAGCGGCCGCGTCGGGAGCGTCGCAAGAGCGGGTGGCGTGCACTCGATGATGCAAAAGATGCGGCAGCTGCTGAGCAGGAGCAAATAAAAGCAACAAATCCTCCTTCCGACGACAACAAGCAAGATACCATTGCAACCCTGGGCAATGCGAAACCAACCCAGCCGTGGAAGAAGGGGAAGGTTGCGTCAAAAATAGGAAAGAAGAAGAAGAGGGCAGCACGCAAGCTTCCTCCCACCGAATCATGCACGGAGCCCCTCCTTACCCAACCACCAGAGCCATCTTCCCCTCCTGGCATCAAACCCCCACCCATCCAAACCACTTCCATTCCGTCCCGCTCCAAATCCAAAAGCGCATCCAAACCACCGGCCAAGTCTCTTCCAACCAAACCAAAAGCAACTTCACAAAATCTCAAAGTCGCGGCTGCTCGATCACATGCCAAAGTCCCCGTGGCGTCATCGATGATCGTCCCGGAGGCATCTTCAACAAATGCTTCTTCAACCGCCACAGCAGCATGCACCAACCCCTACAAATCCCCTGTCAAAATGCTTCGATCCATGATTGGGGGGATTGCAACAACAATTGGGCGTGTCGCCGGATTGTCACTGCCCCGCGGTATCCTTCTGCCCGCCGAAACAGACGAGAGTCTAGCGAACTCCACGCTCACTCCTGATCACAGCACAGAATCGTCAACTGTTGCCGGCAAGCTAGAAACAGACGATGAGATTGCAGCGTTTTTCGAACGGGACTACAACGAGCGTGGTGATGGGGGGTGGAGTGACAACGAGGGCGAGGAAATAAAAGTTCACAACGATGCCCTCGAAGCCACGCGCGAAGAGCAAGGGCTCAGGGATGAGGGCAACGACCTCGATGCTGAAGATGAGGGTGTGCCATCTACCCGCATTCCAGGTGCCCCGGGAGGATGGCTTCCTCCCGCACCTCCGGACACATGGGGTGGCTACGTACCCAAATTCAACGCGCCGGTATCCTTCAGTGACGTCGACAATCCCGGCGGATGGTCCGAGTACACATTTCAACCTGTGTACAAGGACCATAAGTACCAGGGGCACTTCACTCCCTCTGCGGCAAAGGTGGTTCCCGCCAATGCAAATGGCGAGCGGGAGATTGACGGGTGGACGTTCCACTACGCCGGATACACCTGCGACGCCTTCGACGAAGCAACTTACACTCGCGGAGATGCAAAGCGAGGTGATACGATCACATCTACAAAGCGATGTGTCACAACATGAACTATGTGACATATCGAGCGGAAAAGGACTTCGCCATAGACGAGACGACGTGGGGGTTTGCCGGATACTGTGGCGATGCAGGTGGGCGCTTGCACAACAAGCCGAAAAGCAAGGGAGGACAAACATCAATGGTATTCGATATTACGCGGCGGTATCCTCGGTTCTACATTCATCGGCACAAAAGGCACGTGAGGCCAGAGGGTTTCAATGCGGAGGGTCCTTCAGAAATGCATTATCTTCTGAATGCAATCGATGCCCGGGTAGCCGGCCGAACGGAGGATCAAGCAACCTTTGAGCTTGATGATGGCTTTGGCCACGTGAGAACGTATGCGAACAAGGTCATTTACGGAACGCATCCGCATGGCACGGCGGACAATCACTTTTCTGGTTCAAATGTGTGTGACATGGCCGGCCGGATGGGATTTGGTTTAACACTAACAAATCGTCGTGATCGCTTCCCCACAGGTCTGAAGCCTTTCTTTCATCACGGCAAGACAAAGCCGGGTTGTCAACGAGCGAAGGTGGCCCGCTACGAGAATCCAATCGTGGCGGTGAAGCAATTTCCGGAGGAGGGGAACGCGAAGGCCTACACGCGGACACAAGTTTCATTTCAATCAACAGGCGCTACCAATATCCAAGGTGTCAACAATCTACGATCGTGTCAACTCTACGTCTCAACCAAATCTCGTGGCCAGGGTAGCAACAAGCGTACGTGGGGCATCGAACAGAATGAAGGACGGCAGACGTATCTGGGTACGTATTATGCCATTGATAATGTGGACCACATGATTACGATGGCCATGATCAAGTACGTCACCTGGAAGTACTGGCACGCTCCAATGTTGCATGCTCTTGGAATGGCGGTGACAGCGGCGTATGATATGTACAGCGAGTGCTGTGATGGGTTGCTTGATCCCGAGTGGAAGGTGGAGATGAAGGACAGGATGAGCAACAGCAATTGGAGATTGCTGGCATCCGAGCAGATGCTCAAATACAACCCCGCAAAGAATGGATACCCCGGTGACACAACCTTCCGTGCATTTTCGAAGAGACCAAAACGGATGAGGGAGGACGAACGGCGATCGGGTCGTGCAACGGTGACAAGAAAAACAAACTACAAACCGGATGGGCTCACGTTGGAGAATTTCAAAAGAGCAAAGCGATCGACAAGGCTACTTCGACCGAGACTGTGCGGAGACTTGGCGGATTTGAGAGAGCACTTCCTTACTATTGGGAGAAGCAGTAGAGTCGGCCCGTGCGAAGTGTGCAATGAACAGACTCTGTGGAGGTGTGGATTGTGTGATAAGCGGATGTGTGCCCTGACGAAGGGCCAGTTTAAGGGAGCAGGGTGTGCGTTGAAGTTTCACGACGATGCGTTCTTCGGGTTGACGAAGAGCGACGATCGAGCTCTTTTTGGAAGGAAGGCGATGAAGAAGTGGATGCCACCGAATGGCAGCAAGATTAGGAGCAACAAAAATAAGGTGGAGGTGATCAGGCGGAAGATAGCGGAGGAGACGGAGGTAATAAACATTGTGTAGAAAACAGTTATGTCATAACAATAATTCTTGAGACTGTTGTTGCAAAGCTTAATAAGAGCATACACCTATTTATGCAGCAAAAACGCATGAATTACCATGCAAACAAGCATGTAAAGCTTCTGCAATGCTACTAGGCAAAGCTAGCAGTTGGGCTCATGCAGAGCTCCAACCAGTGACCTCTGGTAATGAGCTCAAGCAAGAGACCCACCTAAGAGTCTCGAACCCAAAGCCAATGGCTCGAGACCATGCCCAGTGGTCAAGAGAGCTATCAGCTTACGGAGATATTTGAGAAAAGTTTGATTCTAGAGTAAGCGCGCGGGTTAATTTAAGGATAGGGAAATCTACGTAGGAATACTAGTACCTAAAAAAACCATATGTATAGCTGAGCTAGAGGGGGGTATAGCCAAACTAGAGGTAACGTAGCCACAGCCGAACGATACCCCGAGTTACCGGGCAAAACTGATGGGTATTGGTTGACAGATTTTGGGTGTGCATGCCACTTTCATGGAGGACTGTGCTCCGATCCTTTGAACATGCTGATAAAACTTTCAGTTGCCTGATTTCAGGTGTGCATGCCATTTTCATGGATGGCACTAGTGCACAACAATTTGAGGGTCTTGCAACCCCATCCCTTTGTACCTCATAACGTTATATTAATAACAAGAACATCCGTGTTCATGGACATGCCAGCTCAATGCCATTTTGGCTGCTGATGTTGAATCACCTACTGAGTTAATACATGGCTGTACTACTTTCAGCAAAGGGTGGTATCTTTGTAAGGCTTTGATGTTTGAAAAAAGTCACACAACTAAAGGGCATGAGTTTATGATATTTCTCGTGAAGAAATGGGTTTTTTTCCTTTTTACACTTTGGAATCGGTGGTATTGGCATTTGATTCCAACATCTTGTCAAGTTTGATAAAGGGAGACGTTTAATTCCAATACAAACAGTCAACGTACGAGACAATTAGGTCTGCACTACTATCAGCAAACTATATTATCATGGCTTTGGTATATTATATTGAACAAGATTGCACAAGGAAATGCATAAGTTCTAAAAAGAGATTCGTGTAAACATTTTTCACATCAAAGTGTATGACTCCTGTTCACCCTATTGTGATCAACGTGTTTTAATCGCCTCGTGTGCACTGAAGTGTTCAAATTCGAGTCGCAAACAAAACTAGTATTGCTGTACAAGAAGGTTTGTTGTTGGTTATTATGAAGTTGATACCATTTTATGGTGAATTCTACTTTGTTGTCTATAAGTTCTATGATATGATTGCATCATTTATTTTGACTCTGGGTAAATTCCTATGGTCTTGTCCTTTGCAAATGATGAGAGAATGCATTAACATGATGGGATTACTTCTCTTCATTTTTGAATTAGTTCAAATTAATATCTCAATCAAACTAAATGTGAGTGCACAAACAAATCATCTAAAGCTATCTCATGTTGGTGCAAGTTAAAAAGCTGGTCAAATTGATATTGGGCCATATGAGTCCTTTTTCTTTTTTCTCGGTTTCTCGTTCTCGCCTGCCGTGGATGGCGAACATACAGCTGAATTACTCCGTACTCAACTCGTACTTGGCAGTGCCAACACTGTATTATGGCACTGCAAAACAGCCGCGTACGAGAAAAGTGGTGTGTGCAATTCTGCACATGCTTGGGGAAAACTCACCTTTTGTAGTTTTCTCTTGCATTTTAAATACTACTTTTAAAGTCCAAATTTACGAGAAAATATTTGTATCATTTAATTGTAGTCTTTTTGTGTGCAGATTGTTTGGAGTACGTCATTCTTGCTTTATATTCACCATTCACAGAGCGCAGACGATCGAGGCGACACAAGGAAATCTGTGATTTTTAATGAGAGACGGTGAGAGTCGAAGCAGACGCAGTTCCTCCTTGATCGAAGCTTGAGCTCTGATATATTTGTAGAGCTCAAAATGAAATCATTTTGGCATCGTCTGTCCTTCGATCAAGGGTTTCAATGTGTTGCAGCACGTAGTACCTTTGTGGGAGTCCACAGCAATTGGTGAAATTGATGGGAAGTAGAGAATCTTTTCGATGCACGAAGAAGTGAAGAGACGGCGCGCGACGGAAATATTCCGCCCACAGATATCCGCCTTCCTTCTCTTCATCGACAACGAAGTAAAGCAGAATCAAAGACCACCGTCTCTAGATTCCTTCTTGGTTCCTTCTTGGTTTAATTTGGTTTGGTCGGATGACAGGTTTATTGCGGAGGGTCGGGGATGGATTAATTGGGCGCGGCGCAGCGTGCGTGCGGATACTGCGCCAGAAAGGGCCTTTTGAAAGAGGGAGCGGTTGTAAAATCAATCTTGCGGAAATGAGAGGAGAAGCAACGGCGAAGAAATTGCTGCTGGTCGCAAGAGTGGAAATCTACGAGTGTGACCGCAGAATATGACCTGGTGTTTACGTCCTCTTTGGTCGAGGTTTTGATCTCGCTGCTTTCCATACTGGGGGCACGTGTCAACTTCAGATGGCCTTTTGTTGTTACCAAAGTTAAGCAGTCGGGTGCTGATGTGATTTTTCAGTGTTTAGCGCTGCTCCATTGCCTATGGATTCGGACGAAGGGCAGACACAAAAGGCTTTTATCTTTGGCATGTTCTTTGAGTGGGAAACAGATTGGATTGACCGGTGTATCATTTTGGGAGGTTTTGTATTCGACTTGATCCTGAATGTTTGGAGACCTAAGGTTCTCTTTAGGGAAATGATCGCTATGGCTGAATGCTTACATTCTTTCTTTGAAAATGATGAAATTGCCTGTTTGCACGCACAGGTTGGATTCATAGATAGACTCGCTGCGGATGTCCATTTTGGTGTTTCTATAGCTGAGCAGTCGCGAGCTGGTGTGACTTTTTGATGTTGGTTATTCGTCTGTAGATTTTGTCGAAGCTGGGAGACGAAGGGCGCAATGAGCATTTGTACAGCGTTTGTAATTTGTTTGGGGAAATTTGCGGCTTCAAAGCATCAAAATTGCGTGATCGGCCGAGGTGGCGTCATTGGTCGGATCCTGTTAGTATCGCTTTCCATATTGGGGGCATGCTCAGGTCTGCACAGGGCCTTTGATTAGCTGTTGTCTGATTGTTGCATTTGGATACTCTTTGTGTCGGTTATTTCGAATGGAATAGACTGATATTGGGACAAGGCTGATTGATTGTTGCATTGCATGGTTTGTATATGCTTCTTCGTAATATGGTATGCACATACTACAATCAGCGCTGGATGTCATTGCTTGGTATTGAACAGTCAAAAAATGGGCTTGGAGTTGAGAGTGTTTCGTTTCATTGGCTAGTTGAATCAGCGCCAGGTATGCATGGCATTTGGGTTCGATCCCCACCAACAGCATTCTATAGTAGGTTCCGAGGTGTGATCATTTTCATGATTGCATAATTCGCGACGCCACGATGGCACCTGCTGGATAGCAGGTACTGAATTCGGGTGCATGCCATTTCATGGATAAACGTGTTTACCCCGAGCCTTTCGAGGCACCCTGATGAGCATCAGGTTGTTGAAGCACCTCATTTATGATGCGTGCGTTACACTGCCGTGTAGCACCCGACGAGCGTCGGTAGTTGATTTCGTACCATTTGCATGGTCACGAGCCTTTCGAGGCACCCTGATGAGCATCAGGTTGTTGAAGCACCTCATTTATGATGCGTGCGTTACACTGCC
>ENA-UOYH01000676-UOYH01000676.1-marine-metagenome-genome-assembly--contig:-NODE-676-length-11284-cov-2.520746_pt1 | contig 11284 bp, 12 predicted proteins | sample MGYA00238175_ERZ767261 | MGnify/ENA primary metagenome ERZ767261 (study PRJEB28946, sample SAMN06267185) | marine metagenome | isolation source: Columbia River Estuary | place: USA:Columbia River Estuary...
CGTTCTACCTCTCGATGTAGTGTTGTCAATAACCTCAGCTACAAGCATATCGTCATCCCCAAAATAGAGCTTGTTTCCGATTCTTATTTTTCTAGCAGGATCTACTAACACATCCCAAAGTCGTTGTTCAGCATTTAATTCTCTCAATAAAAACACCTCAATTCTAGCTCCAGTTTTTTCTTTATTTCCAAAAAGTCTTGCTGGAAAAACTTTTGTATTATTAAGAATCATGACGTCATCTTCATCAAAATAATCAATAAGATCTTTGAATTGTTTGTGTTCTATTGTTTGATTGGCTCTATCTAAAACCATTAATTTTGACTCATCCCTGTGCTCTGAAGGGTATTCGGCTAGTAATTCTTCAGGGAGTTCAAAATGAAAATGAGATAATTTCATGTAGTTTTCGTTTTTTAGGAAAGTGGCAAATATACAATCTGAGAGTAGGGGTTGTCAAGTAAATCGGTGGTTATTTTAAATTTCTTTTATTGTCATGCCAATATTTATTAAGTCGTGCCAATAATCAGGATAGGATTTTGAAACAACATTTGCCTTATTGATCATTAGATTAGTTTTCAATCCCAAGGGAGCAAAAGCCATGGCCATTCTGTGATCCTTATAAGTTTCAACAGTAACATTATCATTCAAAGGTTGACTATTATCCATTGTCAAACTATTTTCTGTTATTGAAACAAACGTTCCAAATTTTTCAATTTCATTTTTCAATGCAACTAATCTATCTGTTTCTTTAATTTTAAGAGTATGAAGTCCATGAAGTTCACATTTTAATCGCAGACCTAAACACGTTACTGCAATTGTTTGAGCTATATCTGGGCATTTGACAAGATTAAAAGCTTTTGGCTTGTTATTTTTAGAGACTTTTTTAAGTATTATTGAATTATTATTAAATGTTGTGTTAACACCAAATTCCTTGTAAATATCAGCTAAAACTGAGTCGCCTTGCAGTGAGCTTTTTCTGTATGACGACAAGGTGATTTGAGTCTCAAGATTACTTAATGCAACGAAACTGTAAAAATAAGAAGCTGAAGACCAATCAGACTCTACTATTAAAGCTACTGGAGAAAGATGCTCAATTACTGGTTTTATCGAAATAATATTGTCTTTAAATTCTGCGTTAACATCTAATTGCCTTAGCAGACCCAAGGTCATATTTATATATGGAATTGACGTTATTTCACCTTCCAACGTTAATTCTAATCCGTTTTTTAAACTCGGTGCAATAAGCATCAGAGCTGATATATACTGGCTACTCACATTTGCCTTGATACTGGCTCTTTTTCCATCAATGTCTTGTCCAGTAATTTTCAAAGGTGGATATCCTTCAATATTTTCATATGTGATTTTTGCACCTAATTGATTTAACACATCGACCAAAATTTTAACTGGACGCTCTTGCATTCTTGAAGACCCTGTTAAGATGACTTCCCTGTCTTTTTGCGTTGCTAAAAATGCAGTTAAAAACCGCATGGCTGTTCCTGCGTGATGAATATCTATGATTTTAGAATCTGAACTTAATGCTTTTTGCATAAGGACTGCATCATCAGCATTTGAAATATTTTGTATTCCGATATTTGGGAATAGTGCTTGTAACAACAACAATCTATTAGATTCACTTTTGGAACCAGTAATGGTTATTGCAGATTGTTCCTGTATGGAAGATTTTTTAATTTGAATATTCATAAAATAAAAATGTTACTCAAAAGTAAGTCGTAAATTTATTTTAATTTCTCATTATTATGGTGTCTATTGTGATCTCTTTTTGTTTTTAGCTCCAATTTTTCATGAAATGCTTCTTCCAAATTAACTCCAGTCTGATTGGCTAAGCATAAAACCACAAACATCACATCTGCTAATTCTTCGCCAAGATCTTTATTTTTATCGCTTTCTTTTTCGCTTTGCTCACCATAACGACGTGCAATAATTCTGGCAACTTCTCCAACCTCTTCAGTAAGTTGAGCCATGTTTGTGAGTTCATTAAAGTAACGAACACCATGTGCTTTTATCCAATTGTCAACAGCTTTTTGAGCATTTTGTATGTTCATAACTTATATTTTAGTTAGCACTACTTTCTCAGTTTATGTTAATATTCAGATTAACTAGTTTTTGGGAGCGCAGAATATGATATAAAGCATAATCTAATATACTATTTTTTGAATCTAAGAAATAAAGAAATCGAGAAAATAATGACTAAACATGGAATTAAAATACACTTTAAGTCACTTAGAATTACTTTTATTCCCCATTCAGAAAAAAACTTTTCAACACCTATTGGAGATACTTTAATTTTTCTAAAAGGGAAAAAGAAACGTTCGTTGTCAAACGGAATAAAAAACCCAACACCCTTTCCTCCAGATGTCATTGCATCTAAAATTCCATGTGAAATAATTGACAGAAAAATTACTTACCACCATGTTTTTTTGTTTAGTTTTCCAAAAATGAACATGATAAAAGTAGCCCAAAGAATCGTAAATACGATTGAATGTGTAAAACCACGATGTCCTAAAGGATGCTCATAAGGAATGCCAGAACATCAATATCTGGAAGAATTGTTGAGCCAATTGCTAATAGTAAAAGCAATTTTGAATTATTGTTTGAAAGCGCTTTAGACAGTGCAAACCCAACCATGGCATGTCCAAATATAGATGCCATTATTCTTTGTTTTTGGAGTCAATAATTATAGTTACTGGGCCATCGTTTAATAATTGTACTTTCATATCTGCACCAAACTCTCCGGTTTGAACTTGTTTACCTAAGCTCTGTTCGAGTTGTTTTACAAATGCTTCATATAGTGGAATTGCTACATCTGGTTTTGCAGCCTTAATATAACTTGGTCTATTACCCTTTTTAGTATTAGCGTGCAAAGTAAATTGACTTACAACTATAACGTCACCACCAACATCCAACAATGAGTTATTCATCAAATCATTTTCGTCACCAAAAATTCGAAGGTTGGTAATTTTATTACACAACCAATTTATATCATCTTGAGTATCTTCATTTACAATACCTAATAATACTAACAATCCGTTTTTAATAGATGCTACTTTTTCTTTATTAATGGTAACGCTAGATTGAGACACTCTTTGAATTACTACCTTCATTCTTTTTCAAAATTATCAGTTCTGTAATGTTCTTCTTCTCCTTCCAAAATTTGCAAATAACTTCTGTATCTTGAAATGGCTATTTCATCTACATCTAAAGCTTCCTTTACAGCACACTTAGGCTCGTGAATATGCAAACAGTTATTAAATTTACAATCTTGTTTTAACTCAAAAAACTCAGGAAAATAATCTCCAACTTCTTCTTTTTCCATATCTACAACACCAAAACCTTTGATCCCCGGTGTATCAATAATTTTCGCATCAAAACTAAGATCAAACATTTCAGCAAATGTGGTAGTGTGCTGCCCTTGTTGATGTTGCTCTGAAATTTCTTTTGTTTTTAAATTCAATCCAGATTCTATTGCATTTATTAAAGTGGATTTTCCAACACCTGAATGTCCCGTGAAAATGCTCACATTATCAATCATCAATTGTTTTACCTTTTCAACATTCTTTCCTGTTTTAGCAGAAATACCAATGCATTGATATCCAATTTTTCGGTATATAGAAGCTAAATATTTCACCTCTAAAATAGTGTCATCGCCGTAAGCATATATTTTATTAAAAAGTAAAATTGTTTTGATAGAATAAGCTTCAGCAGAAACCAAAAAACGATCAATAAAACTTGTAAATGTTGGCGGATTATCAATTGTAATAAGCAGAAAAATTTGATCTACATTACTCGCAATAATATGAGTTTGCTTAGACAAGTTAACTGATTTTCGAATCACATAATTTTTACGTTCATGAATTCTATGAATGATTCCCGTAACTTCATCATTCTTTGTCTCCAATTCAAAATCTACAATATCTCCAACAGCAATTGGATTCGTACTTTTTATACCTTTTATTCGAAATTTACCTTTAATACGACATTCAATGATTTTACTGTTAAGTGTTTTAACGGTGTACCAACTTCCTGTAGATTTGTAAACAAGTCCTGTCATTTAATATTTTATACCTGCAAATTAACAATTAATATAAAGAATAGTTTACCTTAACATTCAAATTTTAAACTTTAAAAAGATGAATAAAATATTATTTGCATTTTCAATAGCAGCACTTTTTAGCTTAGATACGATGGCTCAAGTCGAGTATAAAGTAATTACTAGTGTCGAATCTATCGTTCCCGGTGGGTTGGGTCGCTCGAGAATTGTATCAGCTGACGAAGACAGAAACTACAAAGATTTTACCACGGGACAAACAAAAGAAGACAACACACGTAACAAGTCAAAAAGAAGTGATATTAGAGTAAAAGATTTTGAAGAAACTAAGCTTTTAAATTTTTATAATCTCGGAGGTATAAGGTTTCAAAATATTGTCGCAAATGATGCCCTAATTTCATCAAAGATTAACACCATGGTCAATGAGGGATGGGAACTAGCCTTTGTTTCAAGTGCAGTAGAAAGTGACGCTGGTAAAAATGATGGAAATGGAATTTTCATAACCCGCTATATTTTTAAAAGAAACAAATAAAAAAAAGCGCTTTCAGCGCTTTTTTTTATCCTTTTAAGATTTTTTCTTGATGATTTATCGATTCTTGATGAATAGCTTTGAACATCCTAAGTACAAATTCTTCACTCAATCGGTGTTGCTCCCCCTCGAGAATCATTTTTCCCAATATTTCATTCCATCGCTTTGATTGTAAAACAGCGACATTATTTTTCTTTTTAAGTTCACCAATACCCTCTGAAACCTTCATACGCTTTCCTAATACTTCAATTAATTGATGATCAATAACATCTATTTGAGTTCTGAGTGTATTTATTTTATTCTTATAATCTGCTTCTGCTGATGTTTCTTTTCTAATTTTTAAGTCATCCATAATAGTGACTAAGTTAGAGGGTGTAATCTGTTGCGCTGCGTCACTCCATGCATTATCTGGGTCATGGTGAGTTTCAACCATAAGCCCATCAAAATTTAAATCTAATGCTGTTTGACATAAATCAAATATAATATCTCGTCTACCTGCGATATGAGATGGGTCAAGTATCAACGGTAAATCAGGAAAACGATTTTGTAAATCAATGGGTAATTGCCACTCTGGATTATTGCGATATCGTGTTTTTTCATAAGCCGAAAATCCTCTATGAATGACACCTAGATTATTTATTCCGGAAGTGTAAAAACGTTCTACTGCCCCCAACCACAACGATAAGTCCGGATTTACTGGATTTTTTATGAGCACAGGCTTATCCGTTCCTTTTAAGGCCTCCGCTATTTCTTGAACTATAAAAGGACTAACAGTCGTTCTCGCTCCTATCCATAAAATATCAACATCATGTTGTAAAGCGAGATCAACATGATTTGCATTAGCAACTTCTGTTGTAATAAGCATTCCTGTTTCTTCTTTGGCCTTTTGAAGCCATTTTAGGCCTAAAGCACCAACACCCTCAAAATTACCTGGTCGTGTTCTTGGCTTCCATATACCTGCACGTAATACTGTTGCATCCGTATGTTTTAATTGATGCGCTATTTCCAAAACTTGTTTCTCTGTTTCAGCACTACAGGGACCAGCGATCACCAACGGGTGGTCTAATTCAAAATTATTTAACCACGTTCTTAATTCTTTTTTATTTTTCATGTTACTTTTTTAAGCGATTCCTTTTAATATTTCTTTGATATGATTAGTACTTTTCATCTCATGATATATGGAGTCAAAGTCATCGTTTTCAATATGATGTTTAAATTGACTCAAATTTGCTATATACTCTTCTAATGTTTTTAAAATATTTATTTTATTCTGTCTAAAAATAGGAGTCCACATTTCCGGTGAACTTTTCGCCAAGCGAACTGTAGACTCAAAACCACTTCCTGCCATGTCAAAAATGTCTCTTTCATTTTTTTCCTTTTCTATAACTGTTTTTCCCAACATGAAAGAACTAATATGTGATAAATGTGATACATAAGCGATATGTTGATCGTGTGCTTTGGGTTTCATATATCTAATTCTCATGCCCATACCGTCAAATAGTTTTAATGCCTTTTCTTGTAATTTAAAAGCAGTTTCCTCTACTTGACAAATAATATTTGTTTGCCCTTTATACAAACTTTGAATTGCGGAAGATGGCCCAGAGAATTCTGTTCCTGCAATTGGGTGGGTTGCCAAAAAATTCCTGCGTCTAGGATGGTTTTTAACTGCTTGACAGATAGCTTCTTTGGTTGATCCGGTATCAATGACTAATGTGTTGTCTGAGATGTTAGATAAAATTATTGGTAACTGCTCAACAATGACATTAACGGGAATTGCAACCACCACTAAATCTGCATGGCTTAAATCATTAACGGTTGCAACATCATTTATAATTCCTAAAGCACTTGCTTTAGTTAGGTTTAGCTCACTATGGTCAATCCCAAAAATATTAGCATTAGGATATAGTTGTCGTATATCTAAAGCAAAACTCCCTCCGATCAAACCAACACCAATGATGTATATATTTTTCATAAAACTCTTGCTATTGATTCCTCTAATTCTTCTGTTGATGCACACAACGAAAACCTAATATATCCCTCACCTTTACTGCCAAAAACAGTGCCAGGAGCAATAAAAATATGATTGTTTTTTAAGATGGCATCAACAAACTCTTCCGACTTAAAAAATGGAGGTATTTTTGCCCACACAAACAGCCCTGAAGCACTTTTATCATAAGTACAATTTAAAGCATCAGCAAGCTTCCAAACTAATTCTCGTCTTTGTTCATAAACATTGTTTAGGCTTAAATACCAAAGTCGTGAACATTTCATTGCTTCAATAGCCCCTTTCTGAATTCCATAAAACATACCAGAGTCCATATTGCTCTTTACTTTTAAAATAGCATTGATATGGGTATTGTTACCCATTACCATTCCAACTCTCCATCCTGCCATATTAAATGTTTTACTCAATGAGTTAAGTTCTAAGCAAATATCCTTCGCCCCATTTACACTTAATATACTCCGCGGTGTGTCGTTTAAAATAAAACTGTAAGGATTATCATTTATGATGAGTATATTGTGACGCTTGCCAAAAGCCACGAGTTTATTAAAAAAAGCGTGTGATGCTTTTACTCCTGTAGGCATGTTAGGATAATTAATCCACATTAATTTCACTCTAGTCAAATCCTTTTTCTCGATTAAATCGAGATCTGGAAGCCAATTGCTTGTTTCGTCTAAATCATAAAAAACAGATTTTGCTTGCAATAGTTGTGTGACTGCGTTGTATGTTGGGTATCCAGGATTTGGAATCAAAACTTCGTCTCCCTGATTTAAAAACGCCATTGAAATATGCATGATTCCTTCTTTACTTCCCATTAAAGGAAGAACTTCCGTGGCGGCGCTTAAATTAACTTGGTAATGTTCTTTATAAAAAGTCGCAATAGCATCTCTCAATTCTGGCAACCCTTGATAGCTCTGATATTTATGTGCATTAATTTCTGATAACGCTTTTGTTATTCCAATAAGAACTTTTTGTGGTGGTTGTAAATCTGGACTTCCAATACCAAGATTTATAATTGGTTTTCCACTTGCCTTTAACAAGGCAACTTCTCTTAATTTCTTTGAAAAATAATATTCTTGAACGCTATGTAGTCTTTGAGCAGAGTCAATCATAATTTCGCATTTTTATATTCTCCCAATACTTTAAAATTTTGTGCCATAATTGTCATGATTGATTTTGCTTTCTCAAAATCTTCGTACTTTTCAAAAGTCACATCAGTAAAAAACGCATATTTCCAGGGTGTTTCAATTTTCGGTAAAGATTGAATTTTTGTAAGATTTAATCTACAATCACTCATCACATTAAGAATTGTGGCTAAACTTCCCCGTTTATGGTCAACATCAAATTTAAGTGATGATTTATTTACCTCTTTTTGTGGGATTTCATGAGATTCTCGTTTTGCAATAATAAATCTTGTTTCATTCTGTTTAATCGTTTGAATACTCGAAGCTAAAATATTGAGTTCAAACAACTCAGCTGCCAATTTACTTGCAATTGCCGCCACACCTTTAATTTGTTTTGCCTTAATACGTTCGGCCACCTCAGCAGTATCCTTATCTTCAATTAATTTAATGTGAGGATGTTTTTTGAAAAAATCTTTACACTGTAATAAGGCCATTGGATGTGAATACACTTCATAAATATCGTTCAATGATTGCTTTGGTAAAGCCATTAGATTATGCTGTATATCTAAATAATATTCACCAATTACCTGTAAGTTTTTATTATCAATGAGCGCATAATTTGGAATGATGGAACCAGCGATTGAGTTTTCAATAGCCATGATTACAGCATCTGTTTCTTCGTTAATTAAACTATCTACTGCACGATCAAATGACAAACACTCAAGCAAATGTATATCATTACCAAAATAATTTTTGGATACGATATGATGAAACGATCCTCTAATTCCCTGTATTGCCACTGATTTAATCATATTCAAAAAAAAAGTCCCGATGTTAAATCGAGACTTATATTTAAATTTATTTATAATTTAATTACACATCGTCTCGCTTCTTTCATCAAAGAAAAAATAAAACCAGTTAAGATATGTGAAATTTAATGTCATTGTTTAAATTGTCGAGCTAATGTAAATAATATTTTTAAAAATCAAAATAGAAAATTTTCCTTTTTAAAAGTTTATGGTCATTATTATTGAATTCATAGAAAAACTGTGACATTATCAATAATTATTTATTTTTCTACACCTTTTTCGTAAAAAATTAAGTTATTCGAAACTTAAAATAAATAAAGCCGCGTGTTCATAGCGTCAGAGTTATGTTATTAGTATTAAAATTTCATTTTAATCGTTAATATCGAGAAATTTGTCTTAACTATTTAGCAGCTTTAAAACTTTATAGTGATAAATGATCCTATTGAAATATTAAGGTTCCTGTGTAAAATTGTTCAACTTCAACAATAGCAGGTTCGTTTTTGGATATCACATCTCCTGTTCCACGTAATTCCCCTCTTAATGATAACTGTGGGTTAATGACCATGTCATTACTGCCACGGTGAAATAGTGTGATATTTTGAGCTATCAAACCGTCAGCTTCAAAACGTCCTGACCCTGAAAAAAAACCAATAATTAAATTCGTAGTAATGCCTGAGATAAAAAATGAAGATATATTATTTGATGTAATTTCTAAATTACTACAATTTAATTCTAACCTGTAATCACCAACTGTAAAATTGTTGGTCAAAGAAAAATCCTCTGATATAATCTTCAAATTAGGAAAGTCTAAAATTCCATCAGATGACACGTCATATTGTGATGACTGTATTATTTGATTAATGTTAGGAGCCGACACATATATTTTAGTTAAGCCATAATCTCTTGTAAAATTACACGTATTATTGTCCGTTAATTGTAATTGATTCTCAACAACCTCAACATTAATTCCACTTAAGAGATTTTGACCTGTTTCCACAAAGACTTTGTGGAATTGATCTTGTTTTAAAATTAATTCAACATCACGATTTACCAATATTTGTTCAAATGATTCTATTTCAATTTCTTGACGAATACGTGTTCCCTCTCCTTGAATACAATCAAAAATATTGTCACTGTTACAATTATATAAAAACAAAAAAGACAATAATATTAAGAGATATTTCATAGATTAACAAGGTATTTTAATAAAATTAAAGCCGAATTCCTATACCAAATTCAACTGCTTCTGCTTTTGCCACATGTGATTTTAACGTAATCGCTGCAAACCATTTTGATCCAAAATAACGTTTCACACCAATTCGCTGATACGTTCTTCCCTCAAAATCATAAGGATAATAAACGTAATACCCCAACTGCGTCACAATTGATAGCTTATTTATAAATAATTCATGTCCAACAAATAAGCCTATACGTTTATAATCTGTCTCAGGATTAATATTATAATCCGGAAATGCTACTGTTTGATAATAAATTAACTCTTTTAAAAAATTTGAAAAAAAGACATCAAAACCAGCATGAACAGCACTTTTCTTAGATACTCTTTTGTCCAGATATGTAGAAAATATATAGAAGGGAAATTGACCACTTCCAATGACATCACTTTCATTTACTCCACTTCTAAAAACAATATTGTACTTAATTGACTCTTGATATCTTACATCATCAGTTAAGTCATATTGGTAGTTAAGATGGCTGTCATTGAAATTGTAAATCACACCCGCATTAACGGTCAATGAATTAATACTCGTGTTTGGAGCTTTAACATTGGCGTTAGAATAATGAATAAGTGACAAGCCAAACTGAAAACCAAACTGACTAAAAACACGCTCTTTTATATAATTGGCCATAAAATAAGTACTGCTCATCAGTCTTGATCCAAAAGCATTATTTTTGAAATTCGTGTTTTTGTTATACGGATTAGTTGTTAAAGCAAGCCCTTGACCAATTCTCAGCATTAAGTTACGGTTGAAAAAATAAAAATTATAATGCCCGTAAATCGCATAATTTTGACCTAACACATCATATTTTAAATTTTGATAACTAAAAGAAAGACCATAATCAGGATAGTTGTACCGTTGTTCCCATGCCTGTTTACCAAATGTCTTTCTATTCCAACTGATAATAATTCCTTCAGGGTGACCCTGAATTAAATGAAGGATATCATCGTTATGCAATGCAATATTTCCTGAAAAATAATTGATGTCAAAAGATGAGAACTGAGATTCACTTTGATTTTGACCAAAACAAAGGAAGACCCCTAAAAAAAAAACGAAAACAAAGGTAATTCTCATAACAAAAGACAAATATAATGAATAAAAACTGTGCTTAAATATTCAAAATAATAAGTCCTACAAAAAATCAATAAATACTAAAAACTAAACAACTAATTTCATCGCACCGTGGGGAAAGACACTTTCTAACAGGTCAGATAATTGATCATATTCAATTAAAAATGCATCATGTCCGTGAATGGAATGTATTTCGTGAATTGTTACATTTTCTTTTGTTTTTTTGAGCTCTAAATAAGTATTCCAGTTTTCCTCTTTTTTAAAAAAAAGGTCAGAATTAATACTAACAATATGAATATCTGCTACTATTTGCTTAGCAACCTCTATGAAACTAGAAGTGTCATTTGTGATATCTATTGTACGTAATATTTGATTCATAAGTTTATAAGCGGACAATTGGAATCTCTCATGAAGTGAGTTTCCATGATGATTTAACCATGCCTCAACA
>ENA-UOYH01000685-UOYH01000685.1-marine-metagenome-genome-assembly--contig:-NODE-685-length-11226-cov-3.843125_pt1 | contig 11226 bp, 14 predicted proteins | sample MGYA00238175_ERZ767261 | MGnify/ENA primary metagenome ERZ767261 (study PRJEB28946, sample SAMN06267185) | marine metagenome | isolation source: Columbia River Estuary | place: USA:Columbia River Estuary...
CGGCGCCATCCGCATCGCCCAAAGCGGGCCCGACGGAACCACCTTCGAGCTGGACTTTCCCGCGAGGAGCTAAATGCCGGACAACACCCCCGACACCCCCGACACCCCCGCTGCTGTGCTGATCGTCGAGGACGACGAGGCGGCGAGGGCATGACCAGCTTCCGTCTTGGACGCCTGATGCGCCTTCGGGAACGTCAGGAGAAGGAGGAGAAGCTCCGCTGGGCCGCGACCTTGAAGGCCGTCTTTGACGCCCGCGAGGATCGAGACGCCGGCCGGGACGACGCCGAGCTCGTACGTCTCGCGGCGGTTATAGAGGCGCTCCCATTCCGGCGCCTCTCCTTTCTCCTTCCAAGTCTCGCCGAGGACCGTATTCACGAACGCGCGGAGAGCCTCGGTCTCGCCTGGTTTGCTCGCGAGAATGAAGTCGCGGACCGCGTCCTCCCACGAATACCAACCGACGGGAGAGTAAAGGCTCGAGATATGAAACGACCGGTGACGGTGAGAGAGATCGGGAGCCTCCGCGATCCAGACGCCGCCCTCGAGCATCGCGGTTTTGTGGTGCTCGGCGACAAGCGAACCGCAAGCGGGACAAGCCCAACGGACCGTATCGAGGACGAGATCCCCGTCCTCGTCTCGGTCATATTTGATATCTCGCCAGGCGAGGACCTCGAGCTCGCCGCACTCCGGGCAAGGTAAATGGAAGCGGGACCGGTCTCCCTCGTCGTAGCTTTTCGAGATCCGGCTCCGCCCCTCGATCGTCGGCGTCGACGTTTTGACGACCTTCTTCCGGCCGGCGTAGGTTCTGGTCCGGGCCTCGGCGAGGGCGACGGGATCGCCCTCGCCGTCGACGTCGCCGGGATAGGCGTCGATCTCGTCGAGGGCGAGGATCCGGACCGGCATCGACCGGAGGCCGGCCGAGCTATTCGCGCCGACGAGGCGGAGGAAACCGCCGGGGAAATCTTTGTGCAGGACGGTGTTAGTCGAGTCGCGCGATTTCGTTCCTCCGATGAGTCGGCGAAGGACGGGAGAGTCGGCGATAAGTGGCTCGAGGCGTTGCCGGCTCATTACTTTTGCGAGGTCGACCGTCGGCTGTACCGCCATCATAGGACCGGGCGCCTGGTGGATCGTGTAGCCGATTAGGTTGTTTAGGCACTCCGTTTTTCCGAGTTGAGCTCCCGCCATAAACGTAACGAACTGGACCGGCGAATTCGGACTTAGGGCGTCCATAACCTCGCTGAGGTACGGCGTCCGCCGGGTTCGCCAGGGTCCGTGCTCGGCGCTCGCGGCGCTCGAGAGCATTCGATAACGGTCCGACCATTCGGAGACCGTGATCTGCTGCGGTGGCATAAGGGCGCGAGCGATCGAGTCGCGGACGAGTTTAGTCCCGTTTGAGATCATTAGCTAAAGCCTCGAGGCATTCGACGAGCTCGTCCCGAAGGCGCTCTCTGATTGTGGCGACGTCGGACTCCGCGGCCAGGATCGAGCCGATCCGGTCCGGGATACCGAGGATGCGATCGCGGAGACCGCGGAAAGAGGAGAAGACTTCGGAGTCGACGGCGTCCTTCCGGACGAGGGCGCCGCTCTTCTCTTCATACTCGAGCTTCTTCAATAAAGCGCCGAAGTAGGTCGCCGCCTTGGTGATCTTCGCCGTCGAGTTTTTGGCGTCTGGGTCGAGAGCTCGCGCGCGCTCCTGCGGTTGTGGATCCGTTTCGACTCCGAAAAGGGAGTGCTGAGAGAGGGCCGGATCCTCCTCGAGCTCCTCCGCGCGCTTCCTCGAGGCGGCGGCCTTCCGTCCCTTCGACATTTTGGCCGGGTCGCGCGTTTGTCCTGTGTGGGTGCTCTCCGCCCATTCTTTGTCGGCGAGCTCCGGCTCGATCATTGTCCGCTGGCCGACCTGGGTAACGCTCGCCGCGGTAAGCCGGCCGTCGAGAATCGCCTTCCGGACGGCAACATGAGTGCCGCCGGCGAGGCCTTGCGATTTCCTTCGGGCAGCATAGGCGCGCATCGAGAGCCCCTCCTTCGGGAGAGCTCGCGCCGCGGCCTTCTTCTTCGCCTTCTTTTTCTCGGCCTTCTTCGCCGGCGCCTTCTTCGCCGGCGCCTTCTTCGCCGGCGCCTTCTTCTTCGCCTTCTTCCTCGCCGGCGTCTTCTTCGGCGCCGGCTTCTTCTTCGCGGCCTTCGCCATCCTTAGACCTCTCGAGAGATCGCGAGCTCCTCGAGCGTCTCGCCTGTCTCGATTAGGGTCGCCTTCTCTCCCGAGACAGCCTCCCATCGCAAGACGACGACCTCGGCCCATTTCGGCTCGATCTCGCAAGCCAGGCCGAGGCGGCCGGTCTGTTCACACGCGATAAGCGTCGACCCGGTTCCAACCATCGGATCGAGAACCCGCTCGCCCTCCTCGGTCGCGGCCTCGATGAGTCTCGAGAGAAGGGTCGGAGGCTTGGCGGCCGAGTGTCGGTCTAACTCTTCGCTCCATCCTTCGGACTCGAGGGATCGGGTCCGCGGGTGGCGGAGGATGTTCGGGAGATAGATCGAGCGTTGTCCGGTTTTCTTCTCGTCGTTGTGGCTCTTCTGCTTCGGGAGCTTCTGCCAATATCCGACGAGCTCGTGGCAGTTGCCCCAATTCGAGCCTTGACCGAAGTCGCCCTTATCCCAAATTAGGAGATTGCAGAGAGTGAGCTCGGTCGCGCGGCCGGCATTGTGGAACGACCCCCAAGATCGCCAGTCGGTAAAGGTGTAGGCCTGGCCGAACTCCTTCAAGGCGCCGGAGATCGTCCGGAGCACGTTCTTAAAAAAGGGCATTACCATTTTGTCGTCCGCGACTTCGGAGGCGACGCCGGTCGAGCTCCCGAAGATTGCATAGGGCGGGTCGGTAATAATAGCGTCGGCGGCGCGGCCCTCGAGGAGGCGCGCGATCGTGTCGGAGTCGAAGGCGTCGCCGACGATAAGCCGGTGAGACCCGAGAGCCAGGAGGTCGCCGGTCCGAAGGCGCGGTTGTTTTGGGAGCTCGATCTTGTGCTCGTCGACCTCGACCGTCTCGACCTGGGCGGGTTCCTCGAGTGCGAGGTCGACGCCGAGCTCCTCGAGCTCGTCGAGATTCCATCCGGCGACGTCGACGAGATCGTCGTCGAGATTTAGGAGCTCGCCCTCGAGGAGATCCGTATCGAGCTCGGCGAGCTCTCCGATCCGGTTATCGGCCAGGCGGTACGCGCGCGCCGTGTCCTCGTCGAGGTGATCGAGCGGAACGACCGGGACCTCCTCGAGACCGAGGCGCTTCGCCGCGGTCAGTCTCGCGTGACCGGCGACGATCGTCTCGCCGTCGACGAGTATCGGAGCGTTGAATCCGAGCCTGGTAATCGACGCGGCGAGGCGGTCGATCTGCTCCGCGGGGTGGTTCCAGGGATTCGTCCCATAGGGGAGGAGGCGGTCGATCTTCCAAAGCTCGACCCGTGTCGCCATGCCGGGGAGGATCTCGAGCGCGTTCTTCTTCTTCGTCTTTGTCATGGGGGGGCGCGCGTTCTGCGCGTTGCGGTGTCTGTGGGGGCGCCGGGTGGTAACCCGATCGTGAACGCAAAGACTAGCGTTTTCCTGCGGTCCCCGTCACCCCCTATAACCCCCCCCCGCGGAAGGACCCAGGGGGGGGTCTCCTTGGCGCCTCGCGTCCTCTCCCGCGGCGAGGGCCTCGCCTGGATCCTGTGGGGTCCTTGGCTTGGGCGTAGGAATCGACGAGCTCGAGAGGGGGAGAGGGCCTCCCAAGGGGGGGCTATTTGGCGGCGCGTACCGCTTTGTTGGCTCTGTTCCAATGGGCTTGGCCGGCGCCCGAAGTGAATCGCCCCTCTCGCACTCGCGGACTTTTGACCGCGGCCAATAAGGCGCGATCAAACTCGAGGGGGTATCGCCTAGCGAACGAGGTCGAGGCGTCGCCCTCGACCGGCCAAGTCCGCCGGATCTTGATCCTAGAATGAAGCGTGTAGAAAATACCGGCCTGATTCTTCGCGCGTTTACCCTTGCGGACCCGGAGGACGGTCGTCCCGTTTACGTCTTCGACGACCGCTTTCTTCCTGTTCCTGATTGCCCTCGGCTTCTTGGACTTCGTAATTCGACCCGTCGCGGTCCGCCGGACGAGCGTCGTCGGCACGGCGAGCCGCGAGCTCCCGTCTCGCGATTTCCTCGTAGCGCCGGAGGCGTGATCCGCCATAAACTCGGAGCGCTGTTTTAGGTGAACGATCGCGCGAGGTTTGGGCCAGTCTTTCTTCTCGGCTCTCTTGAACGTAAAGGACTTCCGAAGGCCCTTGTTCCGGACCTTGAAGTGGTCCCCGATCGCGGCGCCGGTGTCCGTTGAAACGTGCCGCGCGGTCTTAGTCAAAGCGGCCGCCGTCGCGAAGGGCATCTGTTTTTTGCGGAGGGCGTGAAGCTGGGAGCCGACCTTCTCCGCTGTGCTGGCGACCATTATCTCGAATTTAGACATAGCCGAGAATAAAGCCGCGCGCCGAAGAGGACAAGCCCCCGCGGCGCGCGGCAATGCTCGAGCGTCGCCGCTCAAGCGACCCCTTCGGCGCTAATACTCTCCCTTAGCGCCGGGGAGGACTCGGATCCAGACTCTCGAGGCGCGAGAGCCAGGAGGGCCGAAACTCATTTTAGAAGTATTTCGCCCGATCGTAACCTCAGCCAGGATCGAACCGGCGGCGGATTGGTCCTCGGCGACGACGCGGCCCTCGACCTGTTGCCGGAGGCCGCCGTTTGCCATATATTCGCAGACGACGCGATCCCCAAGCCTCGGAAGAGCGTTATCGAGCTCCGCCTTCGCCTGCTTAGGCTTGGGCACTTTGGCCGGCTCCGCCTCGAGCTTCGTCGCCGGCGCGCTCGGTTTCGCCTCGGTTGTCTTGCCGGTCTTGCCGGCCTTTTTGCTTTGCTTCTTCTTGGTCATGGTTTCGCAGGGGGCGAGGGGTTCAATGGGTCGAATTGCAGGGTATAGGGCGAAGGCCTCGGGTTGAACCCTCTCGAGAGGATATTTCTCGAGACGGTCGAGCTCCGCGGTCGTTTGCTCGAGCTTCTCAAGCTCCGGCGGAGGGCCAGGCGGGGAAAGGACCGCCGGTTCTGGTGAGATCCGGATAAGGACGTCGCCGGCCAGGAGGGGGAGCTCGGCGCCCTCGATCGTTCGCGCTATTTCCTCTTGAAGCGCGTTGAAGAGGTCCGCCGACGAGGGCCGGCGGTGATTGCGCGCGTCCTGGGCGATCAAGTCCGCGAGCTCGGCCTGAACCGAATTGCACCATCCGGCGCCGACGACGAGCGAAGGCGGGGACGATCTCGGGAAGGGGTTTCGGGAGCGACGTTCGAGGCGCTCGGCCTTCCTCTTCGCGGTCTTCGCCGCCTTCCTCTTCCTCTGCCGCCTCTTCGCGTACTTATCGGCCAGGCTCCGGCGCTTTGCCTGGTCCGCGGCGTGACGGAGCTCGAGCGCTGCGAGCTTGAGGCGCCGAGATTCCTCGAGGCCGGCGAGGACTTCCTCCGCGGCTTGCTCCTCGAGTCGTTCGCGCAGGAGCTCCTGCCGGATATCTGCTCGAGCATCCTCGCCGGCGCGGCCGCCGGTCCGCTTTCGGGTTCCGGGGTTCGTAACGGCGTCGACCGTGTAGGCCGGGAGCTCGAGGGCGTTCACCTTGAAGGCCTCCGTCCGCGATCGAGAACCTCGGCCCTTGGAACCGCGTCGGCCAGGATCGAGGCGGCGACGTCGGAAATCACTTTCCGGACGGCCGAGCTCGCGGAGGTCCGACCGAAGGCGGCCTGAATAACCTCGAGGTTGGCGAGCGCTTCCTCGTCCAGGCGGACCGTAATCGTCCGGCCAAGCGTCTTCGCCTTCTTAGGCCGACCGCGGCGAGGGGGTTCCTCTGGGCAGTCGCAGGACCCTTTCCCGCCGGCACAATGCCGGCATTCGTCGTATCCGAGGTGAGGATCCGGCGGTCCGGCCTTCTTTCCTCCGCATTGGCAGCAAGGATCCATTACTCGCCCTCCTCGAGGCCGGCCGCGAGCTCCGCGTCGACGTCAGCCTGTAGCGCCTTTGGTGTGGGGTTCTGCTTCTTGCCAAGCTCGAGGAGGTCGGTCCAGTCGGCGCCGATAGCGCGCGCGACGGTGTGCGCTTCCTTCTCGGCGTCCGCGGCGTCGAGGCCGCGCGCGTTGCGGAGGGCCTCGAGGATCTGGAGAGAGACGCCGGCCCATATGGTTTGGGCCTCGCGATCGAAGCTCCCGCCGTCGAGGCGTCGGTCGCGACTATCTTCGCCGGCGAAGTTCCAATAACTCGGAGCGTCGAACCCGTATGCGGCGACGAGGCGGAGGAGGTCGCGCTCGTCCTTGACGATAAGGGAGACGTCGACGTCCTCGACCTGGTCCTCGAGCTCGCCGATAATCGTCTTCATAATCCGGCGCTCGAGGAGCTCGAGGCGGCGCTCGACCGTCCTCTTTCCGGTCGCGTCGGTCCCCTCGGATCGTTGGGTCTCGACCTGGACTGAGTAAACGACGGCGCCGGCCTTCTTCCCGGTTAGATAGAGAGTCGGGACTCCGCCCTTTTCGCGGGTCGTCCTGTTGACCGCCCATGCAGCGAGGACTTTATTACTCTCCCCGTCGCCGAGGGCGAGGTCGACGAGAGCTCGGTCCGCTTGAGGGCCGGAGTCTCCGAAGGCGAGGAGGAGGCTCGGCCCATACTTCTTGCGCGCCTCCTCAACTTTGCGGGTAACGACGGCCGCGCGCTTCCCGTGAAAGCAGTCGGCGTCGGTGCAGACGGACCCCTCGAGCTCGCCGGCGTCGCCGTCCGAATACCCTCCGAAGAGATCCTCGCCGGCCTGTTGATTGTGCGAGGCCTTCGGGCATTGTTCACACGAACCGGCCGCGGGTACGAGCGCCGGGTCCGAGATTTGAAACATCGCGTGGCGCAAGGTCCGGAGGTTCCGGCCGATCTCGCTCCGGAGCTCCTCGAGCGAGGAGACGTCGGCGGCCCAATAGAGGCCTTCCTCCTCGAGGACCAAACGCTCCTGCAGGTTCGGAGCGAGGAGGGCGATCTCCTCGATCCAGGCCGACGGCCAGAGGGCGAACTCCTTCCCCTCCTGTAGAGCGGACCTGACGGCGGGAGCCAGGAGGCCGAGGCGCGCTCGTTTGGCGATCCATTTCGGGGACCGGCCGGCGAGCTCGGCCGCCTTGTCGCGGGTCATCCCTGGTTTGGCGAGGATCTGCCGGACCGTATCGGCCTCGGCGAAGAGGTCCAGGCCTTCGCGTTGCCCGTTCTCGACGAGCGCGACCTCGAGGCCCTCGTCCTCTCCTTCGGGTCGAACGACGACGAGGACCTCGACGGCGCCGAGGAGGTTCAAGGCGGCGAACCGGCGGTGACCGGCGCGGATAACGAAGGCGTCCGGCGTCGACGTCGGAGCGACGAGGAGAGGCTGAAGGAGACCGACGGCGTCGATCGAGCTCGCGAGACCGCGGACCGACTCGGGCGTGATCTCGGCGCGCGGGTTGTTCGGATTAGGGGAGAGGGCGGAAAGGGGTACGGAGACGATCGTCTCGGCGGGTTTTGTGGTTTGGCTCATTTTTGGTCCTGGGTTGTGATCGTTGCCCATTCGTAATCGTATGGGGGGACGTCGTCGACGAGGTCGTCGAGGGGTTGCCGAGCGAGCGCAAGAACGACGTTCTCGAGCTCGGCCTCGAGCTCCTCGAGCTCGGCGCGCTTCTGCCCCTGGTCGGCCCATTTGTCGAGTATCCAGGCCGCGATCATAACGACAAGAAACCAGGGGGATTCCTGGACGCCGACCAAGTAGAGGGCGACTAGGAAGGCGAGGCCGGAGAGGCCGCGGAGGGTAGGGATTGAGAGGTCTAGCATTTTGGGGAGGGTTGAAGGGCGGAGAGGAGAGACTCGAGCTCGCGGCGAGCCGTAAATAGGTGCGCCTGGCCGAGAAGGCGTAGGGCGGCGGATCGGTGAGATAGATCCTGGACGAGAGCGATCGAGAGCTCCAGGTCTTTCTCGAACGCGAGGCCGAGCTCGAGCGCGGAGGCGTCGGCCGTCGGCGTCGTCGCCTGGGGAGGAGAGGACCGCGGGACCTGGAAGGCCTCGACGGCCTGAGCTCCGAGGCGGTACTCGAAGAGACCGGCGGCCGGATCGCCGCGGCGCCGGCGGTCGACCTTGTGACGACCAAAGCGCTCCATCCGGAGGTTACGGAGTTGGGAGCCGACCGATCCCTCCGGGTCGCCCGTGATCCGGGAGACCTCGCCGAGCGTTCGCCAGGCGCCGCCGAGCATACAATCGTAGACGCGGCGGATCTGTTTCCCGAGGCGCTCGCGATCGAGCTCCGGGACGTAGGCGGCGCCGGCGAAAAGGTCGGCCTGGTGCGTTCCGTGAAGGTGTCCGTAATCGTCGGTGCTCATTCGCCGAGCTCCGGGCGAAGAGCGGAGACGGGGAAGCCGATCGCGGAGGCGAGCTCCGCCTGGACCTTCTCGAGCCATTCGTCGGAGGCGTTTATCTCGGGAAACTCGGAGAGCCAGGGACGATGGACCGGGTAAACGTCTTGACCGTCGCGGCGAGCGCTCTCGATAAGCCTCCGGACCTGCTTCCGCTGGTTTTCGTCCCCGTATGCCATTAGGTCGAGGACGAGGACGCCCACATGGGCGTACCTCTTGAGATCGACGAGCTCGAGGGAGCCGAGGAGCTCGGAGAACTCGTCGCCGGCCTCGACCATTCCGCAATTGTCCGTGTGTCCCCTGGACTCTCCGCCGCAAGTGCAGCGAGTAAGCCGGAGGCGATAGGAGGGGTGGAGCTCGAGCGCTCCGCGTGTGACCTGCTGCCGGATCTCGTTCGGGAGCCGACTAAACTCGAGGAGACCCATTAGATCGCCTCCGAGTTGTTCAATCCGCCGGAGGCGAGGAGTCGGTTCATTTCGCGGAGACGCTCTCCGACCTGGAGGCCGGCCAGGGGGAAGACGGCCGGGAGGTCCTCGACAGCGCCGGCGTAATCGGCGCCGGCCAGGACGACGAACCGAGTCGCGCGCCCCTGCCATCGGTTCGAGATTTGGCGGCGTGTCTTCGCGTTCCATACCTTGCGCTCGAGGGCGGAGAGAGCGCCGAGGCGGCAATCGTAGGGAGCGAGCTCGGTCGCGGGATCGACGAGACCGTGAAGGCCGGAGAGGATCGCCCAAGGTTGGCCGGTCGCCTCGGCGAGTGCGCGCGCCTTCTTGAAAAGCGGGGAGGTGTAGAGGTCGCCGGCGGCCGCGGCCTCCTCGAGCTTCGGGCCGGAGCAAGAGACGAGGACGACGGTCCCCTCCTCGCCGAGCTCGGCGTCGATCGCCGCGAGCTCGGTCGCCTTCTTCTCGGCGGCCTTCTTCTCGGAGCGCGCGATCGACGCGGCGGTCGGCGGGTTAGCGTCGGCCGCGGCGCGCGCCTTCGCCATCTGGGCGCGGTGCCAGGCGAGGCCCTCGAGGACCGGCGCCGGGCGAGTGAGAGAGGCGAGGATCTCGCAAGTCTTGGCAGCCATCTAGCGAGCCTCCGAGGTGGCGAAACCGAAGTCGCGAGGAAGGCGCGCCTCGTCGAGGATGAACTTCGCGCGGTTGATTGTTTGGCGAGCTCGTTCGCGAGTGATCGGGCCGCCGTGAGCGACCTCCTCCTGAGCGTCGGAGAGCATGGAGAAGGCGCGAGCGACGAGAGCGTCGCGTTCGTAGGCGCCGCGGACGGCGTCGGAGGCGCCGCCGGGCGCGAAGGTGTCGGCCTTGATCTGGGCGACGTCGTCGCGAAGGTGCGCGAGCGTCGTCCCGTACATCTTCGTTTGACGGGCGTCGATACGGGTACGGGCGGCGGTCTCGGTCTTGGTCTCGTTCGTGGTCATTGTGTCCCCTTGGGGTTTGGCGTTTCGTTGTCCGGGCGGAGGTGTTGGTCTCCGCTTTCCTTGCCGGCGAGAGGACAAGATCCCTTGGCGTCGCCTTTTGTGCAAGACAAAAAAGAAGGCCGCCGGCGGTTTCCCGTCGACGGCCCACGCATTCTGCCTTTTTTGGGTCTATTTCGGCGATCTGGAGATCGCGGAGATTTTCCACTTTCTCTCCTCGCCTGGGTCGGCCGGAGCCTCCCCGACCCTTTCGAGCTCCATCCGGAACGCTCCATCCTCGAGACGGAGGTCGTAGCCGATCGGAGCAAATAGTCCGACCTGGAGGGCGGCGCCGTCGGCGCTCGTCTCCAGGGCGGCGTTTTCGACTTTGGCGATCTGCTTACCGGACGAGGCACAAAGGACGGCCGAGCCGACGAGCTCGGGCAGTCCCTCTAGGAGGGCGGCGGGGAAGTCGGCCGGGATCGGAATCCGTAGGCGGGTGCGTTGTTTGGTCGTTTTCATTGGATGAGCTCCGTCTGGTTTTTCTTGGGTGTTTGGTTCTTGCGCTCCTTCTTCACTTCGCCGGCCGCGCACAAGATTAGAACTAGGAGACCGACGCCGGCAAGTAATGGCCCGGTCACAACTAGGCCGAGAGCGGAGCCTATAAACTGGCACGAACCGACGGACGTTAGGGCGGCCGCCGGCGGTATCAGCTTCGCGATTCTCACGAGACGTCCTCCGGCGCGGTCTCGATCGAGATCGCCTCGGAAACGTCATCTTGATAATCGAGGCGCATATGAGGCGAGCCGGCGCCGCCGTATTCTCCGGCGAGCTCGACGCGGTCAGTACAGATCTCTTGGACGCCGGCGACGAGGAAGGGCATCCGAGAGCCGCGGCGGTCCTGCTGGAAGTCGACGAGCTCGAGGCGCCGGGTCGCCCAAGCCTCGTCCGGCTTGAGGCCGATCGCGCTCGGGTCGTAAATCTCGCCGGCCTGGTCGATCATCCAAGAGCGGACGCCCTCCGGGTTTGTAGGCGTACCGGCTTTTTGCTTATTCGTGTCGACGTAAACCGCGAGGCCGTTCGCGTATGGGTTCACGACGCGGCATCCCTCGAGGCGGACGAGCTCGCCGGTATGACCGGAGACCGTGAAGGCGGCGCCGCCGCCGGCGCCGTGAGTCGGCTCGATGAGCTCGCCGTTTGCGTCGATTTTGTCGATGAGACCTTCCCATCCGGTACGGTTCGCGACGCAATCGACGAGGCGGATATCGCCGGACGAGGGCGCGCCGCCCTTGGGAAAGAGTGCCGGGAATCGGTTCGTAAACTGGAGAAGCGTTCGACCGCATCCAAGAGGGCGGACGACGCCGTCGGCGCCCATGATCCATCGTACCTCGTTATATGCT
>ENA-UOYH01000688-UOYH01000688.1-marine-metagenome-genome-assembly--contig:-NODE-688-length-11214-cov-4.401455_pt1 | contig 11214 bp, 15 predicted proteins | sample MGYA00238175_ERZ767261 | MGnify/ENA primary metagenome ERZ767261 (study PRJEB28946, sample SAMN06267185) | marine metagenome | isolation source: Columbia River Estuary | place: USA:Columbia River Estuary...
CCCCAAAACCCCAAAACCCCAACAGCCCATCAAATTAGATTATAAAGAAATAAATAAGAGAAAAAGAGCGAAAGAGTGTATTGAATAATATAATTGATATTAGATCATAGATTTTTTTGAAATGCAGTTGCAATGAATGAATGAATGAATGGATATTGAAATAGTGCGAAAGCGAACATGTGTGTGTATTTATGGGTCAATAATTTAAAAGCAAAACAAATTTAATCTCCTCATTGTACATGAATGAGAATAAACAGTATGAATTTGCAGTCATTTCAACAAACTAAGATTGGCTTGCGCTCAGAAGGCCATGAGTAGGATCGCAAGAGCTGCAAGGCTTGAGACGAAGAGTGCGTAGGCACCCTCGGCTGCGGTAGCATATGAGGGTGGCTGATCCAGGAAGTAGGAAGTCTCACTCATTGGGATGGTTGTGAAGGTGGTTGCGCTGTCATCGTCGTAGATTCTAGCACCCATCTTCACAGCGAAGGTCTTCTCGAAATCGGCAGGGTTGCGTCCGATCTTGGAAAGCTCCTTGGCAAGGCTGCAAGTGTACTTCTTGTTGCCTTCGGTTGCGCTAGCAGAGACTGCTGGGGCATGCTCAGCGGCGCCGGTGCCATCAGCGGCTGTGCCGACCCACGCGACATCAGAGTCCTCGTATCTCAGATCTGGGGCCTGAGCGCTCCAAACGGCTCCAGTAACAAGGGCAGAGTCTGGGTACAAGGCCTCAAGCTCAGTAGAGTCCTGGGCAAAGAAGTCCATGACGGCCGTGCCGTCGTCGCCGAAGGTTCTCTTGCAGCCGATGGTGAATGGGGCATCTGGGCTGTCGGCGGCTTGGTCAATCAAGGTGGCCCACTGGTAGAGAACCTTGTCGTCGCCGAGAAGACCCTCGGTCATGTCAAGAGACATGCTGAAGTACCAGTAGTCGCTGGCAACAAGCTGCTCGTAGGTTGCGAAACCACCCTCCAATGTCTAGCTGGCCGAATAGGTCGCGGCCTCTTGTCGACTGCGCATACCAGCAACCATGTTGCCGTTTGCATCAGCGGTGTCTGAGCTATCGGCTGCGGCGTCTGCGGCGGCCTGGGCGTCTGCTTCGGCCTGGGCGGCTGCTTCGGCCGCTGCCTGCTGGGCTGCCTCGAATTCTGCAATGGCAGCACCGAAGATGTTTGTGACATCGAACTCGAATGCCTCTTCGACCGCCTTCGTTGGCTGCTTGTCCTCGTAGACGGCCACTTCCTTGAGTTCGTTGCTGAACTCCATGACTTCGTTGTACCAATCGTACTCCTTCTCAGGTGTCGTGAGGAAGGTCGTGGCATCGTTGCTTGCATAGAATCTGACACCCGTCTCCATGGTGAGGGTCACGGTGTCAGGGGTGGCGCCCTCAGGGAGCTTGATCTCGACCTCGCACTGCTGGACGGAGTACCCACCAGTGGTACGTGGGCTTTCCTGCACGGTGAAGATGTCCTCCTTGTAGAAGAGGGCATAGTAGTCAGGCACTGACATCTTGCCGAGCTTGTTCTGCTTGTACCACTTCTTGCCAACGACATCAGCGGAGTCAGCGTGCATGTTGACGTCACCGGTCCACTGAGAAACGGCAGTCTTCAAGTTGTCACCAGTCTCAATCTTGCATGCGACAGCACCAGTGAGGTCCTCAGAAAGCGCGTCATCGGCATACTTGAGCCAGAAGAAGAGTTGCTCTCCCTGCTGGACGAGCGCGGTAGGGTACTCCAAGCCGAAGTTCCAGAACCATCTGTCCTCGGCACCGGATGTACCGTAGAGCTTGTAGCCTCCCCTGACTCTGAGCCAGGCGAACTTCTCGTCACCGGTGTGGGCAGGCCAGACATCAAGCGCCTTGAATCTGAATTTGTCGTCAAGGTAGATGACTTCAGCGGCCTTCTCCTCGGGAACGTCCTTTTCTTCGTAAACATTGGACAGGTCGGACTCTGGCTGTGTGAACTCAATCTGCAGAGATTGCTCAGGTAGGGTCATTGGGGAGGTATCGCTATCGTTGGCGTAGACACGGCCTCCGAGAGTCACGTTGTAGACACCGAAGATTGGGTTAGTGGCGTCGAGCTTGCCGTCATACATCACTTTTGCGAAGCAAGGCATGACAGATTCAGAGTCGTTCTCTTTATAAAGTTCGTACCATTCGAGATCCTGGAGGATTTCGAAAGAGTCCTTCTTTGGAGCCTTGTCCTCAACATTTTGCTGGTCCCATGTTCTGTTCACCACAGTGCTGCCTTCGGATGACATTGGGCGAGTTCCATTGAAGGTCTGCACCTCGGCGACGAAAGGATTGCCGACCTTGGTGACGCAGCCGACGGACGCTGGGTTGGACTTGAAGTCATCAGCCTTAGCGTACGTGAGCCATTGGTAGACAACCTTGCCCGGCGTGAAGACTTCAGTAGGAGCCAGGAGCTCGAAAGCGAATCCAAGAGCATCACTGGCAGTATCGTCGTAAGGCTGGGTCTCGAAACCGGCGAACAGGGATTGCTTGGCTTCTCCAGCGACCCCGAGGTACTCCTCAGCCCCATAGTAGAATGATTCCTCAACGAGAATCTGGGTGTCAGTAGTCTGATCCTCGAAAGGAGCGAAAGTGAAATCAGCAGCAGGGATGTGGTAAGTGACGGTCAAAGGAGCGAGTTCGGTGAAGTCGGTTGAGTCTTTGGCTTCGTAGACACGTCCACCAACAGTCAGCGCGTAGTCTTTGTCGAAGAAAGCCTCGGCTTCCTCGGGTGGGACTTCGACCTGAGCAACGCAGGTCTGCTTAGACTTGCTGTTCGTCGCGGGAAGTAGGGCCATATCCTCGATATCGCCGGGACCGTAAGATTAAGATTCAACCTTGGCTGCGCCGTTGGTTGAGCTCGGTGGCTAGTCTTGCTCGGTGCTTGCATCGAAGGTCTCGTCATACTCAATGACCTCAGCAGAGGTAGCATCGCCAATGTTGAGACCGCATGAGACAGTCTGCTTAGGCACGACGCCTGTCGTTTCTTCGTAGGTGACATATTGCCACAGATAGTTGGTCGAGTCGAAGTATTCAGACGGCATCTCAAGAGTGAGCTTGAAGATCCAGAGAGTGGTCTCGAACTTAGGCACGGCCTTGAAGAGTCCCTGAGCCTTCTGGAAGCCTGTTCCTTCAGCACCATCGATGTAGAGGGACAGGTCGAAATCGTTGTACTCGGTGAACACAGCGTCTTCGTAGGGTCTCTCATCGAACTCGAACTCGTCACCGAAGTCGTATGCGGGCTCGGCCAAGGTGTAGGTGAAGTCGGCAGTTGCCACCGTGACGAAAGTTGTCAAATCGGTTGGGTCGTAGACTCTCATACCAGCGGTCACGGTGTACTCACCGAACATGGCGGAGTCTCTGCCGATCTTTGGCATGTCGAGGCTGGCCTTGCATGGCGCCCAAGTAGCCGATGTGCCGTCTTCCTCTTCCCAGGTGTACGACTCGTAGTCCCACTCGCTGTAGGAGTCTCTGAACTTTCCTGCATTGTCGTCTGCCATCACATCAGCAGCGTTGAGTTCTTCGAGGGATGTGCCTAGGACATCAGCATCAGTCCATCCTGACGTGCCTTCGAATGTGTGGATCTACCTCGCGTCAGCGTCTCCAACCACGGTGATGCAAGCAACAGTCTGCTTGACATTAGAGGTGTCACTTGACAGGGCGAATTGAGCGTAGGAGAAGATGACAGCGCCCTCGGCAAGTACCTCGGCGGGGCCGTCAGCGACGAAAGTGAAGTCAAGGACATCGGGGCGAGTGTACTCCTTGTTAACCCAGGTGTCAACCCAGACGTGTGCGGTGACGTCGTGCGTAGTTTGGTCTGCGAGATCGACAGTTCCGGTGGCCGTCTCCTCGTGCTGGACGAAGAATTCGTTCTCGATTTCCTCATACCAGTCCTCGTCGTACTCATCCCACTCTGCGGCCTCCCATACTGGGGCCGTCAAGGTGATGTCGAATTCAGTCTCACCCAAGTTGGTTGGGGCTGTGTCGGTTCTGCTTGTGTAGAGCCTAGCCTGGAGTTTGGCAGTGTATGTGGTGAAGATGCCACTGTCGGCGCCCTGCTTTTCAACGGGGAGCTCAGCCTGGCAGTTCTGAACCTTGTTTCTGTAGGAAAGCTCGGAGTCACCGAGCGCCCAGAAGTCGAAGTCTTACCAATCCCTTGCGGTAATTTCAGAGTCCGTGACGAGATCAGAGCTGGCGACATCAGCCATTGCTACGGTACCAGTGCCGGCGAATGACAAGTCGGAGGCGCCCTCCCATTGGTAGGCTTTGACAGCCTCAGGGTTACCGACCTGAACAACACAGCCGATGGTCATCGCAGGGCCGGTAGGGTCGCTCGTTGGGGTCAGTGAGACCATCTGGTAAATGTAGGTTGCATCCTTGATTTTGTCCTTTGGCAGATCGGCCTCGAACACGAATGAAACGATGTCTGGCTTGTCGATGATCTTGTTACCTTCATAGACAGCGAAGAAGTGTTGAGCAGCAACAGCCTCTGAGTCACCGAAAATGGATGCGGCGTCAATAGTGGCTTCTTTTGAGCCCTGGAGGCTGATTTCAGTCTCAACGTAGTCGTCGTCCCACTCGTTTGACTCTTCGAGGAGCTCGAGAATGTCTGTGTCAATAATCGCGTCAGCGTCGTAGTCAACCTGGGTCAGATCGAGCTTGCTCTTCTTCTCACCGATCTGAATAGGGGCACTATCGGCCTGGCTCTTGTAGAGTCTGGCACCCTTGGTGACAATGAACTCAGCGAAGATGTCCTCGGGACGAGTCTCGTCCTTTGGCACAGGGAGCATAATCGCGCAGGAGGCGTAGGCCTGTCCATTTCCATAATCCCAAACGCCGTAGTTCCAGTCGCCGTCAATAGCTGCGAACTCTCCGTACTCGTCCGCGTCGCCGAGGTTCTGCTCGCCGACACTCATGCCTGCAACAGCATTAGCATCCATCTTGTTTAAGCCAAGGTAGTTGGTAACCTTCTGGCTGCCCTCTTCACCGGCGGTGACCTCGCAGCCGACGCTGATGTATTCTCCATCCTCGGCACCAGCGGGCTGGAGCTGAACGTATTGATACACGACTGTTCCGTCCTTCAGGGCGCCCGATGGAAGTTCAAGACCCATGTAGACCTAAAGTACATCATCATCATAGAAGAATGGGCTGGCAACGAGGTCGACGTAAAGAGCCTGCTCGCCTCTTCCGTTGTAGCCAAAGTCCTCTGCCATATCGATGGCCCACGACTTGGCGTCAAGCTCGATGTAGGAGAGCTCTTCTGGGTCAGTGGTGCTGTCTCCATCAGTGTACTCTGGCTCGTCGAGGCGATAGGTGGTCTCGTACTCACCGAGAGAGACGAAGTTACCGGCTGCAGGGTCTGCGTAGACTCTTGCGCCCAAAACAACGTCGTACTTTCCGAACATTCCGTAGTCACGATCCATTTTGTCGATCTTTAGTTTGGCGAGGCAGGTGAAAAGTTTGTTATCCGCGATGTCACTGTCACCTTGGTAGTAGTCAGTTTCGTTGCTAGATTTTTAGTAAGCATCTGAATAGGAAGCATCAACAAACTCGTCAGTTTGAATGTTAGCTAATTTCGTGAGTTCAACATCAGCATCCTTGAATTCAGTTGGGCCATAGTAGGTATCGATAACTTCACTTCCAGCTGCGCCATCCACTTCGATGTTGCAGCTAACCTTGGTATAATCGCCATAGGCATCAGAGCTAAGTCTGAATTGAGCCCACAAGACAAGAGCAGCACCTTGTGGGAAGAGTTCTGCTGGAGCATCAGTTGCGAGGGCGATATCTAACACATCTGGTTCCTCGTATACAGCGGTCACGTTGAATGCGACGTTGAAGGCGATGAAGGCGTCTCTGTCAGAGCCATCAGAAGTAAGTGAACTGGTGTCAATTGGGAAGAATGCCTCGGCAAGGGCCTCCTCAGGCTCATCGTTCCAAGAATCGTCGTAGTCGGGCGATGGCAGGTAGATATCGAAGAAAGCTGAAGCAATATCGACGGGGTTCTCATCGTTAGCGTCAAAGACTCTGACGCCGTATGTGACTTCGTAGACGCGGTCGAAAAGCGTGCCAACAATCTCGTAGTTCTTCTCGCTCAGAATGAGATCGACAGTGCAGTGAGCCCATGCTTCGGTACCATCATCTTCTGTCTCGAAGTTGCTCGCGTCGGGGCTAGCAGTGAAGACTGATTCTTCCCATGAGAGCTCAATATCATCGTTGTGGAGCAGAGTCTCGCTGGCAAGGTCGGTGTCGGGGAAGACTTGAGAAACAGAGTGGTCCCATTGGTCACCGACTCTGGTTCTGCAAATAATCTTAGCTGGGTCAGCTTCTTTATCGTCCATGTCCTGGAGCGAGATCCAGTTCTAGACGGTGAAATCTTCCATCGTCTAAGCAACTGATACTGGGATGCGAGTTTCCATCTTAATCTCAACCTTTTGCTCAGCAGTGGCATCAGGGCTGACAAAGAAGCTTCCCATGATAGTTTGCATACCTTGCTCAGCAGAGTTGGGATCCACTACAGCCATATCAAACACAAATTCCTTGTACATGAATTCAATCGTGTGAATTTCATTGATCTTCTCAATTTCCTCGAGCAATTCAGCGTTGTCGTAGATGGGAGGCATGAAGTCTTGGGTAGTGTAGGTTGGCGCAACCTGCACGAAGTCGGCATCAGTTTCAGTCTTGTAGATTCTGGCATCAAATTTGAGCTCGTAAACTCCGAACCACTCGTCATCGAAGTTGGTCTTGGGGAAAGAAAGCTCAGCGAGGCAGTGCTGCTTCTTGTTGCCGGTGTACTCACCATAGGCCTCAAGCTCGTAGGGTCCATCCTCATCCTCTCTTAGCTTGTAGAATTCCACTTCATAAGCATCAGCAGTCTCTTCATCGATTTTACCGTTCTATTCGGTCTAGTCATATGCAACTGAATTGCCTTGACCATCAGTTCCATCAACAGGGTCGTAAGATCTGTAGTTCAAAACTTGGGTCTTGGAGGCGTCGCCAACGACGGTGACACAGGATACAGTGTGGTATTCACCACCGTATGAGAATTCCTTTCTGTAGGAGGCGGTTTGCACGACAACAGTGCCGTTGACGGCAACGAGCTCAGATGGCAAGTCAAGGGTGAAGTAGAGGCCCATCTTGTTGTCGGTGTCGAGGTCTTCGACGATCTCATAGCCGATATACACGGCCTGTTTGATGGTGCCGTTGATTTCAGTGCCATCAGTTTCAGTCACAGAGATGGTCTCAACAGTCTCGTGTTGTCCCTGAACCTAAACATCAAGCTCAGCAATAGCCTCGGGCTTTCTGTACTCGACTTCCCATTTTTCGGAGGGGATGTCAATAATGACAGGGTTTTCGGCGTCTTCGCTTGGGTCGATAAGGCGAGCACCAGACTCGACAACGTACCAGCCAAGGTCTCCCTCATCCTCAGTACCTGTTGGGTCTTCCCATACCATAGCAACGAGGCAGTACTGACGGCCGTTGCCTTCGACGTTGCCTTCGTAGGTCAAGTCATAGTACTCAGAATCTATGTCCTGAAGCTCCCAAGGGCTGTCATTAAGCTCAAGATCCTCCAACTGAGCATCATCCATGGACTCAATGTCAAATACTTTTTCATAGTATTTCATCTCAGTGGCGTATCTGTCTCCGAGCTTGGAAATGCAAGCGACAGCGTTGGACATCTCTGGAACCTCGTTTCCTTCACTATCATAGAGAGTGTACTTGGCCCAGTTGACGATTTCGACTCCTTCGACCATCTTGTCGGCTGGGAATTCAGCTGCGAATTGGATTCCAAGGTAGGTCGGCTCAGTTTCGTTTCTGCTCAACTTGTAGCCGAATTGGACTGATGTGAAGGCGTCTTTGAATGTCTCAGTGCCATCAGTAGATGTTTCAATGAGCTCCTTGTGGCCCCAGGTCTCACCCAACATGTCGAAGTGATCACCATCATCGTCAGCTGAGATAATATCCAAAAAGGCATCCTCAGCTGCCTCAAAGTCGTTGAAGATGCTAAGCTCAGGTACATAGAACCAGGCCTCGACATTTTGAGACTCACCAAGTTGGGTAGAGCTTGTAGCTTCCAAAGACTCGTATGTTCTAGCGCCCATAGAGCCATAGAATTGGAATGAGTTGCCGGCAGTAATGTTGGCGCTGTAGAAGTAGTTCATGAGATCGATAAATGCTTCAACCTCTCCGAATTTGGCCCAGATCTCAGCGCGGCATGAGTACATGTCATCATAGTCAGAGCTGACGTGCACGTTAGCCTTCTCTTTTGCTGGTTCGAAGAAGTCAGGGATGTCAATTTCTGTCTAGAAACCGCAGAGCTCTGGGAATGACATGCAGAGATCGAAGTCTTCCTCACTGATGCAAGCGTAAAGATCAGCTGCGCATGGGTTGTACTCATCACTGTTTGAATCGCACTTTTCTGGGTAGACTCCGCAAAGATCAGTGGTGATAGCACCAGTGTCGTCGCAAAGCTCTGGGAATTCAGCGCATGCAGTATCATAGTCGATTTCACAGAAGTCCAGGTAGTTTGTGCCCTCGAATGTGCCAGGTGGGAAGTCATAATCGCAGATAGCGACGAAGTCAGGGTACCCATCAACGCAAACTTCGGCGAAGTCAGAGCCTTCAGCGCAGAAATCATCCACATCGAAATCTTCGTACTTGATGAGCTCGCCACAGAATTCCCAGATGCTAGATCCCTAGTCTTCAAAGACGGCGAAGAATTCCTCGGGGGCCTCGTAAGTATACTCACACATGAATGGGAAACTGGGGATGTCATAGCTGCAAGCAGCTGCCCAAGTGTCACAGAGAGGCTGGGTGAAGGAATCGACAACAGTACCATCAGTAGTATTAGTGTAGCCGCACAGAATATCGAAAATCTCAGACAAATCTGGTAAATCCAGCTTTAGGGTTTCGGCCATGTTGCAAAGATTATCCTTGGATGGAACCGTCGCGTCAGTTGCGCAAGTGCCTGGGAACATAGCGCACAAGTCCAGACCGCCGAAAATATCATAGTAGGAGGCAACGGGCTCGGGGACACAGAAGTAGGATACATCGCAGCAGAACCAATCGAGGCCGAGTTCGACCAAGTCGGATGGCACGGAGTCAAGGTTTGCACACATTGACTCGATCTGTGGGACGCCATTGACGCACATATCTCCCCATGAATTGCAGATTGTATCGACTGGAGACTCCTCGATTATAGTACCGTCAGCGTCTTTGACACCACAGAGGGCCTCAACGTCCAAGACGTAGTCGGCGACGTCCGATGCAAAGGCGCAGATTTCTCCCTTGTGTGGGTTACCATCAGAGTCGCAGACATACTATGAAATTTCGCCAATCGAATCACAGAAACCTTCTGTGACAAACTCTGGATACTCTGGTTCATAGTAGGTGCTCATTTTATAGCAGAATTCGGAGAGAACATCATAAATCTCTGCTGGCCATCCAGATTCGTTTTCGCAAACATCATTGATTACAGGCACATTATTAGTGCAGTACGATGAAGGTAAGATGCCGCAAAGGGTTGCAGCGAAGGTCTCTTATGTGTCTGCGTCTATCTCGCAAACAGCCTCACCAACAAGGAATTCTTTGACAGAGTCGTAGAAAGTGGTCGAACAGGCCTCGGCGAGGACAAGTTCACCATTTACACAGATTTAATTAACGATGGTTTGATCAATTTTGTCGCAGATATCGCTGGCAATAAGCTCATTGTAGGGCGCTACATACTCATAGTCTGAGCTCATCATGTTGCAGAACTCATCAATAGGCACCATGAACGAGGAGGGAGGCTTCTCTGTGCACATCTTGGTGATGTTGGGGATGCCGCCTTTGCTGCAAATCAGAGGCCACTGTTGGCAGACTTCTTCAGCTGGGGATGGGAAGTAAATTCCAGTAGTATCGGTGTATCCACAGATGGAATAAAAATCTTCGATGAAGTCAACCACAGCATCCTGGTTGGCACAAATGTTTTCTCTGTTTGGCACCGTTCCATTGTCACAATAGGTGTCAAGGATAGTTGAGTCGAGCAAGGAACAGAAATCTTCAGCGATGAGTTGATTGTAGGTGACTTCACCAGCAGTTGTAGTGGATTCTGTTTACAGTGATCTTCTCTGGTTTTTGCTCATTCCTTCTCGGCCCATCTTGGTCCTCCACTCTTTCTTGGCCTGTCTCTGTTTCCTGAGCTTTTTCTGGCGCTGGAAGTGGTTCTTTTGCTTTGACGCCTTTTTCAGAGTCTTCTTCTTGCCCTTTCCGCCGCGCTTTCCGCCGCGCTTGCCGCCGCGTTCTTTCTTGAGCATACGTCTGTCTGTAGTCGCTGGGTTCTCGGGGTCTTCATAATCCTCAATGTTCTGGTTCTACATAGTCGCTTGGTAATTGTTATTAGAGGCGGTAGACTCCCAAAGAAGGTCGCCAGTGCCCGAAAAATGCATGACCATGGCAGCGTCCATGCCGGCCTGGATGGCGCAAGCAATGGAGTAGTTGGTCGTCTGCGTGGTCCATTCTTGAGTTGTCTCGTCGAACACTTCCTCCATGGATGGGTAGGTGGACCACTGGTAGATCCACTCGCCCTTCGCAATCGAGTCCTTGGGCACGTGCACAGTCCAGCTGGCCTGGAGACCAACCTCAGACTCCTTGTCAAAAGACTCAGGAAGCAGTGCGAAAACCTCGCCGTACTAATATCCTTAGAATTCTTAGTTTGTCGACGAACCTGAAGTATCGCCTGCTACATCAGTGGCGCTGCCAAAATCTTGCCAGGCACCACCAATGTATTCTCGCTCGAACTGAATATTGCTTGTAGTGGCCGTAGTGGCCGCTAGGTCAGCTGTAGTCATAATTCGACAAATAAATATATTTATTATAAAGTAGAAAGTCGCGTCGCCTTTTAAAGGGTAGCAGTCGCGTTCAATCAATTTAAGTACATTACTAATCTAGTCCGATCGGGAAGTGGAGTGTTTTCGACCTAAAACCGATATATTAATATTTATTTTAATTGGCTCTAATAAAAGCTACATAAATTTTAAATTGCCTATTCTCATCTTGACCGGGATTAATCAAATAAAATATCTAAGTCCACAAATTGATATATATTCGTATATCTAATACAAATTTAACAAACTTAACACTCACTATCACACTCACTCACTATTTCTATCTACAAATTAAACAATTCCTACCCACTCAATATATAGATAGCTCTATGGGGTTTTGGGGTTTTGGGG
>ENA-UOYH01000691-UOYH01000691.1-marine-metagenome-genome-assembly--contig:-NODE-691-length-11190-cov-1.930802_pt1 | contig 11190 bp, 8 predicted proteins | sample MGYA00238175_ERZ767261 | MGnify/ENA primary metagenome ERZ767261 (study PRJEB28946, sample SAMN06267185) | marine metagenome | isolation source: Columbia River Estuary | place: USA:Columbia River Estuary...
AATTCACGCAGTTTGGCCAAACTTACAATAGATGACATGTTGCTTGTTGTCCACCAGGAACCCACAACATACACGTACGGTAACTCTGCACTGTCTTGGGTTTACGTTAGGGACATACGGTCTGCATGCCACCGGTGTAGTCACCAGCCGTGGTCGACTGTCGACCACAGCAGGCGGTGACAAAGACATACCCACTATCGCCGAACTGGCTAAAGCGGCCGGCTTTAAAACTGGCATCGTCAGCACCTCCAGCGTAACCGACGCCACTCCGGCTGCCTTCGCCACCCACATCAGTTACCGTCTGTGCGAAAACCCCGACATTGTGGAGCAAGTTGAATACAAGGGGATAGATCTGGGGGGCTGCCCTCAGGACGCCAGGAAGAATGGCGGCTTAGGCGCGGTTTCCGAGCAGCTTGCCAATTCGAACATGGACGTCATTCTGGGCGGTGGTAGCAAGCATTTCGCGGTGAATGCTGAGGGACAGGACATTAGCGTATTGGCCCTGGCCCAGAGCAATGGCTTCCAGACGGTAGATAGCGCTTCTGCCCTCGAGGCAAGCAAACCCGGCCAACCCTTACTAGGGCTGTTTGCCGAGAGCACCTTGCCGGTGCGTCTGCGGGGAGAAGATGGACGTCAGGCAGAAATGCCTGAGCCTAGCCTGCTCAACAGAGTGCACGAATACCTTGGGGATGCAGAGTTACCAGAGGTCATGATTTGCGAGCCCAATCCGGATTTCGCAGAGATGCCCACACTCAAACAAATGACCGATGCAGCCTTAGCGCATTTGTCCGCGAATAACGACAAGGGATTCTTTCTGATGATAGAGTCCGCCTCCATCGACAAACAGTCCCACGAGCGCAAGCCCTGTGGCTCCATTGGTGAAGTTGAACAATTGGAAGAAGCGTTGCAAAGCGCGCTGGCTTTCTCCAGGACACATCCCAAGACCCTCATTCTGGTCACCGCCGACCACTCCCAGGCGGCGCAACTCATTCCCTATGAGAGCCTGTTTTCCGCCTATCCAATCCCTGTTTATACACCCGGCTATCTGGCACAAATCGAAACGCCTGAAGGCAGCGTGATGTCAGTCAACTATGCGACGACCAATTTTATGATGGAGGAGCATACCGGGGCCGCTGTTCCCCTTTACGCTAATTCACAGGGTCAGGGCAAAATACCGGCCTTTGTGCAGCAGCCAGAGATATTCAAAATCATGATGGACTATTTGGGACTTTAAAAAGCGGCGTGCTGGGTGCACTACCTACAAGTTCACCCAGCTATTAAGAGCACGCAGGCGAAACCGGGTACCCCGATAGTTCAGCACCGTGGAATCAGGCAATATTTCCTCAACCTTAAGGCCAGAGGCGGGACTGCCTCCCACCTTAAGTTCTTTGCCATTAAGCACGACCCGCGACTGGCCCGGGCGGCCAGAATAGTCGTGCCGCTCGTAAAAAATGCTGGGAATGCGGTCTTTGGTTTGCTGCGACAGGCCATTTACAAAGGGCGCTGAGTGTTCCTCCAACCTGGCATTTTCCAACTCATTCTCTGCGCTTTTCAGCAAGCGCTCGATATCCACACCCTCCTCTACGACTGCCGAGGTTCCGGAACCGTTTGCGGTTTTTTCGAGCACTGGCGCCTCTGGCTTGGTAATTTTGACGACAGCAGAGGATTGCGTCACCTGAGAATTACTGTCTTGGACAGGCCTTTCTGATGCATACAAAGCGCTCACAGCTGTGTTTGCTGCGACCCCGCGTTTGGCCGGAGTCGCCTCGCTCGCAGCTATCGGCGACTGTTTCTTAACAGTGGCCAATTCGTCAGCACCGGGCGCTAATCCCTGCTCGGACTCGGCCTTTGATGTTGCCACGACTTTAGCTTGCGCTTTTTCTAGCTGCGGCGCGGCCTGCTGGACAACTGCGAGCGTATTGGCATTCTGCCCCCTGTCCCACAGCAGCCAGGCGATGACTGCCACTGCAGCAACAAGTGCGAGTACAACGGCCAGCAGCCAGAAGTTTTTCGCAGGCGTCTCGGCAACATAAGCATGGCGTGTGCCCAGGGTAGGCACATCATCCGTGTCATCATTGGAGCGATTAAGAGCATCTAGAATCAGGGACATGGCAGGCTGCTTGTCATTGTGTTTCATCCATCGGCTGCAAGATTGCGCGCGCTGCAACCGCACTGGTATCAATACCTAATGCGTCGTTCAGCTTAAGCAATGTCTGCACGCCAATCACCCCGTCTGCTTCCAGCCCCTGCGCTCCCTGAAACAGCATGACGCGTTGTTTCAATGCCTCATTAAAGCGATTAGCCGTTAACGCCTGGGCCTGCCCATCCAGGCGAGCGAATAATTGGGCGACTTCACCGACAGCGGGACTGCTGTCGCCTTCAGCCAATAAGCGTTCAAACCCTTTAGGTCGATGCCAGAGAAAACGGTACCCGCCATTCCAAAGGGGGCCGATTTCCGCGAGTTTCACAAATTCAATACCGCTGGAGTTCGCCACCCAGGCAGATCGTCCCTCGATTCCCAGCAACACCAGCGCGGCGGAAAACTTCTCTGCAGTTATCAAGTCCAGTAGCAGCGGTCGTTGCAGCTCCGAAATTTCATCCCAGGTATCGGCATTGGCCTCTATACAGGCAATGGCTTCCATGTCTTGGCCGCAGATGTCAGCAGGCGCGGGAGAATCGCTGGCCAGAGACCAAATAATCGCTTGTGCATCTTCCGGAGGCAGCAGCCATTTGAACCCGGTATCGTCCGCAACAGGTAGCGCGTCGACTTTCTCACCGTCCGGGGTCAAAGTCGGCGCCGCCAGGGTCGTCAAATCAATGGCTGCTTGATTCTCTTTGAGCACAACCCTCTCGACTTCCGGCACGCTTATCTCCTGCGCGACACGGGGCTCGGGCGCATTAACCTGGTTGATGCCCCACCATGCAGCCACCGCCCCCAGCAACACCAATGCGGCGAGCGCCAAGGGCCACAGAGCAGCCTTTTTAGCGCCCTCTTCTCCTAACACTTCTTTGGCCGCCAAGCGCAACGTGGCAAGGTCGGCTCGGCTTTTGTTGCGTCCGTAGGCACCCAACATAACCCGATCACACAGCACATTGATCAGGCGAGGAATACCCCGCGTGCGCTTATAGATTCCCCTGACCACGGCCGGCGGGAAGATCACTCTGTCGGCGGACATGCCCGCGACTTGCAAGCGGTGATGGATATAGGAACCGGTTTCCGAAAAATTCAGGGGCTCAAGATTGTACCTCGCAGTAATGCGCTGATTCAGCTGACGCAATTCGGGCCTGGCCAACAACTGGGCCAGCTCGGGTTGGCCAATCAAGATGATCTGCAACAATTTTTCGCTGTTGGTTTCCAGGTTGGTCAACAAGCGAATCTGCTCAAGTACCTCAAAATCCAGGTGCTGAGCTTCGTCGATCATCAGCACCGTCTTGCGACTCCGAGCGTGATTTTCCAGTAAGAAGGAGTGCAAAGCATCAGTCAGCGTTTTCAAACTGTGCTTGTCTGGATCGTAGCGAATACCCAGTTCATCACAAGCAGTGGCTAACAATTCGATGGCATTGAGCGCCGGATTTAAAATAATGGCGATGTCTGTATCGTGGGGTAGCTGTTCCAATAAACAGCGGTTAATGGTGGTTTTGCCAGTACCTACCTCGCCGGTGAGCAAAATAAAACCGCCGCCAGCGCCCACCCCGTAAAGCAGGTGCGCGAGAGCGTCCCGGTGCCTTGCGCTCATAAACAGGTAGCGCGGGTTAACGGCAATCGAGAAGGGAGCTTCGTTGAGACCAAAGTACTGGTGGTACATGGTTAACATTATGCACCAAGGCTCTCGCAGACGCGAAGCGTTTACTGGTGAATACCAGCGTAGACCTCGCCTGCCGCTGCTGGGATAATGAATCTTCAGTTTATCCCGGTACAAAACAATGCGCTCTGCACAAATAGCACTCACTTTCCTGTGCTTGTCGCTGATTTCCCCCTTCCCTGCGTTAACCCAGGAAGAAGGCGTGGGCCTGGTGCTGGCAGGCGGCGGCGCTCGAGGTATTGCCCACGTGGGAGCGATTACCGCGCTCGAAGAAATGCAAGTCCCAGTCAGCGCCATTGCTGGCACCAGTATGGGCGCCCTGGTGGGAGGACTCTACGCCATAGGCCTCAATTCTGAGGAACTGCGTGAAGTGGTCGAAAACATGGCTTGGGACGAGGCCTTCGAAGACTCACTTGAGCGTGACAGCCTACCTCAGCGTCGCAAGAGCGATGATTACGACTACCCATCCTCTGTGTCCCTGGCAGTCAATAATGGCACCCTGTCGATACCCTTGGGCTTTGTTCAGGGCCAGCAGGTCAGGCAAATCATTAAGCAATTGACCATTGATGCAGACCACATCAATGATTTCAGTGCTCTGCCAACGCCGTTTCGCGCGGTCGCCACCGATATCGAAACCGGTAATGCTTATATTTTCAGCGAGGGCGACATCGTTACTGCCATGCGCGCCAGCATGTCACTTCCCGGTCTTCTGGCGCCAGTTGAACACGATGGTCGCCTGTTGGTAGACGGCGGACTGGCAATGAACATTCCGGTCAGTGTTGGCCGATCTATGGGCACTGAACGTCTTATCGTTATCGACATTGGCACACCGCTGCGTGAGCGCGAGAACATCAACAACCTGCTGGACGTTGCTGACCAGATGCTGAACTTCCTTACCCGCAAAAACTCACTTGAACAACTGGAACAGCTAACCGAGAAAGATATTTTAATTAACCCTGATTTACAGGGCATTGGCATGCTCGACTTTGAAGATACTCAGGAAATTTACCGCCGGGGTTATGAGGCCACTATGGCCCTTGCTGAGGAGTTGCAAGTACTCGCGCTCAATGATGGCGACTGGGCGACTTACCTGGCCAGCCGAGAACTGGTTTCACCTGAAAACCCGGTGATCGACCATATCGCGATATTCGATAACAGCGCGCTACGCGATGACATCATTAGAGTTCGGTTGTCTCAACAGGTGGGCAAACCCCTTGACAGGGAGCAGTTGAGCACCGATATGGCAGAAATCTATGCCCTGGACCAATGGGAGATAATTGATTACGACGTGGTCGAGGAAGAGCGAGGCACCGTCTTGCAGATTCGTGCCTCGGCTAAAACCTGGGGTGGCGATGACCTTAAATTTGGGCTGAATTTTGTCACCGATCTCGATGGCGGTAGCGATATCAACCTGGGCGTAAGTTACCTTTGGAAAGGCCTGACAGATTTGGGCGGAGAGCTCTACGCGCGCACTCAACTTGGCGACACCATAATGTTCAGCGCTGAGTTCTATCAACCACTGGACCTGCGCTCAAAATTCTTTGTCGTGCCCTATGTCGGTTACCGTGATTACGACGTAACAACACTGGGGCCGGAATATGACGTCACAGATCCCACAGGCATCTGGCGAGTGCGTCGGCTGAGCACACAATTTGACACCGGCTGGAACGCATTCAAAAACACCCAGCTGCGTCTGGGCGTATTCCGCAATAAAGGCGAGTATCGCTCTGACGCAGAATTTGGTGGAGCACTGCCGGAAGCACGTTTTGACGAAGGCGGAGCCATGTTCAGCGCTCGCTACGACACACTGGACAACGCGTTCTTCCCCACTAGCGGTGCGTTCTTCTATGGTGAATATCAACTGCTAAGAAGCGCCATGGGCGCTGATGAAGATTACGAACGCTGGCAAGCAATCGCCCAGGGGGCGTTCAGTTTTGGCGATGATGATCGCAATACGGTTATTGTCACAGGTAGAACAGGACAATCAGTCAACGCCAGCAATGCACCGCAAAACTATTTCCAACTGGGTGGCCTGTTTAACCTTTCGGGGGTGAGCCAAAACTATCTCTCTGCCCGACAGATGGCATTCGCTATGGTTCAGTATCAGCATCGCCTCTCGGATACTTCAGTACTCCCGTTCGACATGCCCGCCTATGTAGGCGCCTCGCTGGAGGGCGGTGAACTCTGGTCCGACCGCTCGGACGTTAATAGTGGAGACTTTATCAATGCGGGTAGTGTCTATCTTGCAGTGGACTCGCCGATAGGTGCGATCTACCTCGCCTACGGGCGCACAGAAGACTCGCAGGATGCGCTTTACCTTGCGCTAGGCTGGCCGTTCCTGAACAACCAGTTACGCATTGGCAGATAGGGTGCTCTGAGCCGCTCTGTATTAACAAACAACTCGGAAACTGATTATGCCTCTAGCTTCGCCACCGCCCCGAAATCCACATTGCAGCCGACCTGACCTGGTTCGAATAACATTTCTTGCCTCGCTTTTATTCCTTGCAGGCTGTGTCACATCGGTGGTGAGTCCTGAACAGGAGATCAAGGCCGGTAGCGCAATGTCACAACAGGTTGCCAATCAGATAGGCGTCTACATGGATCCCGAATTGGAACAGTACCTGGACGCTGTTGGCCAGCGCCTGGTAGGAGCTCTGGGGGAGTCTCCCTATGCGTTCCAGTTCGTCATCGTTGACCAGTTTGAACCCAATGCCTTCGCTACCCCCGGAGGATTTATCTACGTCTCCCGAGGCTTGTTAGCACAAATGAACGACGAGGCAGAGCTTGCCGGAGTGCTGGCGCATGAAATCAGCCACGTCACCCAACGTCATCACGTACGTCAGGCTGGCCGCAGTATTGGCGCTAGCTTGTTTACGCTGCCCGGTCGTGCAGTAGGCATTGTCAGCAAGGACCTGGGCGATATGATCAATAGCCCGATCGAACATGCTGGGCAGGTTTACCTCTCATCGTATTCAAGGGGACAAGAGAGCGAGGCAGACGCCTACGGAATGCGCCTGGCCAACGCCGCAGGGTACGATGCTCTCGCCCTTGCAGACGCGCTGGATGGCATTGAAAGCAGTCTGTATTTACTAACCGGTGAGCATCACGAAGCCAATTACCTGGACACACACCCCACTACCCCAAAGCGGGTGGCTGACATCAACAAGCTGGCTGGTGGGTTAACCCTTGACCCTATGCCACCGCTGGCAGATCGGGCTCAGCTTTATCAAAAGCTGAATGGGCTTTGGTGGGGACCGCAAAATCCGCAGCAGGGAATATTCCAGGATAACCTCTTCCTCAGCGCTGACCTGGGACTGAGCGTTACCTTTCCTAAAGACTGGGAAAAAAATAATACCCCACGCGTTGTCGCTGCCATGGAGCCAGAAGGTAAAGCGTACCTGGCGCTGGGCAGTAATAGTGGCGAATTCAGTCCGGAAGGTTACGCAGCAGCACTGATTACCAAAATGCGCGATGGCACCGGTCTGCAACCGGATGTCAATCGCAGTTTTCAGATCGGTAACTGGCCAGCGCACCTGGTTCGCTACGACGACGCCAGCGAGGCCGAGACCGTAAGCCTTTATTACGTATTCCTGAACACCGGGAAAAACAGTTTCACCTTCGTCGCCATGGGTTATGAACACCTCAGGGAAGCTCTGCGCAGCTCAGTGATGAGCATCGCCAAGCTAACGCCGTCGCAAGAAAAAAGTATCCGTAGCTTGCGCTTGCGCATTGCCGACATTGCACCCGGTGAATCCCTGGCAGACTGGGCCCAGCGCGTAAACAGTGACTGGTCAGCCGAGTTCATTGCCTCCATGAATGGGATTGACGACACAACAGTCAGGGGCAGCAATGGAGAGTCGCTGAAGTATGCTCGTGAAGAGCGTTACGTGGCACCCTAATGGCATTGGACCAGACTCGCCACGCCATCTATCTTTCGCTGATGATGGTCATTATCGCCAGCACCGCAGCAGTGGCGACAAAGTTTGCCTCTGCCAGGGTGAGCATTGAGGCCATAGTGACCGTTCAATACATGGTGTGCCTGCTACTGTGTCTGCCCCTGACATTGCGCGGTGGGCTTGCCCATATAAAGAGCTCGCGAATCGGATTGCATTTTTTTCGCGGGGCGGTGGGCGTACTCGGCTTTTATCTCTTCTACAGTGCGCTGGAACATATTCCCATGGTCGATGCGATGCTGCTGCGGCAGAGCGCACCCCTCACTGTCCCGCTGGTCATCTGGGCCTGGAACAGAGAACGCATAGCGGGCATCGACTGGCTACCCCTGGCCATTGGTTTTGCCGGCGTTTTGGTCATACTCAGGCCCAGCCCGGATGGGCTCAGCTGGTGGCATGCCGGCGGGTTTCTCTCAGCACTCTGCCTGTCCGTGTCTATGGTCGCCACCCACAAACTGGCGACTACAGAACCCTCGTCTCGAATACTGCTTTATTATTTTGTGCTGTCCCTGGCCTGCGTGGGGCCATTCAGTCTCAACGACTTCGCCGGACTGCGCTGGCAAGAGTGGGCCGCTATGGTCTACGTGGGCATTGCCATTTACTTCACTCTGCTTCTCTACACTCGGGCATACGCCATGGCACCCGCTCATGCCATTGCTCCGGTTAACTACTTCGCCGTCGTTATGGCCGCTTTCTGGGGTTGGTTAATCTGGGGACAGGTTCCTGACGGATGGTCGCTGGTAGGCAGTGCTCTGGTCATATTAGGAGGCCTAATAACCATTTATCTGGCCAAAAGCGCCTTCAGCCGCTCCGCCGCTAGCATCTAATACGTTTAACATGTTGTTTTTTATAGCTATTAGGCAAAATATCTAGGTTTCTACCTGTTTCGAGAGATCATCAAAAAGTCGAGTTATTTCAGACAACACACTTCCAATCAGGTATTTTTCGTTCTACATCACGGTTTTTACTAGGGGGCGAGCGCTATGCTCCAAACGGTAAAGGTCCCAACATCGGACCTTTCGAAAGGCATGTTCGTCAGTGGCCTCGACAGGGACTGGCTGGGCACGCCATTTCTCACCCAGGGCTTTTTGCTGGAAAGCGACGAGGATATTACCCGTGTTCGCGACTACTGCGAGCATGTTTGGATTGATATTCATAAGTGTGTCTACGTCAGCCCCACTTTGGCACGTCACGCCAAGGGAGAAAGACCGCGTATTCCCATACCTGAAATCTTCAAAGACCGAGAGTTAAGCGACTACGCCGAAGAAACCGCATGGAAAGACGAGCACCCAAGAGCGAGCAAAGCTCTCGACAATTTGCTTAACGATATTACCGACATTTTTGATCAAGCAGCAGACAGCGGCAAGCTGGATGCCGTTAAGCTTAGAACTTCTGCCGACCCCATCGTTGGCAGCATCGCCCGCAACCCGGATGCCTGCCTCTGGCTTGGCCGACTAAAAAAACACGACGAATACAGTTACCAGCACTCGCTCAGCGTGGCTATTTGGGCGGTCGCATTAGGTAGACAGATAGGCTTGCACAAAAGAGACCTGCGCTCCCTGGCTATTGGCGCCATGCTGATGGATGTGGGCAAGCTACTGGTGGACCCTGAACTGCTCAGGGCCGACCGCGATTTAACCGAAGAAGAAACCAAGGAAATGCGCCACCACGTCGCCCACGGCGTCCACCTGGTAAAGAAGAGCGGCATCATCAACCAGGATGTGCTCGACATGGTGGGTTTCCATCACGAGCGCTATGACGGCAGTGGCTACCCGCGAGGTTTAAGGGGCGACGAAATTCCCACTTTCGCGCGCATCGCCGCCATCGTAGATACCTATGACGCAATTACCTCAGACCGCTCCTACGCCGAAGCAAAAGCACCCGCAGAGGCGGTGAAGGTTCTCTATGAGGCCCGAGACAAACAGTTCCAGGCGGAGTTGGTGGAAGCATTTATCCAGGCCGTTGGTATATACCCGGCCGGCACTATTGTAGAGCTCACCTCGGGCGAGATTGGCATTGTTGTCGCTGAAAGCCGCACCCGACGCCTACTTCCCAAGGTAATCCTGGTGCTGAATCGCAAAAAAGAAGAGTACCCCCGCCCCAAGCTGGTAGACCTGCAAGACACGCAGGGGCGCTATCAGGACAAGCCAATCTCAATATCCAGGAGTCTCGAGCCCGGCGCCTATGACATAGATATCGGCCGCTACAAGTTCTAGAGCGGAGCTTTCATGCTCGCAGCCTGGTCCAGATATTGGGTTCGTCAACAGAATAGTGACAGGACTATTATCAGCCGTATATTCGTAATACCCTGAACCAAACGTGAGCAGGGGCTAAGGTGCATGATCCTGGGGCAATTTCGCAAGAAGATAAACAGCCATTTCAATGCCACCCCCATTCCTCGGGACCTGGATGAAATTACCAGCATTGACCGGGCCAACGAAGTCATACCCGCTGAAGCTGGTTTAAGCCAGGCCGCCGTTAACGCTATCTGGGCAGACACCCTGAGCCTCTATCGCACCGGCATGTATCCCATGCTCAGCATCTGCCTGCGACGCCATGGAAAAATCGTACTGAACCGCAGTATCGGTTACCAAAGCGGCGATGCAGACAGTGAAGACGCCATCATCGGCGACTTGAATACACCCATTTGCCTGTTCTCCGCGTCTAAGGGCGTGAGTGCAATGTTGGTCCACTTGTTGGCAGAGCAAGGAAAAATTCACCTTCTGGACCCGGTGAGCTACTACATTCCGGAGTTTTCACAAAACGGCAAAGGCTTCATCACCATTTATCAGTTGCTGGCCCATCGCGCCGGCGTGCCTGGTTTAGGTGAGAATGGCGATGCCGCACTGCTATTTGACCGCGAGGCAGCGCTAGCGGCAATCTGCGCAGCAGACCCCATTGACAACCTTGGCAGAACATCCGCTTACCATGCAATTACCGGTGGATTTAATTTTCAGGCAGCCTGGACTGGTGCTACGCTTGCTGCTAGGGCTATTGTGAAAACTAGTATCTCGCAGGCGTAATGTTTTTTTCTATTTTTAAAAGTTTTTTCATAAATTTTTTATTTTTTTTATGCAATAGCCAGGGTTTGTGTCTTTATATATATAATAGTAGCCAACAAAGACTACCGCCAGGCTCTTTAATATGATACCAGGGCGGTACATAGGTAGAGTACCGCCAGGCTCTATATTATGATAAGGGGGAGGTAGGAGAGCATGACTACTATATAGGGGATCCCTACTAGATTTTTGTTATGGTTTTTTATATGATTTAAAACAACACAAACCTTTAGTTACTAATTTTTTATTATTCCTAAAGTTACTAAAGGTTACTCCTGAAATGGACAAAAAAGGGACAAAATTGCATAAAAGCTGTTTGTTTGACCAAAGGTTAAAAAAAAAAACTTGGCCATGCTGAATGAATACCAAGAAGTGCGG
>ENA-UOYH01000695-UOYH01000695.1-marine-metagenome-genome-assembly--contig:-NODE-695-length-11165-cov-2.990981_pt1 | contig 11165 bp, 5 predicted proteins | sample MGYA00238175_ERZ767261 | MGnify/ENA primary metagenome ERZ767261 (study PRJEB28946, sample SAMN06267185) | marine metagenome | isolation source: Columbia River Estuary | place: USA:Columbia River Estuary...
CGCCGCTCTGCTATCTCTACCTTCTGATGCGCAACGGTTAGATCCGTTTTTACCTGACGATTTTCATCGCGCACATTAGCGACCTCTGCTTCCGTGCGTTCGATACGATCAGACAGCGCGCGGGCGTGTCGCTGGGCTGAACGGGTGGCCAGGCGGGCGTGCCGCACCTGAGCCTCAGACCTCGATGATGACCGGAACGATCATTGGCCGACGACGGTGCGCATCGCTGACCCACTTGCCGACTGCGCGGCGCACCACCCGCTGCAACTGGTGGAGGTCGTCAACTCCCTCAGCCAGGGCCGCCTCCAACGCCTCGACGTCGCCGTGATTGCACCAGGCCAGGCCAGCGACGACTGGGAAGCCCTACGCGACCTCACCGCTGCCGTCGGCGGCGGCAACGGCACCGTTTTAACTAGCGCGCTGCCGCATCAACAGACATGGCTGCCTTGTGTTCCAATGTACGAGCAAGTGTGGAAGATGTTGTATGGGGGGGGGCTAACAGAGAGAATGCAAGAGAGAGAGAGAGAGAGAGAGAGAGAGAGAGAGAGCGATGTGTACTGTAATTTTCAATATTTACATTAATCTTTACAATTACAATACATCTTTCACATGACTGATGTGCAATAATCTTTATAATTACAATACATCTTCCACATGACTGATGTGTGATGAACTGATGCATGTTTATAAACAAACATGTGTTTCCCGCCTGTTCTGTGGCATTATTGTTTCAATACCACATTGATACCGGGCCTTGTCCTAGGTAAATCCTGCCGCCCGAGATGCGGCATCTGCGTTCCAGTATACCAAATCGTTGTCGGTTTGATGCTGAAATCCGGCGAAATAGTGGGCGGTCGATTGGTCTTTTTCCAAATTGGCAATGTAGGTGAGAGTGTTGCGATTGTTTAGGGGTAAAAGCAATCGGAGGTCATCGTGGTGTCGGATACGAGAAAGGACGACGTAAAGCTGTTCCCAGCTGAATTTGAGAAACGGAATGGGATGTTCTGACAAGGATGCAATTACTCTATGTATGGTTCTTCCTTGTGCCTTTGGGACGGTGATGCAGAAACCTAAATCCAAGGGAAAATATCCAGCCAGTGGTACCTTGGATGCTCTGATATATACAGGTGAACTCATGGCCCGGATAGATTCAGTTTTGGGCTTTACCTTGTCTCGATGGTCGATGCTGATGGGAATGATTATTTTGCTTCCGTCGCGAACTAACGAGCCCAATTGCCACTGATTTCGTTTGCGTAAGTTCTCATTTTGTTTTGTCTGTTCATCATAATTGAAGTCAGGGTATAATTCTACATTAATAGATTTTGGTGGGTCTGGAAGATTGATTGTTTCTCCTATAAGTGTTTCTTCAAGTTGTTGATTGAGGTATTCTTGTTCTTCGTGTGTTTCCATTGACAACGAGTGTAGTCTGACGAGAGTTCCATTGGCAAGTCCTTCCTCTACGTTGATGTTATAATTTAAATAGGCAGGTGCCATGGGAACGAAATACTCCCAGAAACAATTTTCTTTTTCGGCTTCGTGCAATTTTTCTTCGGTGGCTGGCCGACCGATCCACTTGTCGTAGTTGATGCGTTTTTTCCACCGAATGATTTGGGTGTTGAAGTGGTGTGCCCACAGTTGCGATTGGAAGGCGTTGAGTTCGTGTCGCTCGTAATTTCCTGTGACAATAATGGTACCAAAGAGGAATTTTTCGGGAGTCAGGTCTTCTTTCGTGAGTTGTTTGTATAGGCTGAGATCCGATGGGGAGATTTTAGAGCCCGAATTCATCTTGGTGAGAAGGGCCATGTGGTTGGGATCATCAGTGCATCGGTATTGCACGGTAAGACGGATGTGAGCTGCCTGCTGGAAAAGATCGACGCCTCGTTTTGAAAGGGTGCTGTTAATTTCCACCTCCTGTTTACGGGACTGCTTGACATTGAAGATACCGCGTTTTGCAAGGTGTTGTTTTCGTAGCATGGTCATTGAGAGGTTGGGCAGTGAGGTACCACCTATGGGGGGCTGTTGATCGAAGTCTCCCAGCATTATCATGGCAATACCTCCAAATGGTTTGTTGTAAATCTGTGTGGCTTCTTTCAGGCAACCATCGAGATATGCCAACATCCAAGGTTTGACCATTGAGACTTCATCGATGATGATGGCCGAGATATGGTCTATGTTGTACTTAGCTTTGAAGTCGGCCAATTTGTCAGGATTCCAGGAAATAATTCTTGTGGAGGGAATCTTGTTCATTTCTGTTGGCATGTCAAGGAAAGTGCACATGGTCGATCCGCCAATGTTAATGGCGGCAATACCCATGAATGTCGTTTTAATGGGGGGATCTATTTGGATCAATGTGGCAAGCTGATCGATAAGTCTTATTAGCCAGCTCTTTCCTGTGCCGGGAGGACCGGTTATGAGAAGGATTGGTGCGGGCATATCATAAGAAATTTCGGCACGGACATTCTTGAAGTGTTTGTAAATAGGCTTGATGGCACACATCTTGTCTTGGGAGAGGTGCTTTGAATCCAGGAAGGTTTGCACTTTTTTGTCTAAGAGCTGGCTGGCATCAATGTGCATTGTATTGTTACGATCATTGGTATCGTGTTTGTCAATATTGATAGGCATATTATCGGTTGCATTGCCAGTGTTAGTGTCGGCTGGACACTTTTCTAAGATGCGTTGCGCCAGGTGTTTGTTATATTTGGAAGTGTAAACCGGATAGGATTGGTTGCTGTGTTGTCGGGAAGTAGATGTTTCGCTGTTTTCGTTGGAGACAGGTACGGAAGGTTTGCTGTGATTCGAGGTTGGGAGAAAGTCTTCCGAAATATGATGAATTTGGTTTAGAAGTTGGTCCGTGTATGCTACTCTCTGCATGATTTGTTGCTCACTTCTTCCAGTCAAGAATTTTGATTGCAGGAGGTTGTCGGTGTCTGCTTCACAGTTGTCCTCATCATTGTAGCGGTGTTGTTTGCGCATCATGTAAGCGTAAGTCTTCTTATTTTCTTTCTGTTCAGATTCCGACCACAAAGTTCGATTCCGAGCCCTGTAGTCTGCAAATATGACGCGTTGTCGGAAGGAAGACAGTAGGGCTTGGCTCATGGTGGTCATAAAGTCCAGTCGAAATCTGCTTATGGCTAGGTTGTCTTTCTTGAGTGCATTTACAAAACTATTAAAGTCCGTCCATTTGTACGAGTAATTGTTCTTTTGGGCATTATTGTACAGTTCGGATTCTGGCCGAAACAGTGTGAGGTAGAATTCAGCAAATTTGTCCGCTTTGGCGCGCCATCGTCGCTGTTCTGCGGAGTCGTCTACAGGGTCGTCCGGCAAGTTTGCAGGCTCCATTCCTGGATGGTTTGGCGGGCCGCGAAATAATTTGGGTGTATATTGTTTGGTTAGGAGGGTTTGGTGGTGGTTGGCATGTATTTCAATACCTGGACTGAAATGAAAGTGTGTTGATTTTTTTCGTCCTCTCTGATATTGGATTTCGGGAGGTATGGCGTCGTTTTCGTCGGGACGGTCTTTGACAATCTTTATGCAGCTGTAATATTCGATACGGTTAAGATTCTTTAACTTTTCGCCACGAAAACGATATAGCATGGGACTTGGTATTGCAACAAGCCGGGTGCCGTCATCGACGCTGTATAGTGGACAAGATCCGTAGGCACTTTCGTAATAAGCCATTTCAGCCGGAGATGGAGCAATACTTTTGGAAACATTGATGGTTCGTTGGAGGGCCGGTTTTCTGTCATTGTCAGTGTTGCGGCTGTTATCACTGTGTTTGTCGGGAAGAGAGCTGTCCTCGTTAAATATGGTTGTGTCAGTGTCATTCTGTTCGTCGGAAACGATGAAGCTATCTTGGCTCCTATCGTCATTGTCCTCGTCGCTGTCGTCAGAACTGTCAAGATTGTCTTCTGAGTTACTGTGTCCGTCTGACCAGTCTGATGGGTTGTCTGCTAGTTGGGAGCATTTCTTCTCATTTTTTATGAACAGGATGAAACTTTCGGCATCACAAAATTTAAAGCTTTCTGAACAAAAGAATACGATCAATCCAAGGAGGCAGGCGGCGGCTTGGGTGTCTGAAATTTCGTGGAGTGAATTAAGTTTGTTCATAACTCGTGTCAAAACGTACTGAGTAAATCTTTCATTGGTGTTTTTGTCCTCCGCCACGCTGGGAAACAACTTTGCATGCTGCATTGCATTCCATATCAAATCCAGGGATTCTCCAAGTGAGGTTTTATTCTTGCTAACATAGGGGCCAATGTAGTGGGATGCGCCCTTGCTTTGTTCCGACGATCCTAGCAGAAGTGCGTTGGTGTGGCATCCAAGGACGGCGGTGAGTATAGGACTGTAGTCGACAACGTATCCGTTGCGCTTATCCAATTTGACAAAGACGGTGTCGTAGAGAGTCTTTAGATCGAGGAGATTCATTCCCATTAAATTGTCTAGAACAATTTTCATTTCGGTATTGCTGATGAACGAGAATGACTCATCGGCATTGTTGGATGCATCAAATTTATGCTTGCCAGGATTGCAGTTGAAATTAGAATTGGGTGCATGAACATTGGAAGTGGGATTGCCGGAATGGTTGTTGGAATGGCAGTCATTGCTGATGACCGAATGCATGAACAAATTATTGTTGGAAGAAGGCGGCGACGTATAGGTTCTTGCAGGTTGGATTTGAGATTGGGTTTGGTGAAGCTGCTCGGACATTTGTACTTTTGAGAAATCAATGAAAGGGTTCACCAGTTGTATCGGTGCTGGAAGCATACTTTGATAATGAATTTGGTCATGCAAGTAAAGAAGATAGATGGTGTTGTGTGCATCGGTGCCAATAAATTTGGTTGAACATAGTTTGTAGGCAGGAGGATTGATATGGTTATCGCGGATGTAAATAGCCAAATTAGTGTGACGTACCAAGGCAAAGACGAAAGCTTCCAACAAGCTGCCGTACTCACATTTGCCTGGAATAGCACTTTCAGTTATCCGTAAAACGTACTGGATTAAGGGAAGTGGCAAAAGTGGTTGATGATCATTTGTGAGATTGTCTATTGCTATTTGAGTAATGGTCTGGTTGGCATGTTCTGGGATGATTTCATCAGGGTGTGTTAACATGTAGTGACCTATTTCAGTTCTCAAGTTACGGCAATCTGCAGTTGTGCTTGGTTTGCCACTGGAATGAAGGCTACTCGCAAAAAGACAATTTCCATCATGCGATGGGTCATAAATATGGATGTAACTTTCTGGTAAACTAACGGGAGGCGGCCATATCCATTTATTCATCTGGCGTGAGAAAATGTCAGTGTGTGCATCATGTCGTTGCCGAACATTGGAGCTGATAAGGTTATTACTGGTGTTGCTACCTATGTTAATGCCGATGTTGGATGAACCGTGTTTGGTGTTGTTTGAATCGCGAGGACGGGAATTTCCGATATTTCTGGCATGCCGTTGAAGAAAGTTGGGCCGGATAAACACGTCACTGCTATTGATGTCTACATCTATGTCAGTGTTGGTTAAATTGTGATCGGTGTTGTGTGTGCCAATGGGAGTACAGATGGTATCGTCTGAGTCGTAGTTATTGGAGGCAAAGTTGGGGGATGAGTCCGTGCAGTACTGATCGTCGTTAATGTCATCAAAGCTGATACTAGACAGTAAATCTGACGCCGTGTCGGGCGCGATGGCTGTTAAGAGTTGTGTTACAAGCCATTGCCGGGTAGCTCCTGATTCCTTTTGTTTTGGTAACGATTCCATGACGGGTCGCTTGATTTCCCAGGCAATCATCCTCTTATCGATATTTCGCAGCGGATCCATTCGTTCTTTGGGTAATAAAGACTGTATGGCCAATTGTCTGTCTTGAATTTCATTGCTGACGACATACTGGATTGTCTCCTTTTTGGTTGTGTTGGTACACAGTGGGGTTTGATCAATGAGTTGCACGGGTTTGGTGCTTTCTGATAGTCCGCTTGGTTTAGTAAGACTGCAGCCTGTTATTCCTTTTGGGGGTTTGTGGCAACGTCCGGTTCGGTTTTTGTCGTGACTGTGAATTCCATTATATGCGATATTGGTGTGTACATATTCAGTAAAAGCCTTCTCATTTGTAGGATTGGGCGGCATCATCATGGCTCTGCCTCTGCGAATTATTCTCTGGTAAGAATCAGAACAGTTTGGGTAGAAAGGAAGTTCTTTCTCAATTAAGTCTTTGACGTGGTATTGACGAGGCAATTCGGCGCTAAACATACTGTCAAGTACTTCAGAGACAGTCTGGCAGAGATCTTGTATGTCACTGCTACCTTGCAGAACGGCCGGGTTGAGAGCGGAAAAGGTGGTAAGGTGTAAGTGCAGGCCTCCGCGGTGCGTTGCTTCGTGAACTCCAGAGAAAGCATCGGCATTGCCAACAATCACTCCGCCGGAGTCGTTTAGTGATTCTGAAGTGAACCTGCGACTTCTATTGTTAATGTTATCACTGCCTGATTGTTTTGACGGTTTTAATCCCACGAGTATTGTGGCAATGCTGTACATAAGACGTTTGTAAATGAATGACGATGCTATGGGATTGCCTGTGACGGCTGTCGCTAATGCACTCCAGTTAGTTGGTATTTTGACATTTCCAATGGCGTACGGTGTTCCGTGTTTCATTGCGTCCAAAAATTCCTGCGGTGCGGCGCTTGGGAAATCAATATTGTTTGGTTGTCGAAATGTCAGGCGAACACAGTGAGGGGTGTTTACTTCGTCAATGGCTATGGTAAGAAATTGAAATTGGGGTCCAATTCTGCGAATAAGACTGTACATGTCGCCTAGAGCTGAATTACATTCCAGAGCACCAAAGTTGGTATGCCTATCTGCACTTGAAAGGACGGGCGAAATTTTGCGGTGAACATATAGGGCATCTTTGGAGTTGGGGTCTGCTACTGCATGTTGTACTTTGGTTTGAAATTTGGCCGACGTGAATTCTTCACTGAAAATGGAAAATGCTTTGGGATCTCGGCTTTTTTTGGCGGCCATGCCACGGATATTTTGATGCCGTCGGAATATATCAAATAAAAAGAAAATAAGCATTGAACAAGAGGAGGCGACGTTGCTAAATTGCATCATGAGGTGAGAGCAATTTTTTGCGTTTAAATTGCTTGTGTCAGTTTTGTACGCTTTGCCGAACATGAATACATGAGGAAATGCAGCAACAAGACCGTAATCTCCTTTAGTGAATTCGTTGATAGGATATTGGCTTCTGTATGATTTGGTATTTTTGCGATATTCGTTTTGGTCCTTATCAACATTTATACCTAGCGCTTTGGCTGCATCAACGAAGTAATTGTGACTGGAGTCCTTACTACAATTGTATTGTGTACGTTCCTTGTTATACACGTAGACATGCTTCAAGGCAAATTTATCACCATCTTCATGAGGATCCAGAGTTTCGTTAGACTGGTAATGTATGTTCGTGGTTGCCCTTACACCAGCAATATCGTCTTTCATTTGAGCAGTGAGTTCCATGGCGTCGTCACTGAAAGTTTTGTAATTGTTGGTCAGGTAGGTATCGTTGGCTTTCTTGAAGGTAGATTGAAACTGGTCAAACGATGGTATTTCAAGCTGAAAATAAAGTGGATTGATTTCTTTCAGTACAGTAAGCCATTGGTAAATGACCCAGGAACGTCCAAAGACATCTGCGGATTTGCTTTGCATGGTTTTTTTATACAAAGCATCGAATTCGCCTTCGTAACCACAAAATTGCAACATTAAATCGGCGTTCATGCTGTCCGGTGATAGGAGGTCGGTGACAACATGTGGGGCATCATGGTCAAAAATGATGGAGGATCCTTTGATTGCCGATTGTTGGTGATCTCTTAATCGACGTGTGTTGGTTTCCAGCTTAATAATATTGTAGTAATGACGTACAAAAGATATGATGTGCATTTCTCGTAATGAAATGCTGACTAGGCCAACCCTGTGATGCGAGCCAAAGTCGACACCAGCGGCAATTGACTTGTTAGGTATCTTCTTTTCTTGAATTGCTTTGCAGCAGTCATCACATATAATCACTATGGGAGTATGATGGTCAGTGTCATACGTTTGCCACCATTCGTCAGATGCAGACACCAGTTCTGGATGTAAATGGTAATGGTTGCAAGAAGGTATTATTTTGGATGGAAATACGCTTTGAGCTTTCCATGGAAATAGATAATCCGTAATTCCACATTCATTGGTTGGTACACAGAAAGATATTTTCAGTTTTTGTTCGTAGTCCACAGCATCCTTATTAGACAACTTTAATGCATCCAAAGTAGTCAGCGGTACTCTGTTATACTTTCTCATTGGGTTGCTTATGTTATCAAATTCTCTGTATCCACAGCACGCACAGCCTAGTAAACGTGCATCAACCGAGACTCCTGGTTCGTATTCATCATGGTTTGGATTCCATGGACAGCCTCGCCCGAGCGACTCGTAAAATTTAAGGGCAGCATTTCTTTGTTTTTCGGGAGTGATTTTTTGAGTTTGGAGGCGCCGTTTGAATTCTTTTACTTGACATTGTACCTCTGGATTATTAAGAGTTTTGCCAGAATCAAGTGAATCTTGAATATCTTCCATGATCCATTGAAGTCGCCATCGTCCTGCAGTTAGATACCAATTCATGATGCCAATATCAGGGTCTTTTTCGTTTTCATAAAATTCAGTATTAATGGGGATATCACTAACTTTGGTATTTTGAAAGGTGGGTTGATTACTTACTGATTTAGCTTGTTCTTTTTTGTCAATATGTTTGTGGCAAAGTTTTCTCCGTTTTATATTTTTCTCTTTTCTATATTTAGGATCAAGACGGATAATTTTTCGTTTATTATTTTCTTCTTTTCTGTATTTAGGATCAAGACGTCGTTTCTGTTGTTTTTCCTTTTCTTCTTTCTTGTATTCTGGATCAAGGCGTCGTTTTTTCGTTTTTCATTTTCTTCTTTCCTGTATTCAGGATCAAGACGTAGTTTCTTTCGTTTTTCATTTTCTTCTTTCCTGTATTCAGGATCAAGATGTAGTTTCTTTCGTTTTTCATTTTCTTTTTTCCTGTATTCAGGATCTAGACGTAGTTTCTTTTGTTTTGTATTTTTTCATTTCTTGAACAATTTTCATGTATCCAATTATTCAATTGAGATCTGTTCAATCCGGTTTTTGTCATCATCTCAGCCTTCTTTTCCGAGTTTAATTCTGGCCATGTTAAGTTTGGGTGAGACTGAATCCATGTATTAAGATATTCAACTACATGTATTGGATAGCAAATACTTTCCTTCTTTTTTTGGCTAGTATACACCATAGTAATTTACTAAATGTAATTGGTGATGGTTTTTAACAGGTAAAATTATTTTAGACAGAGGTGACTATGAGCGTGACAGTTAATACTAGGTTTCTTTCTAGGCAGTTTCAATGTAAGGCAGAATTCAAGGTCGATTGATGTGTTTCAAATATTTGGGTTGGTGGTAATCTGTGGTAATTATCAAACATGTGGTATTTAACGAAAGGGGACAAGTTAGATAGCCTCCCAATCGTCTTCAGACATTCCTTGAAGTAGAGACAGACCTTCCTCAGCAGTACCAAAGAATTGACTAAGAATGTCACGCTTCTCTTCTATCTGGGCCTTGCTAGTTTGTTGATCTTGAAGTTTCTTGAGAATGATAAAACAGTCTCGGTTACGTAAATAGTAATTCAATGGAAGAAGAGGAGTAGGAGTTTGGTCGATGTACTTGTAAGTTGGTCTCTTGAACTTGCTGGAGTTTTGATCGTGATTGTTGTTAGTAAAAAATTCTTCCATGTGTATGCCCATCTCGCCAATAGTTTCCTCTGTATCAAGCTCGCATAGCATGCACTTGAATGGATACTGACTGCTGGTTTGCTGAGGTAAGGGCAAATTGGCTGCAAGATTATGGTAATCACGACGTGTGAACCATCCAATAACACCCCAATAATCAAATAAATATGCAGGATTTTGCTTCCATAACTGAAAAACAGGTGCACGCCATCCTTCTTTGAATTTCCCAGGCGTCTCAAGATAGACAATGACAAGTCCTACCACTCGGCATAAAGTAATATGGATGTTCATTCCTGAAAGGATGGGAGACATAAAACCATGTAGTATATGTTTCCTTTTCTTAGGCTTCTTGCTGCCTATAGGAATCTTTTTTTCGTCTCCTGTCGCAGTGCTTGTCAGAGTATTAACTATCGCGGCGGATAGAGCTACTAAATGAATGTAGCAACTTACGAAAAGTAATGTACCCAACATTGATTAATGACTAAGCTTATCAGTGATATATGCTTTTTATTTATTGTGATGTGTTTTGCTTTCAACTTTTTATGAGTATGAATAATGAAAGAACAATTCATGGCATAGCGAGCTGGCAAGAAGCAAGAGATGAAATAATAATGCATGTGTATATTCTTTCTATTGTACAATTGCTTGCTTGCTCTCTTATTACTTCCTGGCTGGCACGTATTGCTTTCTTTTTATATTGTATCAGGATTGGATCTGGAGTTCTCGAAAATTGAAACTTTAAGACAAAATATAATACCTCTTTTCAAGCTATTTTGTACCTGGAAGATAATTTTCTAGGTAAATACGATCTAATGCATAAAACCATGTGGATGCGATCTTAATTTTGTATCTGGCAAATAATGTTGAACAAGAAAATGTTCGATAAACACGTTGCACAAGATATTTTCTAGGTAAATACGATTTGATATATTATGTTTCATGTGGATGCGATCTTAATGGTATCGTAGAATATTTACTCTATTATTATAAAGTTTTAATACATAAATTCATGTGGATGCCACCTTAATTTTCTATCTGGCAAATAATGTTGAATAAGAAAATGTTAAATAAGCATGTATTGTACAAGATATTTTCTAGGTAAATACGATTTGATATATAGGTTTCATGTGGATGCGATCTTAATGGTAGAATAGTTACTTTATTATTATAAAGTAAGTACTTGTACATAGGATACACATTATTTATCAATTAATCCCATTTTGTTTTCTTTTTATATTGCTATGTATTTTATGTGATGTTTTCTAGGTATATATGATCTGATTATTTATTAGATTTTTATAGATGCGATCTTAATCTTAGGACGCAAACCTTATATAATATTATTATCTAATTACGTCTTATTATAATATTATTGTACCTAGTA
>ENA-UOYH01000697-UOYH01000697.1-marine-metagenome-genome-assembly--contig:-NODE-697-length-11162-cov-2.805323_pt1 | contig 11162 bp, 8 predicted proteins | sample MGYA00238175_ERZ767261 | MGnify/ENA primary metagenome ERZ767261 (study PRJEB28946, sample SAMN06267185) | marine metagenome | isolation source: Columbia River Estuary | place: USA:Columbia River Estuary...
GTTGCAAGTGTACCGTCACCACTTGCTGTTGTATAATATCCAATTGCTGAAGCACTTGTTGACCCGGAAATATTTGTCTGTACATTTTGTACTTGTGCATTGACTGTAAAACCAACAATCAAAGCTAAAAGTGTAAGTATTTTTTTCATAGTAAATAGTTATATTATTCTTTTTTGGTAATAAGTTGATTAAACATTTTTTTTAATTCAGATACTTCTTTTCTGTAAGTATCTATTTCTGATTGTTGTTCTTTGAGCGCATTAATAAGCACTGGTACAAGCCCTTGATAGTTTACCGCCAACATGTCTTTATCATCAGTTGTAACGAGTTCTGGAAATACTTTTTGTATGTCTTGAGCCAATACGCCTATTTTTTGTTTGCCATCTTTTTTCATTGTGTAGGTCTTTCCATCAATTAAGAGCAGTTTTGCAAGAGTAGCCCCTAGAGATACAATATTTGCTTTAAGTCGTGCATCTGAAGAAACCACAACATCGCCACTTACTGTTAAGTCATTACTAACAGTAGCGTTTCCATTATACATTACTTTAAAGGCATCAGATTTTACAGCATTAGTGCCATTTCCGATCACAAAAGCAGTATTTCCAATATTGGGTAGTGTTGCGTCAACAGTAACCGTTGAACCGCTTAAATTGTATGTACCAATCACAAGAGACCCATAATCACTAGCTATAGTACCTTTTCCCATTACTGTAGAGGCAGATCCACTTGCTGTTGTTTGATATCCTGTTGCTGTAGAAGAATTTCCACTTGCTGATGTCTCATGACCCATTGCGGTAGCGTACAACTCACTCGCAGATGAAGAACGCCCCATTGCTATAGAACTACCTCCAGATGCTGATGTGAGATAACCCATAGCAATCGAATTATCGCCGCCTGCTGTTGTCTCTTTACCCATGGCTGTAGAGGAAGCTCCACTTGCCGTTGTTTTATATCCTGTTGCTGTAGAAGAATTACCACTTGCTGTTGTCTCATGTCCCATTGCGGTTGCATATAATTCTGTTGCCGATGTAGAACGTCCCATTGCTAAAGTTGAACCACCATTAGCAACTGTTAAGTATCCTAGTGCGGTAGAGTAGTCTCCACTGGCTGTTGTTTGATATCCCATTGCTGTAGATGCTTCCCCACTTGCAGTTGTTAGATATCCCATAGCTGTTGAGTATAATGCATTTGCTAATGTTTGACGCCCCATTGCGATAGAGGTTCCCCCAACAGCATCTGTTAGGTATCCTATTGCTGTTGAGTAGGTTCCACTTGCTTCAGTCTCACGTCCCATTGCTATAGAAGTGCCCCCAACAGCATCTGTTAAGTATCCTAGCGTTGTAGAATAGTCTCCACTTGCCTCAGTCTGACGGCCCATTGCTGTTGAAGCAACTCCACTTGCTGTTGTTTGTAGTCCAATCGCGGAAGCAGTGGCTCCGCTATTGGTTGTTCCACTGTTAGCAATTTGTGCATTACCTATAAATCCGATGGTTAATGTTATAAGTGTAAATAATTTCTTCATTATTAAAAATTATATGATAAATTTTTACTGTACTTTTTTAATAAAGATTTTTAATTCAAAATTTGCGTAATATTAGTTTATATAATTTGTGGAGACAAAAGTTAAATTTTTAATAAAACATCCATTATTATTATTTTTTGTCACAGATAACATCTCAAGTATTTGCGAATAGGCATATCGATAAAATTTATATTAAAAGAATAGATAATGATAATTATTACCTTAATTTTGAAAAATAAATGAGATGAAGTATATTAAATATTTCTTCCTAGAATAATATATAAAAATAAAAAAAGATGGCATTAGAAATAACAGATGCAAATTTTGAAGAGGTAGTGTTACAATCAGATAAGCCAGTATTAGTTGATTTTTGGGCCGCTTGGTGCGGACCTTGTAGAATGGTAGGACCTATTATTGATGAAATTCACGGAGAGTACGACGGAAAAGCGGTTGTGGGAAAAGTAGATGTTGATTCAAATCAAGAGTTTGCTGCTAAATATGGTGTACGAAATATTCCAACAGTTCTATTATTTAAAAATGGAGAAGTTGTTGATAAACAGGTTGGTGTAGCTCAAAAAAATGTATACACAGATAAAATTGACGCCAACTTATAAAAATTGTCTAAAAAATCAAAGTTAAAAGGTTTGGCATTTGCCAGACCTTTTTCTATTTTAGGAAACAATGATAGACCTTTCTAACATACAAAATTCAGAAATTAAAAACCTGGAGTTACTAGCCCGTCAAATAGTGGAGGGATTTATAACAGGAATTCATAAAAGCCCTTTTCATGGTTTTTCAGTAGAATTTTCTGAACATAAATTGTATAATAAAGGAGAGAGCACCCGTCATATAGATTGGAAACTTTTTGCAAAAACAGAAAAGTTATATACAAAAAAATACGAGGAAGAAACCAATTTACGATGTCATATTATTATAGATAATTCTGCCTCCATGCATTATCCAGTAGTAAAAGAACAACAAATAAATCAGTTAAACAAAGTGGGGTTTTCAGCAGTTGCATCTGCTTGTTTAATGGAGGTTTTAAAAAGACAACGTGATGCAGTAGGTCTTAGTATTTTTGCTGATTCCTATCAATATTATGCTCCTGAAAAAGGAAGTGATCGTCATAGAAAGATGATTCTTCATCAACTTGAAAAATTAGTAACAGGTAATTCAGATGCTACTACTGAAACTTATCAGTATTTACATGAAATTGCTGAAAAAATTCACAGGCGTTCTTTAATTTTTCTATTTACAGATATGTTTCAAACGAATATAGATGAAGAAAAAATGTTTGAAGCGTTAAGGCATTTAAAATATAACAAACACGAAGTTGTATTGTTTCACACCTTTGATATGAAAACCGAATTAAATTTTGATTTTGAAAACTCTCCAAAAAAGTTTGTTGATGTTGAAACAGGAGAAACAGTCAATTTATTTGCAGAAAATATAAAAGAAAACTACACTAAGTTAGTTGATTCTTATTTTAAAGAATTGAAAAACAAATGTTTGCAATATAAGATATCATACGTCCCAGTAGATATTCAACAAGGTGTTCATCAAGTATTAACTAGCTATTTTTTAAGTAGGCAAAAAATGATGTAATTTTCACTCTTTCTGTTTGGATATATAAAAAACTGACTTATATTTGCAACCGCTTTAAGCAACGGTTTGGTAGTTCAGCTGGTTAGAATGCCTGCCTGTCACGCAGGAGGTCGCGGGTTCGAGTCCCGTCCAGACCGCAAAAGCATCTCTTTTGAGATGCTTTTTTTATTTTTATATCTTTAGCAAAAAAAACATTTATGATTATTATTATGGGAGTTAGTGGTTCGGGAAAAACAAGTCTCGGCAAACACCTTTCTATTGTAAGCTCAACTCCTTTTTATGACGCAGATGATTTTCATACTCAAGCAAATAAAAATAAAATGGCATCTGGTCTTGCATTAACAGATTCAGATAGGGTTCCATGGCTCTTAGACTTAGCAAGTAAGATTAAAGAATGGACGTTAAGTGGTGGAAGTATTTTGGCCTGCTCTGCTTTAAAAGAAGAATACAGAGCTATCCTCTCTAAGTTTACTACTAATATTACTTGGATTGTTCTTAATGGATCTTTTGATTTACTTCTACCACGCCTAACAAAAAGAAAAAATCATTTTTTTAAACCTGAATTATTACAGTCTCAACTAGATACTTTAGAGCTTCCTACTTACGGTATTTATGTTGATTGTAACAAACCCATTAAGCAAATGGTTCAAGAAGTTATAGATAATATCCCCGTTACAACTCCTGCAACAATTGGAGTAATTGGCTTGGGAGTAATGGGGCAAGGTATTGCCCTTAATAGTGCAGAGTGTGGTCTGGAAACTGCAGTTTATAATCGTTTTGTAAAAGGTGAAGAGCAGGTTGTTTTTGATTTTCTTTCTGTAAACTCTCAGTTTAAAAACCTACAAGGTTTTACCAATATTTCATCGTTTATAAATGCGTTAGAACGTCCCAGAAAAGTATGGTTAATGATTAAAAGTGGTTCTTCTGTAGATGATTTACTTGATGAAATTGTACCTTTACTGAACGAGGAGGATATCATTATAGATGGAGGAAATTCTTATTTTAAAGATACTCGAAGAAGAGCATTAGAACTTCAAAAAAGAAACATACACTATGTTGGGTGTGGTGTCTCCGGAGGTGAAGTAGGTGCAAGAAATGGAGCATCGCTTATGTTTGGAGGGAGTAAAGAAGCCTATAAAAATCTCAGTCCTTTTTTAAAAAATATTTCAGCAAAAGATTCCAAAGGAAAACCTTGTGAGGCCTATATGGGGGCTGATGGTGCAGGACACTTTGTGAAAATGGTTCATAATGGTATAGAATATGCAGAAATGCAATTATTAGCAGAAACCTACGCTGTCCTAGCTCATCAGATGAGTTATATCGAGATTTCATCAATTTTTGAAGAGTGGAATTGTGGATCTGAAGCGAGTTATTTATTAGAAATAACATCAAAAATTTTGCAACAAAAAGAGGGTGATGCCTATGTATTAGATCTAATTTTAGATTCAGCAGGAAGTAAGGGCACAGGATTATGGTCTACTAAGGTTGCTCTAGATCTAGGCGAGGCAAACACCATGATGTCTTCGGCGGTCTTTGCTCGTTATCTATCTGGTCTAAAAAAACAACGAATGGTATTATCTGATAGAAAACCTACACCTCTTCATACAGCTTCTTTTGATATTGAGAAATTAAAAGAAGCGTATGGTTTTTCTAGAATTATTAATCACATCCAAGGTTTTAATCTCATTGAAGCTGCTTCTAAAAAATATAATTGGAATTATAATCCAGCCGAAATTGCAAGAGTTTGGACACAAGGTTGCATTATCCGATCTCGTTTAATGGAAGATTTAATTGGGTGTTTTTCTATTGAAAAATCATTGTTAAACAATGAAAAAATTCTAGATACTATTTCTAAAACAGAACCTAATATAGCGGCTTTATTGCATCATGTAATAGACCAAAAAATTGCTTTAGACAATTACTCTTCGGCGTATCATTATTGGATGGCTCTTTGTACTAGAAATCTTCCTGCAAACCTTATTCAAGCTCAACGAGATTTTTTTGGTGCACACAGCTACCAAAGAGTAGACAAACCTTTGGGTAATTTTTTTCACACTAAATGGTATTAATATGATAGATTATCATCTTCTTTTATCAGTTTTTATTGGGGTTGCTGTTCTTGTGTTCTTGATTTTAAAATTTAAAATGCAACCTTTTCTAGGACTGCTTATTTCAAGTATTCTTGTTGGAATTCTTGCGGGTGTTCCACCTCTAGAAATAATGGCTACTGTAAAACAAGGAATGGGCTCTACTCTAGGTTTTGTGGCTGTTGTTGTGGGGTTAGGAGCCATGTTTGGCGCCATACTAGAACACTCTGGCGGAGCAGAAGCATTGGCTCAATATTTACTAAAGGCTTTTGGAGAAAAAAATGCTTCTTGGGCACTAATGATTACTGGCTTTTTTATTGCCATACCAGTATTTTTTGATGTGGCTTTTATTATTTTAATTCCACTGGTGTATTCTCTTCAGCGAAAAACAAAGAAGTCTATGCTCCTGTATGCAATTCCATTACTTGCAGGATTGGCTATTACACATGCTTTTATTCCTCCAACTCCAGGACCAGTTGCAGTTGCAGACATACTTAATGCAGATTTGGGTTGGGTTATTCTGGTAGGATTTATAGTAGGGGTCCCTACTGCTATTATTAGTGGTCCTATTTTTGGGAAATTTATAGCCTCTAAAATTTTTATAGCAGCACCAAAAATAATAGATGAGAAGGCAATTAGTAACTTTCCGCCCATTAGCCTAATACTTACCATTATTAGTACTCCTATTTTATTAATAGTTTTAAATACCTTATTAAATAGTTCTATAAGTAGTGGCTTAAACTGGTCTAAAACTACTATTGCTTGGATACAAATGATTGGTCATCCTTTTTCGGCATTAATTATAGCAAATTTAATGGCTTGGTATCTTCTTGGAATTAGACGTGGAGTTTCAAAAACTATTTTGTCAAAAATTACTTCTGCATCTTTGGCACCCGCAGGAATTATTATTTTATTAACTGGGGCTGGGGGTGTTTTTAAACAAATGCTAATTACCACAGGTACTGGTGAAATGCTTGCCAATTATTTTTCAAGTATAGGTTTAAGTCTGTTGCTTTTTGCTTTCTTAGCAGCTGTTACTGTCAGAATTTTACAAGGCTCTTCAACCGTTGCAATGATTACTGCAGCAGGTATAACTTCTTCACTTATTACATCTCCGTTAGGGGGCTTTCATACGGCACTTATAGTTATAGCGATTGCTGCAGGAGCTTCTATTCTTTCTCATGTTAATGATAGTGGGTTTTGGCTGGTTAGCAATTATTTGGGTCTTTCAGAAAAAGACACTTTTAGGAGTTGGTCTGTAATGACCCTAATCTTAGCCTTAAGTGGTTTAAGCATGGTGCTGTTTCTATCTCTATTTATTTAAAAAGTATGCTAAGAAAATCTATGTAAATCTTTTTTTTATATTGTTACTTCATTTTCATTTACATTTATAAAATACTTGTTGAATAATAATTTGTATTTTTAGTTTTAAATTGAAACTAAAAAATGAAATATCAATGCCCAAATTGTGAGCAATTTAAGTATGAACAACAAACCTCTGTACGCGGATGTGGGTGGAGATTATTTATAGTTGTTCCTCTTTTCTCATTGTTAATACCTGGAGCTTCTAGTTTTTATGGAGGAGATACTTCTTTTGAAGACATGGGAATTATTGTTTTATTGTCTATGTTAATAGGAATTATTATCATAATTATTTCTTATATCTCACCTCAAAAAACAATTAATTACAAGTGCTCAAATTGCGAATTTGAACAAGAACATAACATCTAGTTATATGATTAAAGATATTATGGTGCATACTATAATTAACTTGTAATTTCAGAAAAATGATTTTTATTAATAAATGGTTCTAAATTAATATCATTATAATGATATTAATTTTACCCTAAATTTTACAGAAAGTTACATTTAAGAACTTGTTTAAAGCAATTAATTTATTATATTTAAAAAGTGTTATTTGAATCAGACACTTTTAACTCCCTTTTTTTCAAACTACTATCTCCTCAATTTAGATTTTTTTATTGGACTATTTATACCTGTTTATAAATATTTTTTTTAACCAACTAATCATAAACCTAAAAACAAGTACTTATGAAAAAAATAATTAAAATAATTATCGCAATGCTTTTTATTCACAATATCTATGGTCAAAATGATACTTTTATAAGAAGTTCACTCCATATGGTAATGATTGAAGATTTCAACTTCAACAACGGACCATTAGTAAAAAATTCATTTGAAAAATATCCATTTCCTGAAGGAGTTTATAACAATCACAATGTGAATCAAAAATATTTAGATCTCACACAATATATTCTTACTCCTGAAGAAGAAATACAGTATGGAGTAAATAAATCAAAGGGTGGAAAATTATTATCTGATGTTGCAACTGCATCAACCGCTGGAATAATTCAGGATAACTCCAAAGTTGAGTATCAACTATTGAAATTCATAAATCAAAAGAAGTTTGCTCACGAACTATTAAAAAAGTGGTTTAATATTAAAGAAGATGGTTCATTTAATCAAAATTATGTAACTGATATGATTAATCTTCAATTGACAGAGGAACAAAAAAAAGCATATTCTTTAGCTGCGTCGGCATCAGCGGAAGAAGATAAAAACAGAGAATATTTGATTGATAATACTTACATAGTTTTTAATAGAATGAACTTTGTTTCAAATGAGGTTGTGGCGTTACCTATTTATGAAAAAGCGAAAAGTAAAGCTAATGAATTATCAGGAATTAAACAGACGCTAGCTTTAAAAGCTGCAGAATCTGTTTACAATAAGACTAAAGAAGGTTATAGTGTATGGACAACAGGGTGGCTATTTGATTTTAAATGGGACAAGTTAGATCTATCAAATTTTAAAAAAGCTATAGTAAAAGAAAACGGAGTTAGTAAAATAGATTTGGAAAAATTTTATGAAACTAATTTTAGTTTAAATTACGTAGGAACTGAAAAAGCTACTTCTTTAGTTACATTTTCTCTAAAAAAAGGAGAAGCTAATAGAAGTGAATCAGAAATAATAGAATTATCTACTAATAGAAATATTGATAAGGTTTTAGTTAAATTACAGAGAGGTTATGAACAATTCATGCCGGTATTTCCAATTCAATCCGAAAAACCTATTGGAGCTTATCTAGGAATGAAAGAAGGACTTGAAGGTGGAGAAGTTTTTGAGTTTTTAGCAAAACAAACAGATGGCACATTTAAATCCAAAGGATCAATTAAGGTTGATAAAAAGAAAATATGGGATAATAGATATGGTTCTTCAGAAAAGAAGGGAATGACATACTTTAAAGGAAAACTTCCAAAGAATTTAGGTAAAGGAGCTTTAATAAGACAAAAAAGATAATAGTATGAATAATTCAAAATTAAAAATTCTATTTTTATTTTTATTTAGTGTGACTACGGTTTTAACTTACAGTCAAAATAAAAGAAAGGGTAAAATTGCTGATCAAAACACTCAAGAATGGAGATATGACGCTTTATGTAATGGAAATGGAGGGTCAGAATCAAGTTACTTATTAAGAATTAGTGTATATGTTCCAGATAGAAGGTTAGCTTTAGAACAAGCTAAAAAGTCCGCTGTTCATGCAGTTTTATTTAAAGGGTTACCAGCTAATAATGATGGGTGTGCTGCTAAAGTACCTTTAGTCAATGCTTCATCTGAATCTGAAAATTCTGAGTATTTTAAAAATTTCTTTTTTAATAATAGTTCTTATTCTCAATTTGCAACTTCTCCAACAGGAGTCCCAACACAGACTATTTCTTTAGACAAAAAAGGAAAGAAACTTAGGGTAGATTATATTATATCTGTAAACGTTGAGTCTCTAAGAAAAAAATTAGAAGGAGATAAAATTATAAAAAGCCTCGCAGTTGATAATTCGGTTCAAAAGCCATCAATCATTATTCTTCCTTCAAAAAGTTTTATAATTAGCGCCCCTAATAATTATTATACTATTGATCAAAATGGAGAAAAAATAGCAGATTATGCAGCAGCACTTTTAAATCCTGATATAAGGACTACGATCGTAAATTTAGAAAGTTTACTCATAGATAGAGGGTTTACTCCGAAAAATGCGGTACAATTGGCTGAATCTGTTAAAAAATCTAAAACTTTATCTGAGGTCAATACGTCAGCTGAAGGAACGGATACAGAGGTTTCTGATTTAGATAAAATGTTAGCCCAGTCAGGAGCTGATATCAGATGGGATTTTGATTATACTATCCTGGATGATGGGATGGATACAAAGCTGAGTTATAAAATTCAAGCTTTTGATTCATATAGTAGTGAAACATGGGCTGCCGTAGATGGAGTTGGTGCTTCAAGTTTTACCGCTTCAATACCTGAACTTATTAAACAATCAGTTACAGATAAAATGGATAAATTTTTATCTCAGATGCAACTTCAGTTTCAAGATTTGGTAGATAATGGAAGAAAAATTCAAATAGAAGTTCTAACTTTTGATATGGATGAGTACCCTTTATCCATGGACGTAGGGGAAGGAGATACTTTAACTGATTTAGTAATTGGATTTATAGGAGCAAGGGCTATGGATGGTAATTTTGGAAGAAAAATAACTTCATCAAAGATAGAATTAGAAAATGTTAGAATACCTCTGACTATTGAGGTAAAGTCGAGATTTGGACCAGCTAAACCAATATCTAATACAGCAGGAAGTTTTATAAAAGAATTTCAAAAATATTTACAAACAGAATTGGATATCCCATCTAACTATGTTGAAGTTGGTTTAGGTTTGGTTAGGTTAACTATTGGAAGTAATTAAAATTATATAATATGAATTACAAAATAATAACAATAATATTATTCTTAATTTCTAATAATATTTTTTCCCAAAACAAGTCTACTTCATCTGATGACTTTAGTAGAATATCTATAAATACTTATTTGCCAGATAATGTCTTATCCGATTTCCCAAAAGCAAGAAGATTATTAAAAAGTAAAATAAAATCTATAACATCAAGGAACGGAATGGGATCTAACGATGCTTATCCTAGATTTGTTATGTCTGGGAATGTTAATACTCTTTTTAGTGAAACTTTAGATGGTCTCCCTCCAAAGTATATTAAAACTATTGAGGTCACTTTATCAATTGGAGACGCTATAGAAGGTGTTGAGTTTTTAAGTGAGTCTCTAGAATTGAGAGGAGTAGACGATAGAGAGGATCAAGCATTCATTTCAGGTATAAAAAAACTATCACCAAGAAATAAAATTATAAAAAAATTCGTAGAAAAAGCTAAAAATAAAATTATAGAATATTATAATTCTAAATGTGATTTTATTTTAAAAGAAGCTGAAACACTCCAAAACAATAAGGATTATGATAATGCATTGTCAAAATTATTTGAAGTTCCAGACGTATGTAAAGAATGTTTTGAGAAAAGTATGGATTTATCTAAATTAGTATATAAATCTAAAATTGAAAATGAATGTCAAGAAAAAATATCTCAAGCAAATGTTTTTATTTCTCAGGATAATTGGAATGATGCAGCGGGTTCTTTAATTGGTATAACACCTGATATGGAATGTTATTCCAATACAATAGATCTTCAAAAGAAAATTACTGATCATAAATGTTCAATTTCAATTGGAAAAGCAAGAGGATTTTGGGCTAAAAGAGATTCGAAAAACGCCTCGATTTCTCTTTCTGAAGTTTCATATGACTCTTCCTGTTATTCAGAATCTCAAGTTTTATTTAAAGAAATTAGTGGTTCAATTGATGCTCAAAGAAAAAAAGAATGGGATTTATCATATGAAAAATATAATAGAGATCAAATAATTAAAGAAGAAGTCCACGATTTAGAATTAGAACTTTCTAGAAGTGATCAACAAATAAAGATTCAAGACTCAGATTTAAATAGAGAAAATTCTAGAAGTGATCAACAAATTAAAGTTAAAGACTCAGATTTAAATAGAGAACTTTCTAGAAGCGATCAACAAATTAAAGTTAAAGATGCGGG
>ENA-UOYH01000700-UOYH01000700.1-marine-metagenome-genome-assembly--contig:-NODE-700-length-11133-cov-3.495297_pt1 | contig 11133 bp, 9 predicted proteins | sample MGYA00238175_ERZ767261 | MGnify/ENA primary metagenome ERZ767261 (study PRJEB28946, sample SAMN06267185) | marine metagenome | isolation source: Columbia River Estuary | place: USA:Columbia River Estuary...
TCTTAGCCGAAAATTTATCGGTAGTTATGCAGGTTAGTTGGTTTAAGTACACCAAAAAGAAATATGGAGAAGGGCGTCGCATATTTAAAATGGCGCCGTTGCATCATCATTACCAAAAAGCAGGATATCACGAGAGTAAAATAGTTACACGATTCTGGATTGTAGGCATATTGCTGGCTATTCTTTCTATTGTGACATTGAAAATTAGATAGATGAAAAGGCTAGTTATTCTTGGTGGTGGAGAAAGTGGGGTTGGAACTGCGCTTTTAGGGAGAGCAAAAGGATACGAGGTTTTTGTTTCCGATAAAGGAAAAATAAAAGAAAACTACAAACAAGTTCTTATACATAATGAGATTGAATGGGAAGATGAAACGCATACTGAGTCTAAAATTCTGAATGCTGATATCGTCATGAAAAGCCCTGGAATTCCTGATAAAGTAGATTTAGTAAAGGGAATTCGTGAAAGAGATATTCCGATAGTTTCTGAAATTGAATTTGCCGCAAAATATACCGATGCTACAATTATTGGAATAACAGGAAGTAACGGTAAAACAACCACAGCATGCCTAACACATCACATTTTAAAACAAGAATTAAATGTGGGCTTGGCAGGAAACATTGGAGATAGTTTTGCTAAACAGGTTTTAGAAGAAGGTTTTTCAAATTATGTTTTGGAAATAAGCAGTTTTCAGTTAGATGATATCATTGATTTTAAACCAAATATTGCTGTTTTGCTAAACATTACTCCAGACCATTTAGATAGATATGATTACAAATTTGAAAATTATATCCATTCTAAATTCAGAATTGCTATGAATCAAACAAAAGAGGATTATTTGATTTATGATGCTGACGATGAAGTCATTGTTAATCATTTAAAAAATCACCCAGTTCAATCCACGTTATTACCATTTTCAATAGTAAAACCTATTGAAAACGGTGCGTATTTAGATAAAGAAAATATTAAACTAACAGTAAACAATAATCAAATAATTATGCCAACATCAAAACTTACATTAGAAGGAAAGCACAACATCAAAAATGCAATGGCAGCTTCTACTGTGGCGCATTTATTAAAAATTAGAAAACAAACCATTAGAGAAAGTTTAGAGAATTTTCAAGGTGTTGAGCATCGTTTAGAGCAAGTGCTTAAAATTAACAAAGTACAGTATATAAACGATTCAAAAGCAACAAATGTTAATGCAACATATTATGCTTTAGAAAGTATGGATGCACCAACGGTGTGGATTGTTGGTGGCGTTGATAAGGGTAATAATTATGAAGAGTTATTTCCTTTTATAAATGAAAAGGTAAAAGCCATTATTTGTTTAGGTGTTGACAATGAAAAATTAATGAATGCGTTTGGAAATATGGTCGATGTTATAATTGAAACGCAGTTTATGAGTGAAGCAGTAAAAATAGCATATAAAGTCGCCGATGCTGGTGATAATGTGTTGTTGTCTCCTGCATGTGCGAGTTTTGATTTGTTTGAAAATTATGAAGATCGAGGACGTCAATTTAAAGATGCTGTAAGAAATCTGTAAAATTAAATATTAAGTGCAAACACTATTTAAAAACATAAAAGGAGACAGGTTAATTTGGGCAATAGTGGCGCTATTGGCAATTCTGTCATTTCTTCCGGTTTATAGTGCGGCAAGTAACTTAGCTTATAAAGGAGCGGGTAGTAGTACTTTTGCATTTTTTGTAAAACATTTTGTGCATTTGGTTTTGGGTTTTGCAATTATTTATGGTGTACATAAAATTCCATACAGATATTTCAAAGGGTTGTCATTAATAATGATTCCCTTTGTGCTTGTACTGTTAGGATTAACCATTCTTCAAGGTAAAACTATTGATGGGGCTAATGCTAGTAGGTGGATACAGATTCCTTTTGTTGGTATGTCTTTTCAAACATCAACTTTAGCAGCTGTTGTCTTAATGGTTTATGTAGCAAGATATATGTCGAAAATGAAGGACGAAATTATAACATTTAAAGCGTCAATTTTACCGCTTTGGGTACCTGTGTTTTTGGTGTTGATTCTTATTCTTCCAGCAAATTTTTCAACATCAGCAATTATGTTTTTAATGGTGGTTATGCTCGTTTTTCTAGGAGGATATCCTTTGCGCTATTTAGCTGTGATTATAGGTTCAGGGATTTTAGTTTTAACACTATTTGTTTTGGCAGCTAAAGCTTTTCCTGATGCTATGCCAAATAGGGTTGATACTTGGATGGGTAGAATTGAAAGTTTTTCTAATCCTGAAGACACTAAGGCTGATTATCAAATAGAAAAAGCGAAAATTGCTATCGCTACAGGAGGTATTCAAGGTGTTGGTCCTGGTAAAAGTATGCAGAAGAATTTTTTGCCGCAATCATCATCAGATTTCATTTTTGCTATAATTATTGAAGAGTATGGTTTAATTGGCGGGTTTGTGATTATGACTTTATACCTGTGGTTACTATTTAGAATCGTCATTGTGTCTCAGAAATCTGACACCATTTTTGGCAAGCTTCTGGTTCTAGGTGTTGGGCTTCCTATTGTGTTTCAAGCATTAATTAATATGGCTGTGGCTGTTGAGTTGTTTCCAGTTACAGGGCAAACATTGCCACTAATAAGTAGTGGAGGTACTTCTATTTGGATGACTTGTTTAGCTATAGGGATCATATTGAGTGTTAGCGCTAAACGAGAAGAAATAAAAGAAAAAGAAATAAGTGAAGAAAATCCTTTAGAAATTCTTTCTGAAACTATTTAAATGAGTAAATATAAAATCATATTGTCTGGAGGAGGAACAGGAGGTCATATCTATCCCGCAATCGCCATTGCGAACGAATTAAAATCTCGTTTTCCCGATGCTCAATTTTTATTTGTAGGTGCTAAGGATAGAATGGAAATGGAAAAAGTGCCCCAAGCCGGTTTTAATATCAAAGGATTGTGGATTTCTGGTATTCAGCGTAAACTAACTTTGAGAAATTTAACTTTTCCTTTTAAGGTTATTAGTAGCCTTTGGAATGCTCGTAAAATCATAAAATCTTTTAGGCCTAATGTGGCTATAGGCACTGGTGGTTTCGCGAGTGGACCATTATTAAAAGTAGCTGCTTCAAATAATATTCCAACATTAATTCAAGAACAAAATTCTTATCCTGGAATTACAAATAAACTGTTGTCAAGAAAAGCTAAAAAGATATGTGTAGCTTATGATGGTTTAGAGCGGTTTTTTCCAGTAGGGAAAATTATTAAAACAGGTAACCCTGTACGCCAAGGCTTGTTAGATATTGAAACTAAAACGGTAGAAGCTAAGAATTTTTTCGATCTCAAGCATGCTAAGTATACACTTTTGGTTATAGGTGGTAGTCTTGGTTCTAGAAGGATAAATCAATTGATAGAAAAAGAATTAGATTTCCTTGACACCCAGAATATTCAAATTATATGGCAGTGTGGTAAACTGTATTATCAGCAATATAAAATCTATAACAACACGAATAATGTACAAGTGTTTGAGTTTATAAACAATATGGATTTTGCTTATGCGGCGGCAGATATAGTAATTTCTAGAGCAGGTGCAAGTTCAGTTTCAGAGCTATGTATTGTAGGTAAGCCTGTGATTTTTATTCCATCTCCAAATGTTGCGGAAGATCATCAGACTAAAAATGCCATGTCTGTTGTAAATCAAGATGCAGCTATGATAATTAAAGAAGAAGATTTAGATGCAGATTTTGAAAATAAGTTTTCACAGCTTGTGGCTTCGCCAGAAAAACAAAAAGAACTAGGGGGTAATATAAAAAAACTAGCATTAGTAAATGCGACAAAGGATATAGCAGACGAAGTAGAAAAACTTCTGAAAGAAAGTTAATGAATTTAAAAGACATACATAACATCTTTTTTATTGGCATTGGTGGCATAGGCATGAGTGCTTTGGCGCGTTATTTTCATGCGAATGATAAAAATGTAGCAGGTTACGATAAAACCCAAACAGAAATTACTGATGGTTTGCAAGATTTAGGTATTGAAGTTCATTTTAAAGATGCTATTGAAAATATTAAACCTGTATTTCAAAATATTGAAAACACATTAGTGGTTTATACTCCCGCTGTTCCAGCGGATAATGAGGAGTTGGGTTATTTTAAAAATCATGGATTTAATGTTTTAAAACGTGCTCAAACTTTAGGTTTAATTACTCAGAACACCTTTTGTTTAGCGGTAGCCGGAACTCATGGAAAAACGACAACAACAAGTATTTTAGGGCATTTAATGAATGTGTGTAATGTGCCATTAACTGCTTTTTTGGGTGGTATTAGTGAGAATTATAATTCTAATTTGATTTTAAATGGAACAGAAGTTTCGGTAGTTGAGGCCGATGAGTTTGATCGTTCATTCTTAACATTATCACCAGATTTAGCGTGTATTACATCCATGGATGCAGATCATTTAGATGTTTATGGTGATGCTTCAGAGTTAGAGAAATCATTCGTAGACTTTTCTAGAAATATAAAGTCTAATGGGAAATTATTTATTAGAAACGGATTGCCATTAAAAGGTATTACTTATGGTATTGAAGATGATTCAGATTATACCATTCAAAATATAAAAATAGAAAATGGTGCTTATGTTTTTGATGTTATAACACCAAAAACGGTACTTAAAGATTTACAATTTAACCTACCTGGTAGACATAATTTGTCGAATGCATTAATAGCTTTGGCGATGGCTGTAGAATATGGTTGCCCACACCAACAGCTCGCTAAAGCTTTAGCATCTTACAAAGGGGTTAAGCGTAGATTTACATATCATATAAAAACGGATGATTTTGTTTTTATTGACGACTATGCACATCATCCTGAAGAGATAAATGCAGTGCATCAGGCGGTAAGAGAAATGTATCCAAATAAAAAAGTATTAGCTATTTTTCAGCCACATTTATATACTAGAACAAAAGATTTTGTAGATGATTTTGCAAAGAGTTTGTCGCAATTTGACGAATTAATGTTATTAGATATTTATCCTGCTAGAGAGTTGCCAATTGAAGGTGTTACCTCGTCTTGGTTATTAGATAAAGTAAATAATAAAAATAAGCAGTTAGTTACTAAAACAGAATTAATGTCTAAAATACATGAAAGTAGTGCTCAAGTTATTTTAACTATTGGCGCTGGCGATATAGGAGAAGAAGTAAAACATATTAAAAAAGAATTTAGTGTTGCGAGTTAATTGGAATTATATTAAGCTAATTGTTTTGTTAGGCGTGGTGGTCTTTTTGTTTGCATTTGCTTCCGGTAGAAATGCTAATAGAAACATATCTAAGCCTCATGTAAAATTCATTGGAGAAAACAATCTTCTTATAACTAATGAAACTGTTAGTAAATTGTTAATACAAAATTATGGGGGTGTTAAAAACGTGCCTAAAGAAACTTTAGTTTTGAATGAATTAGAAAAAGCCCTCAAATCTAATCCAATGATAAAAACGGCAGAAGTGTATGTCGCTGTTAACGGCAAGCTTAACGCTGAAATAGAACAAAAAACACCTATTGCAAGGGTCAGTACAAATGCGTCTTATTACATTGACGATGAAGGTTCATCCATGCCGTTGTCAAAAAATTATTCGGCAAGAGTACCATTGGTTACGGGTTATGTTGAAAAAAACAATTTGAAAAAGGTCTTTAAAATAGCGCGTAAAATTAACAAGGATGAATTTTTGAAAAAACATGTTTTTGAGATCCATCAAGATATTAATATGAACCTCTATTTAAGGCTTAGAAAGTGTGATTTTATTGTGCAATTAGGTGATGGGGAGTTCTTGGATAAAAAAATCAACAACTTAAAAGCATTTTATAAACAAAATCAAAAAAATAATACACTTAATAAATATAGTCAAGTGAATTTACAGTTTGAAAACCAAGTAATATGTACCAAAATTTAAGCTATGGAACTTAATTTAGCAGTAGGATTAGACATAGGAACCACAAAGATTGTGGCAATGATTGGGCGTAAAAATGAATACGGTAAGGTTGAAATTTTAGGTATTGGTAAATCTAAAAGTTTAGGAGTGCATCGTGGTGTTGTTAATAATATTACACAAACCATTCAGTCCATTCAGCAAGCAGTTCAAGAAGCAGAAGTTGCTGCGGATATGAAGATTGAAGATGTTACTGTCGGTATTGCGGGTCAACACATCCGAAGTTTACAGCATAGCGATTATATAACGCGATTAAATTCTGAAACTGTAATTGATGAAGAGGATATTGATAGGCTGATTAATCAAGTTCACAAATTGGTGATGCTTCCTGGAGAAGAAATTATTCATGTATTACCGCAAGAATATAAAGTTGACGGTCAGGCAGAAATAAAAGAGCCAATAGGCATGTATGGAGGTCGTTTAGAAGCGAACTTTCACGTAGTTGTTGGGCAAGTATCTTCTATTAGAAATATAGGACGTTGTGTACAAAGTTCAGGGTTAAACCTTGAAGGCATAACGCTTGAGCCATTGGCATCTGCTAATGCTGTTTTAAGCCAAGAAGAAAAAGAAGCTGGTGTTGCCCTAATTGATATAGGTGGTGGCACTACTGATTTAGCAATTTTTAGAGATGGAATTATTCGTCATACAGCGGTAATTCCTTTCGGAGGAAACGTAATTACAGAAGATATAAAAGAAGGTTGCTCTATCATTGAAAAGCAAGCGGAGTTATTGAAAATTAAATTTGGTTCAGCATGGCCAGGTGAAAATAAGGATAACGAAATAGTATCTATTCCTGGTTTAAGAGGTAGAGACCCTAAGGAAATCACTTTAAAGAATCTGTCCAAAATCATTCATGCCCGCGTTGTAGAAATCGTTGAGCAGGTTTATGTGGAGATTAAAAACTACGGACACGAAGAGCAAAAGAAAAAGTTAATTGCTGGTATTGTTTTAACGGGTGGTGGTAGCCAATTAAAACATTTAAAGCAGTTAGTTGAATATATAACTGGAATGGATACCAGAATAGGATATCCTAACGAACATTTAGCTGGCGATAGTGATGATGATGTAACGAGTCCGTTATACGCCACAGCAGTTGGATTAGTATTAGATGGTTTAAAACGTCAAGAACGAAATAAAACAGAACAACAAGAGCAAGTTGCAGGTGAAATAGAAATATCAGTTGAAGAAGAGCTTAAAGAAAAACCGATAAAGGAAAGACGCTCATTCCTTGATAAGTTAACAGAGCGCGTTAAAGATTTTTTAGATAACGCAGAGTAACTAAATCCATTGAATTAAAATATAAAGTACAAAACCTCTAGAAAAATAGAATTTTATGAGCAGCAAAAAAGAATTCGAAACAAACATCTCATTTGATTTGCCTAAAAATCAATCAAATGTCATTAAAGTCATTGGTGTTGGTGGCGGTGGTAGTAATGCCATTAACCACATGTTCCAACAAGGTATTAAAGGTGTAGATTTTTATATCTGTAATACAGACGCACAAGCCCTTCAAAACAGCGGAGTTCCTAACAAGATTCAACTAGGTCTTAATTTAACAGAAGGTTTAGGAGCAGGAGCAAATCCAGATATTGGTGAGCAATCGGCAGTTGAGAGTTTTGATGATATTTCTCAAATGCTAGACTCTAATACCAAGATGGTATTTATTACAGCAGGAATGGGAGGGGGAACAGGAACGGGAGCTGCACCAATTATTGCTAAAATGGCCAAAGATTTAGACATTTTAACAGTTGGTATTGTAACCATGCCTTTTCAATTTGAAGGTAGAATGCGTATTGAACAATCTCAAAAGGGTATTGAAAAATTAAGAAATGTAGTTGATTCTTTAATTGTAATTAATAATAACAAACTTCGCGAAGTTTATGGAAACCTTGGTTTTAAAGCAGGATTTTCTAAAGCTGATGAAGTGTTATCTACCGCTGCTCGTGGTATAGCTGAAGTTATTACACACCATTATACACAAAACATTGATTTACGAGATGCCAAAACCGTTTTGAGTAATAGTGGAACTGCAATAATGGGTTCTTCAACAGCTTCAGGGACAAATCGTGCAAATGAAGCAATTATGAAAGCCCTTGATTCACCATTATTAAATGACAACAAAATTTCTGGAGCTAAAAATGTACTGTTGCTTATCGTTTCTGGTTCACAAGAAATTACTATTGATGAAATTGGAGAAATAAATGATCATATTCAGACTGAGGCAGGATTTGGTGCTAATATCATAATGGGTGTAGGTGAAGATGAGTCTTTACAAGAGTCTATTTCAGTCACCATAATTGCTACAGGATTTAATGTAGATCAACAAGATGAAATATCAAATACAGAGGCCAAAAAGGTAGTCCATTCTTTAGAAGACGACCAAAATCAACAGGATTTGCATTTGGATCGAGATCCGGCCATTATTAGACCTGATATTATTTTAGAAACTCAAGATCATAAAATTGTACATAATCTTGTTACAGAAGAGGATGCTGTTCCTGAGGTAGAATTAATTCATACAACGGATGTTATAAGAAATATTAGTGTTGTTTATGATGAGGTTTTAGCAAATGTAGAGGAGAATGAATTTATAATTCATGAGATTACTTCAAAGGAAAGTGAGGTAGAAATCTCCGCAAGTTCTAGTCAAGAAGATGAGCAAACAATGCTCACATTTGACCTTCCTCTTACGTCCGTAGATGCTAGAAGTAAGAGTTTAAGCACAAAGGATGAAGACGAAGCAAAGGTTTTTAATTTAGATGAAGCTAATGATATCAAAGAAATCCCGGTTAAAGATTACATTGAACTTATTGCTGTAACTGAGGCGAATGAGGAAGGTGAAACGAGGTATGCTTTAGATGATTATATAATGTTAGAATCATCTATGAATAGTAGTAATGAAAATGAGCAGGAAAAAGAGCAAGATGTTCTCACCGAAGTGGAAGAAGATATTGTTTTTGAGAAAAAAATAATCCAAGAAATTGAAACTAAAGAGTTTGTGGAAGACTTAGATCCTATGAATAATCCAATTTCGGAAATATTAAAAGAAAGAGCTGATGAGAGAAGGCAAAAGATGAAAGAGTTTAATTATAAATTTAATAATGCTAAAATAGATGATATTGAAAAAGAACCCGCTTATAAAAGACAGGGGGTGAATCTAGATGCGGCACAACATTCATCTGAAACCAATACATCTCGATTGTCGCTAGGAACAGATGATAATGACGACATTCAACTACGAAGTAATAATTCTTTTTTACATGACAATGTAGATTAATAGCAGGTCAATTCTTTGTCATTTACTTCGTTATATAACCCAAATAATATTAAAAAGTTATTTGGGTTATTTTGTTACTTCGTTCATCAAATCATTCGATAATTAATACATACTTTTTTATATCTTTACCACTTAAAAATTTATCAGTAATGAGTTTACAAGAAAGCACCATGGTTGCCTTAAAAAAGGCCATGAAGGAAAAGAATCAAACGGCATTAACGGCTCTGAGAGCAATCAAATCATCCATATTATTAACTAGAACAAAGACTGGATCAAGTGTAGACTTAACTGAAGAACAAGAATTAAAAATTTTACAAAAGTTAGTAAAGCAACGAAAAGATAGTGCCGCTATTTTTTTGGAACAAAACAGAAAAGATTTGGCATTACCTGAACTTGATGAAGCTGAAGTAATAAGTCAATTTTTACCTGAATCTTTAGATGACGACGAAATTGAAAAGGTCGTTGTTATGGTAATTGAAAAAATTGGGGCAAAGGGTATGAAGGATATGGGGAAAGTCATGGGATTGGTGACAAAAGAAATGGCTGGTAGGGCTGATGGAAAGACAATATCCACGATTGTTCGTCATAACTTAAATCAATAAAAATAAAATAAGGCCTCGTAGTTCAACTGGATAGAATATCAGATTTCGGCTCTGAGGGTTGGGGGTTCGAATCCCTTCGAGGTCACAGATGATCCCCAAGAATAACTTTTTATTCTTGGGGATATTTTTTTGATATTTTGTAACTCAAAATATAGTTTAACATTACTCAAAATAAGGATATTGCCTTTTTATCATGTCCGATGATCATACAGGGCAAGCTTGGGGGATTTACGAAGGTGTTTTAAAAGGGTATGTTCAAAATAAAAATATAAAAAGATTAGCTAGTGAAGGGGTCGCGTTGGAAAACTGTTTGGTTTCTAATTCTATTTGCACTCCAAGTAGAGCCACTATTTTAACAAGGCAATATAGTCACGTAAATGGTTTAAAAACTCTGGGTAATGGCTTAAGCCCTGGATGTAAAAATATTGCAAAAGAATTAAAAAAGGCTCCTACTTTAAAATCAAATTCACTGATATTCAATTTCCAGTTTTTATTATTTACAGTTCAGGACATAAATTGCTCTACAATTCTTTCAGGATTTTTCTTAAATAAATCCAATTCTTGAAATATCAATCTAAAAATATTTCCCTTTATGTTCTCTTTGGGGTGCTAAAAAAAGACTTCCAAAACCTTTGCATAATTAGATTTCAAAGCAAAATTGCTTAAAGCTGCAGGTATTAATAAAGTTTCACCAATATTTAGTGCGAAGATATCTCCTTCTGAAATGACATCAACTGAGCCTTCTACACACATGTAAATCACAAAAGAATCTATTTCTGAGTAGTCTTTATCTATTGTAGAATTTATGTCTAATATATTGGTTTTAAAATAGGGAGAGTGTATTAATTTATTTGAAGTGTTTTTTTCTAAATTGTAATTAGTTTTATAATTATGATGCACTTTATAATCAAGAACATCTGTAGCTATCTCAGTATGTAATTCTCTTTTTTCTCCTGTTTTAGAGTCTATTCTATCATAATCATATATACGATAAGTTATATTTGAAGTTTGCTGAATTTCTGCCAACAAAACCCCTGCGCCTATTGCATGTATACGACCCGTTGGAATATAAAAAGCATCCCCTTTTTTTACATTTTCATGATGCATTACATTTAAAATGGTATTGTTTTCTAGATGTATTTTATAATCATCAGTGTTTATTTCTTCATCAAAACCAACAATCAATTCTGCATCTTTATCCGCTTGCATTACATACCACATTTCATTTTTCCCAAATGAACCATGACTCATTTTTGCAACTTCATTACTTGGATGCACCTGAATAGATAAAGGTGTTTTTGCATCAAT
>ENA-UOYH01000702-UOYH01000702.1-marine-metagenome-genome-assembly--contig:-NODE-702-length-11115-cov-3.402609_pt1 | contig 11115 bp, 8 predicted proteins | sample MGYA00238175_ERZ767261 | MGnify/ENA primary metagenome ERZ767261 (study PRJEB28946, sample SAMN06267185) | marine metagenome | isolation source: Columbia River Estuary | place: USA:Columbia River Estuary...
TAGGCATCAAATTAAAGATGGAACTAATCGTGATGCCAAACATCCAATTTCAATTTTAAGAGAAGCACTTGTATAGTATGCAGTCACAGTTGGTAGTTTTTAGTTTCTAAATCATCTTTTTTTGTCATATCAAAAAGAGGTAAGATTTAGGCATCTTATTATCATATTTTGGCTAAATAAACATTTATAACTTCAAGTCTTTTCAAGAAAACAGAATTTCAATTTCCGTATGTCTTAGAATAGATTTATTTTAGCACCAAAATTCTACTTATGGCAGGAAATTCATTCGGAAGACTATTTAACTTAACAACTTATGGTGAATCTCATGGACCTGCATTAGGCGGTGTTATTGATGGTTGCCCATCGGGTATAGAGTTAGATATAGATGAAATTCAAAACGAATTAAACCGAAGAAAGCCAGGGCAGTCGGCTATTGTTACACAGCGTAAAGAACCTGATACAGTAAAGTTTCATTCAGGTATTTTTGAAGGAGTAACTACCGGGACTTCTATTGGTTTTGTTATAGAAAACACCAATCAAAAGTCTCATGACTACTCACACATAAAAGATAGTTACAGACCAAGTCATGCCGATTACACCTATGATAAAAAATATGGTGTAAGAGATTACAGAGGCGGCGGCCGAAGTTCTGCTCGCGAAACGGCATGTCGTGTTGTGGCTGGTGCTATAGCAAAACAAATGCTAAAAGGGATTGAGATTACGGCTTACGTTTCTGGAGTTGGAACAATGAGATTGGATACACCATATAATGAAATAGACCTTTCAAAAGTGGAATCTAATATTGTGCGTTGTCCAGATCAAGAAATGGCCTCTAAAATGGAGACCTATATTAAAGAAGTACGCGGAAAAGGAGATACCGTTGGTGGTATTGTAAGCTGCGTCATTAAAAATGTACCTGTTGGGTTAGGCGAACCTGTGTTTGATAAATTACATGCCGAATTAGGAAAGGCTATGCTGTCTATAAACGCTGTAAAAGGTTTTGAGTATGGTAGCGGATTTCATGGAAGTACTATGTATGGAAGTGATCATAACGATTCTTTTAACAGTGATGGGTCAACGAAAACCAATTATTCTGGAGGTGTTCAAGGTGGAATAAGCAACGGAATGGATATTTATTTTAATGTGGCTTTCAAACCTGTAGCGACACTTATACAAAAGTACGAAACGATAGATAAGGCTGGTAATACAGTAGAAATGCAAGGTAAAGGACGTCACGACCCTTGTGTGGTGCCTCGTGCTGTTCCTATAGTAGAAGCTATGGCTGCTCTAGTTATAGCAGATTTTTACTTAATTAATAAGCTTTATAATTAGAAGCTATTTCCCGCTTTCCACTATATCTTTTTAAAACTATTTTATTGTTGGGGTGAAGTACGTGGCAATCTGTTAATGCTTTTTCTTAGTCAAAGTTTAGCTTTCTTTAAATTTAAAAAGGATGCCGTTTCAATCGGGGCTAAGCTATCCGCTTTGGTTTAACTCTTACCTGAAAAATAAGTCAGTTGTAAAGATTCTTTTAAATAAATTTAATTTAATACTCTATTTGGGTTTCTGTCCACGATGTTTCCAACGTTTGTGGGTCCAGAAGTAGTATTCCGGAGCTTCATTAATTTGCTCTTCAACACGCTTTAGGGCAAGGTCGGTAATCTCAAAATCTGCATAATCTTTAGCATTTCTATTGATATCTAGGAAAGTAGCTTCATAATGACCACGTTTTACCTTTTTTACCTTTAAAAAAAGAGTGACCATATCCAAACGTTTTGCAAGTATCTCAGCACCAACATGAACAGGGACTTCTATACCCATAAACTCCTGCCAATAAACCGCTTTATTAAGTTTAGGAGATTGGTCAAAAACAAAACCGTTAAACGTTAACTCGTTATTTTCTTTAGCTTTTATAAGTATAGAAAATGTTTCTTTAGTCGTTATTAAATGGCTGTTATACTTCGCACGTATGCGTTTTACAAGCGCATCAAAATATTTATTGCTAAGTCTCTTGTAAACAGCATAGCCTTTATGGTTTACATGCGTTTGTAAGATGAAAATCCATTCCCAACTGGCATAATGCCCCATAAATAAAACAATGCTTCTGTTTTCTTTTTCAAGCTTATGAATTTCTTCAACATTAGTAAAAACATAACGTTTTTGCATTTCGGCTTCAGAAATCGTAATTGACTTTATGGCTTCAAACATCATATCACATAAATGATGATAAAACCGCTTTCTAATTAAAGATATTTCTTGATTTGTTTTTTCTGGAAATGCTAATTTTAAATTATTTGTAACCACTTTTTTTCTGTAGCCAATAATGTAATAAAGTAGTATATAAAAACCATCGGATAAAAAATACAGTAATCTAAAGGGCAATATAGATATTATCCATAACAGAGGATAAACCAAAATATAAACTAGAAATTGCATGAATTAGTTTTAGATTTGTAGCGCAAATATATACTATACTAATTACAAACAATAATTAATAGTATTCTAGAATAAACGTTTATACCACATGGGGAAATTAGATTTAGTAACTATTATAATAATTGCGGCTAATGTCATTATATCATATAAAGGCTTTAGTGATTATAGTTTTTTTGATAAGTATAAGTTTCAGGTCGGTGGCGTGCGGCGTGGTGAACAAATAAGAATGGTTAGTTCTGGGTTTTTACATGCAGATACACAACACCTATTATTTAACATGTTGTCGCTATACTTTTTTGCAGATGTTGTTATAACACTCTTAAGCCCAATTCAGTTTCTTTTTGTGTATTTTGGAAGTCTTCTCGTTGGTAGTTTGTTGTCCCTTTATTTTCATAAAAATGAATATCATTATAGTGCAGTGGGAGCAAGTGGAGCAGTAAGTGGTATTATTTATTCCGCAATTTTATTGCAACCAGGAATGAACCTTTATATGTTTTTTATTCCCATTCCTATTCCTGCCTATATTTTTGGTATTGGCTATTTATTGTATTCTATTTATGGAATGAAAAATAGAATAGGAAACATTGGTCATGACGCACATTTTGGAGGTGCTATTGGCGGATATTTAATTACTTTAATATTATCACCGTGGTTATTTGAAACGAATTTGTTGATGATTGTTTTATTGGCTATTCCTATTGCTCTTTTGTTTGTTTTGAAAAAGATGGGAAAGGTGTAAAACCTGAACTTTTAATTTTTTTGAATCTCTATTTTCATATATGGCATAGCTATTGAATTCATAGAGGTGTTGCGTATGTTTATCTAATTTCAATTTACTCATATTCAGCATGTTATTATGTTTAATATAAAACATCAAAAATTATCAATTTTGTTTTAATGACAGATTGACCTAGAATATATTTATGAAGAAATCTAAATTTACTACCCTTGACAGTTTGTCATTACAGGAGTTTGATGAAAACTCAGAGTTAATTCCGTTAATGACACCAGAGGACGAAGAAGCTATAAATAATGAGGAGTTACCGGAAACTCTACCAATCTTATCCTTAAGAAATACGGTGTTGTTTCCTGGTGTTGTTATTCCTATAACTGCTGGTAGAGATGCATCAATTAAGCTTATAAATGATGCTAACAAAGGCGGGAAAGTTATTGGTGTAGTTGCTCAAAAAGATGAATCTGTTGAAAAACCGAATGCAAAAGATATTCATGAAACCGGTACGGTAGCTAGGATTTTGCGTGTTTTGAAAATGCCTGATGGTAATGTTACTGTAATTATTCAAGGAAAAAAACGTTTCAAAGTAGCCGAAGTGCTTACTGAAGAGCCATACATGAATGCAACGATAAGAGACATTCCTGAGGCAAAACCGGCTCAAAAGAACAAGGAGTTTTCAGCAATAATAGATTCTATTAAAGAATTAGCCTTAGAAATTATAAAGGAAAGTCCAAACATTCCAAGTGAAGCTTCTTTCGCTATAAAAAATATTGAAAGCAACTCGTTTTTAATCAACTTCGTGTCATCGAACATGAATCTTTCTGTTACTGAGAAGCAAGAGCTTTTAGAAATCAATGATCTTAAGAAACGTGCTTTAGCGACGCTTAAGTATATGAATGTTGAGTTTCAGAAATTAGAACTTAAGAATGATATTCAGTCTAAAGTTCAAATGGACATGAGCCAACAACAGCGTGAGTATTTCTTGCATCAGCAAATGAAAACCATTCAAGAAGAATTGGGAGGCGTAAGTCATGATGAGGAAATTGATGAGATGAAAGCTAAAGCTAGTAAAAAGCTTTGGGATGAAGATGTAGCTAAACATTTCGAAAAAGAAGTTGCTAAAATGCAACGCATGAACCCTCAGGTGGCTGAATATTCTATTCAAAGAAATTATTTAGAGTTGTTTTTAGATTTACCATGGAATGAGTTTAGTGAAGATAAATTCGACCTTAAACGTGCCATGAAAATTCTAAACAGAGATCATTTTGGTTTAGAGGATGTAAAACAAAGAATTATTGAATATTTAGCAGTAATCAAGCTTCGAAATGATATGAAGTCTCCTATTTTATGTCTTTACGGACCTCCAGGTGTTGGAAAAACCTCATTAGGTAAATCGATAGCTGAAGCTCTAGGTAGAGAATATGTTAGAATTTCATTAGGCGGTTTAAGAGATGAAGCAGAAATTCGAGGACACAGAAAAACGTATATTGGAGCGATGCCTGGGCGTATTATTCAAAGTTTGAAAAAAGCAGGGACATCAAATCCAGTTTTTGTTCTTGATGAAATTGATAAGCTTTCAAATTCAAATCAAGGTGATCCGTCTTCAGCAATGTTAGAAGTGCTTGATCCTGAGCAAAACAGTGAGTTTCACGATAACTTTTTAGAAATGGGTTATGACCTGTCAAAGGTTATGTTTATTGCAACCTCCAATAGTTTATCTACTATTCAGCCTGCTTTACGAGATAGAATGGAAATCATCAACGTTACAGGATACACTATAGAGGAGAAGGTAGAAATCGCTAAGCGTCATTTATTGCCAAAACAGTTAAAAGAGCATGGTTTAACAGATAAGCATCTAAAAATTGGTAAACCTCAATTAGAAAAAATTGTTGAAGGTTATACGCGTGAATCTGGCGTTCGTGGTTTAGAAAAGCAAGTAGCAAAAATGGTGCGTTATGCGGCCAAAAACATCGCTATGGAAGAAGACTATAGCATCAAAGTTTCAAACGAAGATGTCATTAAAGTTTTAGGTGGACCAAAGCTTGAGCGTGATAAATATGAGAATAACAATGTAGCTGGAGTGGTCACTGGTTTAGCGTGGACTCGTGTTGGTGGTGATATTCTGTTTATAGAATCTATACTTTCAAAAGGAAAGGGTACTATGACCATTACAGGAAACCTTGGTAAAGTCATGAAGGAGTCTGCTACAATTGCTATGGAGTACATTAAATCTTATGCTGATGAATTTGGAATTAATCCATCGGTTTTTGATAAATACAATGTGCATATTCACGTACCGGAAGGCGCCACACCTAAAGATGGACCAAGTGCAGGTGTTACCATGTTAACATCATTAGTGTCACTTTTTACTCAGAAAAAGGTAAAGAAAAGTTTAGCTATGACAGGCGAAATCACATTGCGTGGAAAAGTACTTCCAGTAGGAGGGATAAAAGAAAAGATTTTGGCGGCTAAGCGTGCTAGAATTAAAGAGATTTTATTGTGTGAAGATAACAGGAGAGATATTGAAGAAATAAAACCTGAATACTTAAAAGGGTTAACATTTCATTATGTTACAGATATGAGTGATGTAATAAGATTTGCAATAACAGATCAGAAAGTTAAAAACGCAAAAAAAATATAATTACCATCAAGAAAAAACCTCGATTAATTTCGAGGTTTTTTCTTGATGTAAAATAAAAGATACATGCTATCGTTTTAAGATAGATTTACTTAATTTGTATCGTAAATATGTTAAGAAAAATTATCACACTTTTTTGTTTAACTATAGCCTCTTTTTCTATGGCTCAGGTTGGAGGGGAAACAACATACCAATTTCTTAATTTGGTGTCTTCGCCAAGACAAGCGGCTTTGGGGGGTAAAGTGTTAACGAATTTAGATTATGATGTAACACAGGGTATGTTTAATCCAGCAACTATTAATGTAGAAATGGATAATCAATTAGCACTGAATTACACCAGTTATTTAGGAGGTATTGGTTACGGAACAGCATCATATGCTTACACAGTTGATAGACGTACACAAACATTCCATGCTGGTATTACCTATGTAAATTACGGTTCTTTTGATGGATATGATGAAGCTGGAAATTCTACAGGATCATTTACAGGAAACGAAGCAGCACTCTCATTTGGTTATGCAACACAAATAGATTATTCTGATTTTTATTTTGGTGCTAGTGCTAAATTAATTACATCAAAACTAGAACAGTATAACTCACTTGGAGCTGCACTAGATTTAGGGCTTATTTATATTAATAACTACTTAGACTTTAATGCTGCACTAGTAATAAGGAATTTAGGTTCTCAAATAACTACTTATGCGGGTCGGAATGAGCGTTTGCCATTTGAAGTTGCTTTTGGAATGTCTCAGCGTTTGGAGAATGTTCCAATACGTTGGCACGTAACACTAGAAAACCTGCAAGAGTGGCCAATTTCAAGACCAAACCCAGCACGAACAACTAGCGATTTATCTGGTAACCAATCTTCAGATAAAATTGGTTTTATAGGTCAAGTAATCAGGCATACCATTGTTGGAGCAGAAATATTTCCTGAAGGTGGCTTTAACATTCGTTTGGGTTATAATTTTAGGAGAGGGGAGGACTTAAGAATCGTAGATCAACGAAATTTCTCTGGATTATCAGCTGGTATTTCTATAAAAATGAACAAAATGCGTTTTAGTTATACGCATGCAAAATATACAAGTGCGGCAAATTCAAACTTCTTTGGCTTGCAAATAGATTTGCAATAAATACCTATTTTTGTTTCACATAAATTAAATTCATGAATAAAATTACCATTGCTATAGATGGGTTTTCATCAACAGGAAAGAGTACTGTTGCTAAACAACTGGCAAAAAAGATAAGTTACGTATATGTTGACAGTGGAGCAATGTATAGGGCGGTAACGTTTTATGCGATGCAAAACGGGCTTATAAGCGATAATGATTTTAATTCTGAAGCTTTAATTTATCAATTATCAAATATTAGTATCAGTTTTAAGTATAATAAAGCTTTAGGCTTCGCTGAAGTTTATTTAAATGACATAAATATTGAAAAGCAAATTAGAACACTTGAAGTTTCTAGTTTTGTTAGTCAAGTAGCAGCAATATCAGAGGTTCGTTTAAAGTTAGTAGAGCAACAAAAAAAAATGGGACAAGATAAGGGTGTAATTATGGATGGTAGAGATATTGGAACTGTTGTTTTTCCAGCTGCTGAACTCAAATTATTCATGATAGCTTCCGCTGAAACAAGAGCAGAACGTCGTTTTCAAGAACTTATAGAACGTGGTGATAAGGTTGAATACAAAGAGGTGTTAAATAATGTTCAAGAGCGTGATTATTTAGATTCTAATAGAGAAGATTCGCCTTTGGTAAAAGCAGAAGATGCTATTGAAATTGATAATTCTAATATGACTTTAGATGAGCAATTCAATAAAATTTTGCAATTAGTTAAAATGACTATAGAAGATTGCGAGTAATTCCCGGTCTTAGCCCGAATTGAATAGATTTTTTTAGAGTTAGAAAGAACAAAAAAAGCGAACCTTTAAATTAATTAAGGATTCGCTTTTCAATTTTTATACTATTGTATTCCTATAATTTAGGGATAATCAATTCTTGATCTGGGTGAATGACATCAGGATTTTTTAAGATATCAGAATTAGCCTTAAAAATATCTTGATATTTTGAAGCTTTTCCATAATAATGCTTAGCAATTTTACCTAAAGTTTCACCGCTTTTCACAGTATGTCTAGCATAAACACTGTCGTCAGCAACTGAAATGTTTGCCATAATATCTGATGGGTTATCGCCACCTATTTCTTTTATTTTATCCCAAAGAACATCCTTATCATAAAGCGTGTTAGCGGTTCCTTTAATTTTAAGAACACCATTTTCTTCTGTTACATTTCCATTTTGAATATTTAATGCTTCGCCTAAGCTTAACACGTCTTGATACTTTGCTTTAACCATGATTTTATAAGTTTTTATTGTAAAATTTGTAATCAACAATATACTCAAATATTCGAATAGTTTAATTAGATATTAGTTAATATATTGTTTCTAAATATTAGACCCAATCTTTTGTAAAAGTCACAACTATTTTATTTTCTCATTTTTAGGTAATTATATCAATATTATGTATTTTTGCACTCCTTTTAGCAAATCGTCGGATAGATAAAGGGGATGAAACTGAAAATAATATAACACTTCTGTGTGGTACTTGCATAAATCTTCCGAAACATACAGAATACAAATCTTAATGCCTTCGTGTTTTCATAAAGACTGAAACCTCTAAGCATTATTTAAATAGTTTAAATGGCTGAAAAAGCAAAACAAACTGAAGTTGAAGCAACAGAAGCTCCAACAGTAGAAGCTCCAGTAGTATCTGAAGCTCAAGCAAATCCTGAAAAATTCTTAAAAGACTTTAACTGGCACAATTACCAAGAAGGTATTGATGAGGTTGATGATCAACAATTAAAAGAATTTGAAAAATTAGTAGCAGCAAATTTCGTTGACACCTTAGATGATGAAGTAGTTGAAGGTACAGTAGTGCACATTTCCGATAGAGATGCGATTATTGACATCAATGCAAAATCAGAAGGTGTTATTTCTTTAAACGAATTTCGTTACAACCCAGATTTAAAAGTAGGAGACAAAGTAGAAGTATTAATTGATGTTCGTGAAGACGCAACAGGGCAATTAGTATTATCTCACAGAAAAGCTCGTGTAATTAAAGCATGGGATCGTGTAAACGATGCTCATGATACTGGCGAAATTGTAAATGGTTTTGTTAAGTGCAGAACTAAAGGTGGTATGATTGTAGATGTTTTCGGAATTGAAGCATTCTTACCAGGTTCTCAAATTGATGTTAAACCAATTAGAGATTACGACCAGTATGTAAATAAAACTATGGAATTTAAAGTTGTGAAAATCAACCACGAATTCAAAAACGTAGTAGTTTCTCATAAAGCACTTATTGAGGCTGATATTGAAGAACAAAAGAAAGAAATTATTGGTCAATTAGAAAAAGGTCAAGTTCTTGAAGGTACAGTTAAAAATATAACTACATATGGTGTATTCATTGATTTAGGTGGAGTAGATGGTTTAATTCACATTACAGATTTATCATGGAATAGAATCAATCACCCTAGTGAAATATTAGAATTAGATCAAAAATTAAATGTCGTAATATTAGATTTTGATGATGATAAGTCAAGAATTCAATTAGGTGTTAAACAGTTAAGTGCTCATCCTTGGGAATCTCTCGATGCTGAATTAAAAGAAGGCGATAAAGTTAAAGGTAAAGTATCGGTTCTTGCTGATTACGGAGCTTTTGTTGAAGTTGTTGATGGAGTTGAAGGTTTAGTACATGTTTCTGAAATGTCTTGGTCAACTCATTTGCGTTCAGCTCAAGATTTTGTTAAAGTTGGTGATGAAGTTGAAGCAGTTGTTTTAACTTTAGACAGAGAAGAAAGAAAAATGTCCTTAGGAATTAAACAGCTTAGCTCTGATCCATGGACAGATATTACTAAAAAATATCCTGTAGGTTCTAAGCATTCCGGAATAGTTAGAAATTTCACAAATTTTGGAATTTTTGTAGAACTTGAAGAGGGAATCGATGGATTAGTATATATCTCAGACTTATCTTGGACTGTAAAAGTTAAACATCCTTCTGAATTATTTACAGCTGGAGATAACATTGATGTTATTGTTTTAGAATTAGATTCAGAAGCTAGAAAGTTAAGTTTAGGTCACAAGCAAACGATGGATAATCCTTGGGATGCTTATGATAAAACTTTTGCTGAAGGAACTTCTCACAATGCAACAATTTCTGACTCAAATGACAAAGGTGCTACCATTATTTTTAATGATGATATAACAGCATTTGTTCCCAACAGACATTTAATTAAAGAAGATGGTAATAAGTTAAAGAAAGGTGATACTTCAGATTTTAAAGTTATTGAATATAATAAAGACTTTAAAAGAGTTGTAATGTCACATACTGTTTTATTTAATGATCAAGAAAAGAAAAATGTAAAAGAGTCATTAAAGAAAGTTAATGTTAAAGATTCAGATAAATCAACTCTTGGTGATTTAGATGTTTTAGCTGACTTGAAAAAGAAAATGGTTGACGATGAAAAAAAGAAAAAATAATATTTCTTTTAATTATATATTAAAAAAAAGCATCTTAATTAAGATGCTTTTTTTTATAGAATTTCTTTAACTAACCAATCTCCTATTTCACTTGTTTTATAAGATTTGTTACCGTTTGCTAAATCTTCGGAAACAATTGATTGTTTAAGTGATGAGTTTACTACGCTTCTAATTAAATCAGCTTCCTTTTTAAGATTAAAAGTATCTTCAAACATCATTGCAGCCGATAAAATTGTAGCTAAAGGATTAGCTATGTTTTTTCCGGCTGCTTGAGGATAAGATCCGTGAATTGGTTCGTAAAGCGATGTTTTAAGGCCAACAGATGCTGAAGGCATTAAACCCATAGATCCAGAAATTACAGATGCTTCATCAGTTAATATATCTCCGAATAAATTTTCAGTAATTAATACGTCATATGAATTAGGCCATTGAACAAGTCTCATAGCTACTGCGTCTACAAATTCATAACTTACCTCAACCGAGGGATAATCTTTTTCTAAAGATTGAACAGTTTCTCTCCAAAGTCTAGATGATTCAAGTACATTAGCCTTATCCACACAGGTGAGCTTACCCGGGCTACCGCGTTGTTTACGTTTGCGTGCCAGTTCAAAACCAAAATGATGCAATTTTTCTGTCGTATCACGCGTGATGCGCAACACGTCACGCACTTCGCGATTATCAATTACCTCGCTGCGGCCATGCACCGCGGCCGAGTAGAACAGCCCTTCGGTTGATTCGCGTAATATCACCAAATCAATGTCCGCGGCGCGCGGATC
>ENA-UOYH01000708-UOYH01000708.1-marine-metagenome-genome-assembly--contig:-NODE-708-length-11030-cov-2.815210_pt1 | contig 11030 bp, 15 predicted proteins | sample MGYA00238175_ERZ767261 | MGnify/ENA primary metagenome ERZ767261 (study PRJEB28946, sample SAMN06267185) | marine metagenome | isolation source: Columbia River Estuary | place: USA:Columbia River Estuary...
CGGGCACGACCACCACTGGCGACCTGACACCATTGGCGACAACATTGGCAGTCACCCAAGCGCCAGATCAAACAACCGTCACTACTTTGCCGACAGTTACAACAATTGGCGGTTAGCCACAAGATGAGCCATTTGGCTCGAGAGCACTATCGTTTAATTCGTGAATAGTAATTCGATGGAAGAAAAACTTGCCGACCTCAAGGCGCGCAAGACTGCCGCGTTTACCGCAGGATCGCCAAGATCAATTGAACGACAGCATGAAAAGGGCAAGCTTCTGGCCCGCGAGCGAATTGATGCGCTTTTAGACGAAGGAAGTTTTCACGAACTCGATTTGCTTGCGCGTCATCGTGCCCATGCTGCTGGTCTTGAGGAGCATCCGTATACAGATGGTGTGATCACGGGTTGGGGCACGATTGATGGACGTAAAATTTTTGTCTTCAGTCAAGACTTCACAGTTTTTGGTGGCGCGCTTGGAGAGGTGTTTGCCGAGAAGATTCACAAATTAATGGATCTTGCACTCAAAGTTGGCGCACCGTTGATTGGTCTGAACGACGGCGCTGGTGCGCGAATTCAAGAGGGCGTGGTCTCGCTCGGGCTTTATGGCGAGATTTTCCGACGTAACGCGCGATCTTCTGGAGTGATTCTGCCCACCTTTGGTGAGCAAAACAATCGTGGTTACTTTTTACAAAACGGGGGCTATTACTTTGCATTGAGTGATTATTTTGATTACTAAGTGAATAAGTCATAACATTTTTTTTATTGCTTAGGTTATTAGTTTCAAAATGTTTTTTAAACTTAAAGATAAGTTTAAAGAGCATATTGCTTTGATCGAAGACGAGCAAGCCGCTGTAGAAACTATCATGGGTGAAGTACAGCAAATGGCTGAAGGTGTCAGTGACAAGGCTGGCATGAAAAAGAAGCTACAAGAACTGGAGAAAATCGATGGTCAACTTTCCACAAAGTTATCCAAGCTACGTAAAGACATCAACTTCTACGAAGACCACGACAACTGTCCAACCTGCAAGCAAGGGATCGAACACGAATTTAAACAAGAAACAATCGAAGAATCCACAGGCAAGATTACAGAAATCGAAAAAGCCCAGACAGAACTCGACAATAGACTTGGAAGCGTAAACAAACGACTTGGTGAGATCGATGATGTAGAGACTGAAATGGCTTCAAAGAACCTTGAGATGTCAGAGCATAACGCTAACTACAAGATGGCGATGAATGTGTGTAAGTCTATCAAAGGCGAACTAACAGAAGCAGAAGAGTCCGTTGAAGCGATAGACAACTCAGAGATAAAGAAGTTCGAAGATGATATGACTACATATCATACTAAACAAAGTCAACTATTCGATGATAAAGAAATGCTATCACTTGTCGCTTCTATGCTAAAAGACGGCGGGATTAAGACACGTATTATTAAGCAGTATGTCCCAGTGATGAATAAGCTAATTAATAAATACTTAGCCGCCATGGATTTCTTTGTGCAATTTGAACTAGATGAAAACTTCAATGAGACTATCAAAAGTCGTTTTCGTGATGTGTTCACATACGCATCGTTCTCTGAAGGTGAGAAGTTACGCATCGATTTAGCACTACTATTTACTTGGAGATCAGTCAGTAAACTACGCAACTCTGTTTCTACTAATCTTTTGATCATGGACGAGATCATGGACTCTAGCCTAGACAATGCAGGTACAGAAGAGTTCTTGAAAATTATTAATGAGATCACAGCCGACTCTAATGTATTCATTATTAGTCACAAGGGTGATCAGTTATATGAGAAGTTTGACCAAGTAATTCGTTTTGAGAAAGTGAAGAACTTTAGCCGTATGGCGGCTTAACGCAACTACTAAGGAGGATACTCAATGACGAAAGAAGAACGTATAGAACATCTCAACTCAGAGATTGAAAGACTTGAGGAAGAAAGACCTCGGGGCTATGCACAAACTATTGCCGAATACCGCAAAACTGTAAGAACGTTTGAGCGGGATCAGGATGATGAGTGATCAACTTGATAACGTAGTGCATCTAAAGAAGGTTATCGATTGCTTAGAGGCTGAGAAAGTAAAGCCACAAATACTTGAAAAATACATTATGAGGTTACAGCGTCTTGAAGATGAGAAGCAAGAAGAGAATAGGGTTAACAGCATCATCGTTTGATCTGTTACATGCTGGTCACATTGCAATGCTTAGGGAAGCCAAGGCGCAGTGTGACTATCTTATTTGTGCATTGCACATTGATCCTTCGCTAGATAGATTAGAAAAGAATAGTCCTATACAGAATACAGTAGAGCGTTATACTCAACTGTCGGCGGTTAAGTATGTCGATGAAGTTGTTCCATATCTGTACGAGCATGAACTGAAAGATATCCTTGAAATGTACACTCCCGATGTACGAATATTAGGTGAAGAATATAAGGATTTAGACTTTACAGGACGTGATGTTTGTGATACACTAGGCATTGAATTATACTTTAATGGGCGCAATCATAGATTCGCATCCAGTGAATTGAGAAAGAGAATACATGATGAAGAACATAGATGAGATCATAGTAGACTACATTGATAGAGAAACAGACGAAGATCATGTAGCAGTACTATTATCAGCAGGTACAGATAGCATCACATGTGGTCTAGCCGCACAGCGTCTAGGTAAGAAAGTTACTGGTTACAGTATGTACGTCAATGGCAAACAGACTACAGATAGTTTAGGTGCAAGAGATGTCGCTGAACACTTTGGTTGGGACTTCGTACCAGTAGATGTACCAGTTGATAACATCGAAGAAGACTTCTTTACACTCATCAACAAGTATCACTGTAAGAAGAAAACTCAAGTAGAGTGTACGTTTCCATTTCTATATGTCTACCCTAAGATCAAAGAGAAAGTAGTACTCTCTGGTGTAGCGGCAGATGGCTGGTACGGTGTATCTAAACGTGCTAACATTCACTTCAAACATACAAAAGAACTATTCGACCAATTCAGAAATGATTACTTTGGTGCAGAGAATCCTGCTGGTATAAGACAACAAGAATATCTTGCAGAAGAGTATGGAATGAAGATACTTGCGCCATACCTAAATAGTGATGTAGCCGCATGGATGATGTTGCATGATCATGACTTCTTTAACAAGCCATATCAGAAAGCACCCATACATGAGGCATTCCACGAGATCAAGGGTATCAAAAGACGTAAGCATGAGAACTTACAATTAATTGCAGGTATACCAGAATATTTTGAGAAACTACTTGACAACCCTGACATAAATCTGTATAATAGACAACGAACAATGGATCTAGTAAGAGACTGGCAAGATGTCGGTCCAAAGCTTTTTTGAGGTGCAAATGAAATATGAACCATACTACAATAAAGACGTTAATGAACGTGCCGCAGAGAAGCGGTTTAGTGTTATCAGTTGCTTTGCGGGCGGTGGCGGCTCTAGCACTGGCTATCGGCTTGCCGGCGGCAATATTCTACTTATCAATGAATTCGTAGAAGAAGCGATAACATCATACAAAGAAAACTACCCAGACACTCCTGTCTTAGTAGATGACATTAAGAAGTACTCTGGTCAAGACTTTCTATCGATGGCAAACATCAAAGAAGGTGAACTAGACATTCTTGATGGCTCACCACCATGTTCAGCATTCTCTGTCGCAGGTAAGCGTGAGAAGGGTTGGGTTGGTTATCAAGAAGATACACGTAAGACTTACTTTGATGACGAAGGCAACATCGTACAAGAAGGCGAGTTGAAGACCAAAGAGGGTATTAAGAAGTACTCTGATGGTAAGACGCAGACAGGTATCGAAGACTTGTTCTTTGAGTATATTCGTGTAGCAAGAGAAGTCAAGCCAAAAGTTATTATTGCAGAGAACGTCAAAGGCATTACGTTTGGTGAAGCTAGACCTAAGTTGTTTGAGTTTGTAAACTCTTTCGAAGCACTTGGGTATCAAGTTACGTACAAAGTAATGAACGCCGCAGACTATGGTGTAGCACAAGCAAGAGAGCGTACTATCTTCATCTGTATACGTGATGATGTAGCAGAAGCTATCGGTTTAAATGTACTGAACGTGAATGGCATATTCCCTAGTCCAACGACTAAGCATATCAGTATGGAATCTGCTATTGAAGATATTGTCAATGATGAAGATGAAGTAAAAGAGCTACGTGATTACTACGAAGGTTCGTTTCAGAAGAAGTTCTTAGATAAAATTCCATTCAGACCTGAGAAGCATCTCAAGCCTAGCAACCCACAGTTTCGTGATTGGAATCCTAAAGCATCATGCTTTAATATGATTCGCCCTGCACCTGCAAAGCCTTGTCCAACATTGACACAGCAAGGTCAGAAGAAAGGGTTGTCTGGTGTGTTTCACTACGATTCAAATCGTAAGCTAACTATCAAAGAACTGAAACGTCTTATGTCTCTACCAGAAGACTATAAACTTACTGGTACTTTTGATCAGAAAGCAGAACGCATTGGGCGCATGGTCGCTCCAAAGATGATGGCGGCTCTTGCTGATTCGATCTATGAGAAAGTTATAAAACCATATTATGAGGTAACAAAATGAGTGATTTTACATTCGCACATCGTGAAGAAGGGTTCGACAACCACATCGAACAAAGTATCCGTGGGTATAGCAACCTACACCAAGACGTAGTAGATTTATCAAGATACTTCGTAGATGAAGAGAGTAACGTGTATGACGTTGGTAGTTCAACTGGTAAGACTATACAAGCTATGGCTGATCAGAACTATGAGTTTGCACCGAAAGCTAACTACATCGGTGTTGAGTTTGCAGAAGGTTTCAAGGGCGACATGGAGAAGCGTGTTCGGTCTGTAGAGAAAGCACACCCAGGCACTACTGTAGAATTTATCTATGATGATATTCGCAATGTCGAAATTAAGAACGCATCACTAGTTACATCTCTCTTTACGTTACAGTTCATGCCACCCACTAGTAGACGTTCCGTTGTAGAGAAAATCTATAAGGGTCTAAACAGAGGTGGAGCGTTTATCTTTGCAGAAAAGACTGTAGCTAAAGATGCACGTTTGCAAGAGATGTTGACGTTCAACTTCTATGACTACAAGCGTAAGTCGTTTGACACAGAAGATATCATGGACAAAGAGCGTACTCTTCGTAACATGTTGAAGCCTAACACTTGGACTGAGTTGTGTTCAACTCTTTCATGTTCTGGGTTTGACTTGTACAAGATACAACCGTTCTGGCAGAACCATCTATTCGTAGGAGCAATTGCGATAAAATAATTTGGCGATAAGCCAAAATAACCCTTGACGTACTACCCAAAATACAGTATAGTATTAAACAAGTGATCAGAGCAATTCAGCCCGTATCACTGTATAAAGCAAACAGCAAAGTGAGAATAATATGACTAATGCAACAAAACTTTCAGCAGACAACTGGAGTGTAGAACTCTGGGCTGTACGGGACTTCTTAGAGAAGTCTCAAACGATTGACTGTAACCCTGTAGGGCAACGCCCATCTGTATCACCTAATCCAATCGGCGAGACTAAGCCTTCTAAGCAACAAAGCATCATAGACACTATGATGTCAGGCGGTGATATTGGCGAGATAAAAATCGTCAGAGAAAACGGCAGATATTCATTCGAATCAATCGATGGCGGCAATCGCAAGCGCACTATTCTAGAGTACATGCGAAATAATTTTCCGTTACATAAATCATCTGTACTGGGTGAAGTTAAAGCATCAGAGTTGTCGGATGATATACGTGAAAAGTTTATGAACTACAAGTTGCGTATTGTCACTTATGATCGCTTGACTACTCGACAGAAGGGTGAGTTGTTTCGTGATACAAACAACACCACTCCAGTGAACGCTCAAGAGACGCTGAACTCATACGGTGATATTCCTATTGCAAACTTAATCCGTGAAACAGCACGTTCTATTAGTGGTTATGATAGTCTACCACATGAGCTGTTTACTTGTCACAAAACACCACTTGGTAACGTTATTTACCCAAACGTAGCAACAAATAACACTCGTTTACGTCTTGATGAAATCGTAGCACGTATTACCTATATGATCTATGCGGGTGAGAAGCCTGTAGTAGCGCCTTTTGATGCACTGCAAGCTATGTACGATGATGCTAGTTTAACACAGAAAGAAGTCAACAAAATTGCCAAGAAGTTGAAAGCAGTTCTGGACTTTATTCTTAAGTGTTCAGTGTGGCGTAGAGATCAAGTTAGTCGTGGACTTTTGCAAGGTCAAATCGTTATGTTGTACCGTTTGTATTTTCACTTCAAGTCAGCATACGGCTCAGTAAAAGTAGAAAACTTTGAAGCATTCTACGATGAGTTTAGCAAAGCATATAACGCATTCAATGCATCTAACCCCAAGTTTCCAAAGCGAATTGTTGAGAACAATCGTTTGATACATGAAGCATTCAATCAACACTTGGGTGAACACAAAACCCAGTTTAAGTTTGATAACACTGTCACTTGGATTCTTGAAGGTATGGATTTAGATCGTGCATCTCTTGTTGTACTTGACAGCAAGCGTGTATTTGCACGTGAGATGGTTGAGTTGAAACTTGCAGAGCAAGGGTTCAAGTGTTGGGTTACTGGCGAGAAGTTAACAATGAAAGATGCCCAAGGTGGTCACATTGTTGCGCACTCACAAGGTGGCAAGACTGAGTATTCAAACTTAGTTGTCATCAGCGCAGAGCATAACCGTCGTATGCAAGACACGAATGCTAATGATTATAAAAAATCTGTATTACTTGAGGACGTAGCATGAAACAAGACTTTATTATAGACTTCGAAACGATAGGGCAAAACGCTATGAAGTGTCCTATCGTAGATGCCGCTTTTGTAGTGTTTGATTGGGATCGGTTTCTTACTGATCCCTACACATTCGAAGAGTTAACTGGTATGGTTCAAACGACTAAGTTTGATGTCAAAGCGCAGTGTGACAATGGGTGTTCATTTAGTAAAGATGATCTAGCTTGGTGGCAAGGTCAATCAGAAGAAGCCAAAGTAAATTTAAAACCTTCTGAAAATGACTTGACAATACAAGAGTTCTCTGCTATAATATTCAAATATCTGAGAGAAGTCGGTAAGATTGAACACTGGTGGTCACGTGGTAATACGTTTGATCCAGTGCTGATAGAAAGAGTAATGAATGAACTTGGTCAACATCACTTGATGAATGAGTATCTAAAGTGGTGGCGTGTAAGAGACATTCGAACTTGGATTGATGCGAAGTTGAACTTTCCTAAACGTAACGGATTTATACCAGTAGCAGATATTGAGTATTGGGAAAACACGTTTATCGGTCACGACAGTACACATGACGTATCGGCAGATGTGATGAGGTTGCAAACTTTGCACCGAGTAGAAAATGATTATGAACAGCCGAAGAGGTAAAAATGCTTACTATGAAAAAATCAATAAATGACGCAACTCCCGAAGAGTGGGATCGTGTGACAAATTTAAGTAGAAATTACAATGCATCAAAGTCTGGCGCACAGCGAGAAGCACTTGGTGTACCTTACATGAAGCAGTTACCTTTAGAAGCACTAGCCGCAGGTGCAACAGCACTTGAGTATGGTGCAATGAAATATGCTGATCGTAACTGGGAGAAAGGCTTGCCTTGGCAACAGATGATTGATAGTTTGAAGCGTCACATCGATGACTTTGAACGAGGCAAAGATTATGATGATGGTCCTGATGGCTCAGGTCTTCCTCATATTTGTATGATCATGGCAGGTGCTATGATGCTGTCTTCTTCTGTCATGCGTCAAATTGGCGAAGATGATAGAATGCCTCCTACTAACGAAGAAGCTTTGAGCGCAAAAGAATGCGCTAAGTGGATGCAACATCAGCTAGAACGTGCTTCAGAATTCAAGTCACTTAAGGAGGAATATAAAGTTGGAAATTAAACTAGACCCCGTAGAACTAGCGAAGAAGAAACTCTTTATCGCTACACCTATGTACGGTGGTCAATGTGCAGGTCTGTACACTAAGTCTATGGCAGACCTGACATCGGTGTGTGCTAAACATGGCATTCCGCTTAGACATTACTTTTTGTTTAACGAGTCCTTGATTACACGTGCTAGAAACTATTGCGTAGATGAATTTCTACGTTCTGATTGTACGCATCTTTTGTTCATCGACAGTGACATTGGCTTTGACTTTCGTGATGCGCTAACTCTATTGCACTTAACAGACAGTGAGACTGGTCACGATGTTGTTACTGGTCCATACCCTAAGAAGACTATATCTTGGGAGAAAGTTAAGCAAGCAGTAGAAGGTGGATTTGCAGACAAGTCCCCATTTGAACTAGAGAACTTCGTAGGCGACTACGTGTTTAATCCAGTTGGTGCTGGCTCTTTCAAGATCAATGAAATTGCAGAGATCAAAGAAGGTGGCACTGGCTTTATGATGATTACACGTGAAGCTTTCGAAAAATATGCAGAAGCTTATCCAGAACTCAGTTACAAACCAGATCACATTCGTACAGAACAGTTTGACGGTACTAATGAGATAACTGCGTTCTTTGATACTATCATTGATCCTGAGTCCAAACGCTATCTATCTGAAGATTATATGTTCAGTCAGTATGCACGTAAGATTGGTCTTAAGATTTGGATGTGTCCTTGGATGAAACTGAAGCATATAGGGTCTTATACTTTTTCAGGTAGTTTAGGTCACATTGCCGCAGTTGGTGCTTCACCTACAGCGACAAAAGAATCTAATGAAAAAAATTATAAGAAAGACTTGACAAAACCGCTAGAAGATGATATAAATAAATCTGCTAGTAATATGAATAGGCAACAACGCCGAGCGATGAAAAAGGGTAAATAATGATGAAATTTAGTAATGAAACTTTGAGTGTATTGAAGAACTTTTCACAGATCAATCCGAGTGTAATGTTCAAACCAGGACAAACCATTCGAACTATATCTCCACAGAAAACAGTAATGGCAGCCGCCACAGTAGGCGAGACTTTTGATCAGTCTGCTGGCATCTATGATGTATCTCGTTTTCTTGCAACACTGAGTTTGTTTGACGAACCAGATGTGAACTTTGGCGAAAGTCAGTTCAACATCAAAGGCGGCAAGCGAACATTGAAATATACATATACAGCCGAGAACATGATTGTAACGCCACCAGAGCGTGACATTCCAGTTCCTGATCCTGAAGCAACGTTAAATATCTCTTGGGATGACCTTGAGAGTGTAGTACGTGCCGCAGGTGTTCTGGGCTTACCAGAAATTGCTTTCAACGCAGAAGGTGATACTATATCACTAGCCGCTGTTGATAGTAAGAATCCCACAGCCGACAACTACAGCATTACGGTTGCTGAAGGTGGAGACTATGGGAACTTCCGTATGATTATCAAAGTAGATAATCTAAAACTAATGCCTACCAACTACGAAGTTGCACTTTCTTCAAAAGGTATGGCACATTTTAAATCTGATAAAGTGCAATATTGGATTGCAATCGAATCTCGTTAATATTAACATAGGAGTACAATATGACTGAAGCAACTGAAACTCAAACGCCTGAAGGCGCACCAGACCAGGGTCCTGGTCTATCACTAAACGACATCTCTGCCGCAGTGCAGATCATTGATGCGTCTAGTGCAAGAGGTGCTATTCGTGGCGAAGAGATGGTGGCCGTTGGCACTGTCCGTGAGCGTTTTATGGCGTTCTTGAACCACGCTAAAGATCAAGGTCAAATCGACCAGGTCCCAGGCGATGAGCCTCCAGCACCAGAAGCCGCACCAGAAGCGGCTGAATAAAGATGAAAGGGGCTCTTGACGGAGTCCCTTTTTTCTGCTATACTGTGACTTTAATTTATATGATGAGGTAAGCTATGCAAGAAGAATTCTTGTGGGTAGAAAAGTATCGCCCAAAAAACGTGAATGACACAATCCTTCCAGATACACTGAAACAAACGTTTCAACAATTCGTAGAACAAGACAACGTACCAAACTTGTTACTAACAGGTCGTGCAGGTGTAGGTAAGACTACTATCGCTAAAGCTATGCTTGAGCAAATCGGCGCAGACTACATAACTATCAATGGTAGTATGAATGGTAACATCGATACACTACGAACAGAGATATCATCATTCGCATCTAGCGTTTCGTTCTCTGGTGGTCGTAAGTATGTTATCTTAGATGAAGCTGATTATCTGAACCCAAACTCAACACAGCCTGCGTTACGCAACTTTATGGAAGAGTTCAGTAAGAACTGTGGGTTCATTCTCACATGTAACTTTAAGAACCGTATCATTGAGCCATTGCACTCACGGTGTAGTGTCGTAGAGTTTAAGATCGCTAACGAAGAGAAACAAGCAATCGCTGGTCAGTTCTTCAAGCGAGTAAGTAGAATTTTAGAAGAGGAGAATGTAGAATATGATAGATCAACTGTGGCAGAAGTTATTAAGACTTATTTCCCTGATTGGCGCAGAGTCCTTAATGAACTACAGCGTTACTCTTCTACTGGTCGGATTGACAGTGGTGTCCTGGCTAACAAATCTGTAGACAATATGAATGCTCTCATCACTCTGATGAAAGAGCGTAACTTTACAGATGTTCGTAAGTGGGTTGCTGAGAATACCGATGTTGATAGTGCAGTATTGTATCGTCAACTGTATGATCTATTACCAACTAAGATAAGTAGTACACAGAGCGTAGCAGATGCCATTATCATTCTAGCTGAGTATCAGTACAAAGAAGCGTTTGTTGCTAATAGTGAAATCAATCGTGTAGCCGCACTAGCTACACTCATGGCAGAGGTAGAATGGAAATGAACAGGCTTCAACAGCTAATGGTAATTACGATGGAAGAATGTGGTGAACTGATACAAGAGTGTAGCAAGATCATAAGAACTTGCGATTCTATTGAAAGTGTGCCACAGAACCGGCGTGAGGCGCTCCTGGATGAAGCTGGAGACGTTCTAGCCATGTTACAGTTACTAACGCACTCCCACTTCTTTGACTATATTCAATTAGAGGTTAGTGCGAAGAAAAAAC
>ENA-UOYH01000709-UOYH01000709.1-marine-metagenome-genome-assembly--contig:-NODE-709-length-11014-cov-3.823626_pt1 | contig 11014 bp, 6 predicted proteins | sample MGYA00238175_ERZ767261 | MGnify/ENA primary metagenome ERZ767261 (study PRJEB28946, sample SAMN06267185) | marine metagenome | isolation source: Columbia River Estuary | place: USA:Columbia River Estuary...
ATGATTTTGCATGTCTTATTAAAACTAATTTTTTCATAATATTCGATTAAATACATTTTTTATCGATTAAATGTTGTTTTATTCAATAAAATTCAATTTATTTGTAGGATTAAAACACATAAATACAACATTAATTGAAACTTAAAAAATTAAAATATTGAAATCCAGTAATTTATAAAATAAATGATGTGATGCAATCAAATGTACCACCTAAGAAGGTCAATTAAACTGTAGATTATATTTTTACACAGTAAAAAAATAATCAATTTAACTCAAAAAATAAAGTATTAATTATCAATTACTTAATGATTTATAAAAATAAAATACACGACAAAAGACATATTATGACGATAAAATACTTATTTTATCTGTTAATCGACTTTAAAAGCGATTTATCACCTATATTTGGCCAATTAAAAAGATTAATGTTTTTTTGTGATACCTGCAATAAATTTAAAATTATGACCCCGAATCTAATTTCTAAACTAAATAAGGCATTGTTAGGCAATAATGCTCACCCATCAAAATTACTTCCCTCTAATTTTCTTTTATTACTTTTTATTACCCGTTAACATTAGTTACTAGTTGTAGCCAGTGTTTCTCTGGATTATATTAAATGAAGTTTATATATAAATAACATTACTTATATCATGAAAAATAAATCAACTTTAAAATTTTACACCTGTTTATTTGTGGTGTTTATTTACTTTTTATCCATAGAAAGTGCGGTCTCTCAGGAAAAAAATATTTTCGAAATCTCATCAAAAACCGAAAAGCAAAAAAAACCAAATAATAAAAAGAATTCAAAAAGTAGAACAGAGTTTTATAATCTTGCCCTTAATTTAGGAACCACTGTTTACATAGAAAATAATTTGGAAAAAAATGTTTATGGTAAAGGTTTAATTTCGAAAGTAACTATGATTGACACTAAATCATTTGAGTTCTTAAAAAGTAATGAGAATAAATATAAATCTGCCAAAATAATAATTGTTGAGGTTAACTCAATTAATGAACTTAAAAAATCATTTGATTTAACAGCGCTAACAGAAATGAGTCATTTAAAATATGTTTTTATAAAATGTAGCTTTAAATGTCAAAAAAAGGATATTGAAAATTTTGTTAAGGTTAATCCTTCCGTAAGGGTTTTCTATAATGCAGAAAAACCATCTTAAGCAGCCTCAAATCAATTTAAAAGATTACCAAATGGAAAAACTATACATTAATAAAACATCAGCGAATAATAAACGGTCCATAAAATTTATGGCTTTTGTTGTTTTGTTTTTAGGAGGACTTATAAATAGTTATAGTCAGGTAAGAGTGCCTTTTGCACCAAGAACCGCAAGTGCTACTCCAGCAACTACCATTTATACAATAAAAGGGGATTTTACCATGATGGGTAATACAAATCTTACTTTACAGAATTATTCAGCCACGGCAAATAATAATGCTGCTATGGTTTATGTTGATATTGATGGAGATCCTAATACTTGGAATTCATCTTCGGCAACGTTATCTTTTTCGGAGGAAAATAATGCTATTCCTGATTGCTCCAACATTATTTATGCAGGATTATATTGGACAGGTAGAGCGGGTACTGATGAAATATTTACAGTAACAAATGGTACAGATACAAAAGAATTTGATAAACGTAAGGTTCAACTAAAAAAAGGAATTACAGGTGTTTACCAAGACGTTGTCGCGACTACTACAACCGATTTAAATAAAAACATTTATTTTCCTTCTGGTCTCGATGATAATATATACTCTGCATATGCTGAAATAACTGATTATGTTGTAGCTAACGGATTAGGAGAATATTTTGTTGCTGATATTGCAACACTAGAAGGTGATGGAGGAAACTCCGGTTATTACGGTGGATGGGGAATGGTTGTTGTTTATGAAAATTCTAAAATGAATTGGAGAGATGTAACCGTTTTTGATGGTCATGCTTTTGTGCGAAGAGAGGGAGCTGCAGGAACAAGCACCAATTACACCTTTGATATTGACGGTTTTAAAACTTCGGAAAACGGTTATATAAATATTAAACTTGGTGTTATGGCAGGTGAAGGCGATGTAGGAGTTTCCGGAGACACTTTTGGAATATTAAACAGAACTAATAGTTTATATGAATCTTTAAGCCATAGTGCTAATACACCTACTAACTTTTTTAATTCATCCATTAATACTGAAGGAAATATTAGGAACCCGGATTTAGTAAATAATACTGGGGTTGATATAGCCATGTTTAAAATAGACAATGGTAGTAATCTTGAAGGTGATCTAGACTATAATAAATATATAACTAATGAACAAACTTCTACGTCCTTTCAATATGGTACTAGTCAAGATACTTATGTGATTTTTAATGTAACGTTTTCTGTAGATTCGTATGTGCCAGAAACTGAAATTATTGTTGAAAACACATCAACAAACACGTCTTTAGTCCCTGGTCAATCTGCAGGTTTTAAAATAGATATAAAAAACACAGGTACTGAAGCAACAAAAAATACAACCCTTACTATTCCGATACCGCTTTCGGTAGATCCAGCCAATTTGACTTTTACTGAAAGTGTGAACCCAATTTATTCTCCTTTGGTTAATTCTTCACCTCCAACAATACTGCCTGCAACCGCTGGAAATAATGGAACTATTGTTTGGAATATGGGTACGCTTCCTTTACCAAATAATCCGGATGATGTTATTGCTGAAATAAATTTTAACTATAACGTTACAACTGATTGTGCCACGTTAAACGACTCTGATTTTTATCCGTATGTTACTCTTTTAGGAATGATTAGTGGAACTGGAGAAACATCGGGCGAAGATTTCGATTTTAATTTAATTCAAGGATATGAAACGAATGGTATATGTGAAGGAGAACCTATTATTGCACCACTTGAAATTCCAATTAATTTTAATAATTATGTTAATGAACCACCAACAGCAAGTAATCCTACATCTATTAACGTAGAATGTATGGATGATGTACCTGCTTTTGATATAACCGTAGTTACGGATGAAGCGGATAACCAAGGAACTCCTATCGTTGCTTTTGTATCGGATGTATCCGATGGAAATACGTGTCCAGAAACTATTACTAGAACCTATAGTGTTACTGATGACTGTAATAACTCAATAAATGTTACACAAATTATTACAATTTCGCCTATAGCAATTACATATACGGCTCCGAGTGATAATATCTCTGATGCTTGTGATTATGTGGCTCAGAGTAACTTAGATACCGCCTTTAATAATTGGGTAGATGCACAAACTGCTGCGTTTTCTATTGCTAATGGATGTTCGCCTGTATTAACTAATGATAGTGCTACGGCTTCTATCCCTGTGTTATGTGATGGTGGTGCAACCACTATTACTTGGACCATTACGGATTTATGTCAAACCATTACGGAAACTGCCGACTTTACGGTTACGGCTCCAGTAGCGATTACTTATACAGCTCCGGCGAGTGATGCTTCAAATGCTTCTGAGTTTTATGATCCTGATGCAACTATTGCACAAGCAAATTTAGATGCTGATATTGCTGCTTGGTTAGCAACTCAAAATGCAACAGTTAACGGAAGTGTAACTGATGGTTGTAACCCTGTTATTACTAATGATTACATAAATCAATCTATTTCGTTCTGTGCTTCTGATAGTATCACCGTTACTTGGACTATTACGGATTTATGTGAAACTATTAATTTCAGTGCTACATATACATTTACACAACCTGACGGTATAAGCTTTACAGAGCCTTCTAGTAGAAATACTAATGCATGTGATTTTGATAATGATGATATTACTGTTGCGCAATCAGATTTAGATGCTGATATCGCTACATGGGTTAATAATCAAACTAATATTATTATTAATACTCTTACAGGAGGTTCTCCTACTGTTACTAACGATTTTACGAATCAATCTCTAGATTTATGTACTGGTGGTAGTATTACAATCAACTGGACTATTGATGATATTTGTGAAACCATTAATAAGTCAGCTTTATATACGGTTACTGCTCCTACTGCAATTACTTATACTAATCCTGCGGACGATACATCTGACGCCTGTGATTATACAACTCAGAGTGAAGTAGATACTGCCTTTAACAATTGGGTAGCTGCTCAAACTGCTGCTTTTTCTATTGCTAACGGTTGTTCACCCGTATTAACTAATAATAGTGCTGCGGCGGCTATTCCTGTTTTATGTGATGGTGGTGCAACTACCATTACTTGGACCATTACTGATTTATGTCAAACCATTACGGAAACTGCGGACTTTAATTTAACAGCTCCTATTGATATTACTTATACCAATCCTGCTGACGATACATCCGACGCATGTGACTTTGGAACTTCTGATTTAACAGCTGCTCAAAGTAATCTTGATTTTGCCATTGCCACTTGGGTAACTAATGAAACAACTAGAGTTAATGATAGTTTTAGTGGTGGGTGTTCATCGACTGTAACAAATGATTTTGTTGCGCAATCTATAGATTTCTGTATTGGAGGTTCTATAGAAATCACTTGGAGCATAAGTGACTTATGTAGCACTACAAATGTAAGTGCAATGTATACATTTACACAACCTGATGCTCCAACATTTAATCAAAGCACATTACCTTCTGATATAACGGTAGAATGTGATGTTATTCCAGATGCAGAAGCACTTACTGTTTCAAATTCATGTGGCAATTTAGATGTGATTTTTAATGAAACTATCACAAATGGATCATGTCCTAATGCATATTCTATTTTAAGAACTTGGACAGCAACAAATATCTGTGGAGTATCTATTACTAATACTCAAACTGTTACTGTTGAAGACAACACAGCTCCAGAACTTACATTACCAGCTAATATAACTGCTGAATGTAGTGATGACTTAACGCCTATAGCTTTTGGTACTGCAACTGCTACTGATAATTGTGATGCAAATCCTATCGTAACTTTTAACGATGTTATTGTGGACGGCACTTGTTCCGGTAATTTCACAATCACTCGTACTTGGACTGCTACTGATGCATGTGGAAACACAGTTAGTGCGAATCAAATCATATCAACAGCTGATACAACTGCTCCAGATTTTGATCAAACTACGCTTCCAGCAGACTTAGTCGTAGAATGCGACGGTATACCTGCTCAAGAAATTTTAACAGCAACAGATAATTGCGGTATTGCAACAGTAACTGTGAATGACGTTAGAACAGACGGGAATTGTCCTAATAACTACATAATAACGCGCTCTTATACAGCTACGGATGAATGTGGTGTTACTAATACTCACGTTCAAATAATTACAGTACAAGACAGTACACCTCCTGTTTTTGTTGAGACATTACCTAATACAAATATCGTAGTTGAATGTGACGCTATCCCTGTAGCAGAAACGTTAACAGCTACGGATAGCTGTGATTCAGCTACTGTATCAGTTAGTGATTCACGAACTGATGGAAATTGCCCTAACAGCTACACTTTAGTTCGTACTTGGGTAGCTACTGATGTTTGTGGATTAACAACTACACACACTCAAAATATAATTATTCAAGATACTACGCCTCCAACATTTGTAGAATCTTTACCAAGAGATACAACTGTTGAATGTGATGCAATACCTGATGTAACTAGTTTAACGGCTACTGATAATTGTGGCGATGCCCTAGTAACAGTAAGTGACGTAAGAACTAATGGAAATTGTCCTTCAAATTATTCAATTGCTCGTACTTGGATTGCTACTGATGATTGTGGATTAACAACTACCCATACTCAGGTTATAAATGTACAAGATACAACTGCACCAGTACCTACATCAACTTTTGAAACAACACTTGATGTAAGTTGTACCGATATTCCTGATGCACCCGAGGTAGAGTTTACCGATAACTGTTCTTCAAATGTAATTGTTGTTTTTGATGAGACAAATTCATTTGACGAAAATGTAATTACAGATTATCAAATTGTAAGAACTTGGACAGTGAGAGATGCTTGTAATAATGAAGAGGTATATACTCAAACATTAAATGTATCACTTGATGAAGTTTTAAATGAAGTTGTTGCTGAAGACAGATGTTTTGATGAAGGTGTTTTGAACTTAGATAATTTCTTAGCAGATGATGTTTTTGGTGGTACCTGGGAAATTATTGAAGGTAGCACAATAGCAACTATAAACGGTAGTATTTTTGACCCTACTAATTTAGATTCTGCATATTCCGAAGAGTTTAATCCTAATACTGATGGAATTCAATATGTATTAAGATATACAGGATTCCAAAGCGGGTGTATAAATATTACTGATGTAATTATGGTTGTTGACGCCAAATGTAGAGTTTTACCTTGTGGTGAAAAGGATATTAGTATTTCAACTGCAATAACACCAAATGGAGATGGTTTTAATGAATCGTTTGATATTCAGGGCATAGATTTATGTGGTTTTGTTGCTGAAATAAAAATATTCAACCGTTGGGGAGCTCTTGTGTTTGAGTCTAACGATTATACCTTGGGTAGTTTAAAATCGGGATCTGGTGTCTTTGGAGATTGGAATGGATCATCACCTAGATCATCTATCGGGAACAATGGACAATTACCAAACGGAACCTATTACTATATCATTAATTTAAGAAACAGTGGATTGAACCCATTAACAGGTCCAGTTTATTTAGGAACAAAATAATATCTTAACCTATGAAACTTTTAAAACATAATATAATCGCTATTGCGTTGTTAAGCTGTACGGTAGGGGTTGCGCAACAATTACCGCAATTCACACAGTATATGTACAACACAATCTCAATAAATCCAGCTTATGCAGGAAGTAGAGAGGCTTTAAGTATAGTTGGATTACATCGAAGCCAATGGGTTGGATTTAAGGGAGGTCCTATTACACAAACACTGTCTATACACACTCCGCTTAGAAATGATAGGATAGGCATAGGTTTGTCGTTTATTGAAGATGATTTAGGGCCCCAAAATTTTACCTATGTATACGGTGATTTTTCATATAGTATTCCAACAGGCAAAGATGGAAAGTTAGCATTTGGTTTAAAAGGTGGATTTACACAGTTTAGTTTTGATACAGATTTTCGTCTAAATGAAGACAATCAAAATGACCCACTAATTTATGGAACAGAAGATAGATGGGCTCCAAATATTGGTGCTGGTGTTTATTGGAGTACAAATAAGATTTATGCTAGTTTATCTGCTCCAAGAATATTAAATAATGATGCCAATAACGCAAATGATTTTGAAGCATTAGATCGTATAAGTTACTATTTTACAGCTGGTGGTGTAATTGATGTAACAAAAAGTATAAAGTTTAAACCAGCGGCTTTAATTAAAGCTACTAATGGTGCTCCTATATCATATGACTTAACTGGAAATTTTTTATTTAACGAAAAACTTTGGTTAGGTGCTTCATATAGAATTAATGAACAAACTGCTGCTATTGGTGGTATTGTAGATTTTCAAGTATCCAGACAATTACGAATTGGTTACGCTTATGAAAAACCAATATCTGAAATTGCAGACTATACTACAGGAACGCATGAAATACTTCTTATGTATGAGTTTAAATTCTTGAGTTCTAAATTAAAATCACCTAGATATTTCTAATACAAATTTGTCTATGAATACTAAAAATTACATATTAGTTTGTGTTGCGTTTATGCTTAGTTTTTCAGTGTTTTCTCAACAAGGAAAGCAAAAAAGAGCTGATACATTATTCAATAAGTTTTCTTTTGTAAAAGCTGCAAAACTTTATACAGAACTTCTTCAAGATAACTATAACAGAGACTATGCTACAAGAAAGCTTGCAGACAGTTATGCGTTTCTAAGAGATCCAAGAAATGCTTCAAGATTTTATAAAAGTGTTGTTAAGCAGAAAAATGTCCCATTGGAGTACTATTACAAGTATGCACAATCACTTCGTGGAATGAAAAAATATGATGAATCTCAAATTTGGCTTAAACGTTATAAAGATTCTGGTGGTGTTGTTAATGCCAATGATTTTTCAAAAGATATTAATTTTATAACCAGCGTATTTGGCGCAAAACAACAATATTTTTTGGACAGAGTTCGCTTCAACTCTAAGTATAGTGATTTTGGAGCCATTGAACATGACGGAAAAGTATATTTTGCTTCCGCTCGTGATGAAGGCGTTGCGATAAAGCGATTATATGGATGGAACGAACAACCTTTTTTAGATATATATGTTACTAAAGCTGGTTCTAAAAGCAATGTTGACCATACAGCAAAACTACCCGGTGATGTAAACTCCATTTATCATGATGGTCCGGTTACCATCACAAAGGATGGAAAAACCATGTACTTCTCAAGAAATAATTTCAAAGATAATATTGAAATAAAGGATAAAAAAGGGTTAACCAATATGAAAATCTACCGTGCGACATTTGTTGATAGTTTATGGACGAATGTTGAAGATCTTTCTATAAATGGTGATAATTTTTCAACCCAACACGCAGCTCTTAATACTGATGATACTAAATTATATTTCACTTCTGATAGACCAGGAACTATAGGTGGGTCTGATATTTGGACTGTAGATATAGCTCAAGACGGAACACTTGGGAATATAGAAAACTTAGGAGATATTATCAACACAGAAAGTGCAGAAGGATTCCCTTTTGTAAATAATGAAGGTGTTTTATTCTTTTCTTCTGATGGACATACAGGTTTAGGCTTGCTAGATATCTTTGCAACCATAAAAGGTGATGATGAAGTAAGCATCGCAGATGTAATAAACTTAGGAGTACCTGTTAACTCGAATAAAGATGACTTTGCCTTTACCATGAATCAAAATGGTATAACGGGATATTTTGCCTCAAATCGCCAAGGAGGTCTTGGTAGTGATGATATTTATGCATTCCACAGAGAACCAGTTCTTCATGTCGAGGGTGTTGTAACTGACGCTATAAATACCAACCCTATAGTAGCAGCAAAAATAACTTTATTTGATGACCAAGGTAATCAAGTGGCCTATATGGAAACAGATGAAAATGGTTATTATCAAATAAATATTGATAGAAATAAAGATTATAAAATAGTTGCTAATCAGGATAAGTACATTGAAGATTATAGAGAATTCACCTCAAAAAATATTCAAACTGAATTGATTACCATTACTGGGAATTTACTATTAAACCCAGTACAAAATGTTGTTAAACTAGCTGAATTAAATACCAACAATTTAGATTACGAAAACAACTTGATGGGAAACGATTCTACATCTGTAAAAAATGCGCAACTTAAACCTATTTATTTTGATTTCGAAAAGTTTAATATTCGTAAGGAATATGCCCTTGAGTTAGATAAAATAGTAAAACTGATGACGGATGACTACCCTGAAATGGTTATTCGAATTGAAGCTCATACAGATTCTCGCGGAACTTTTGAATACAATGACATCTTATCAACTAATAGAGCTAAATCAACCTATAACTATTTAATATCTAAAGGTGTAAACTCATCAAACATTACAGAATATAAAGGTTATGGAGAACGCAGGTTAATAAATGAATGCGCTGATGGTGTAGCTTGCGATGAAGCGAAACATCAATTAAACAGACGTACACAATTTATTGTAGTGCAAATGGAATAGATCACGCAAAACCTAATTGCATATAGACATATATTATAAGATTTTTTAATGAAATAAGACCCCAAATGAAATTAAAAAACGACATAACAACAGGTATCGCTTTGCTCATCACTATCTGTGCTTTTGCACAAAATGATATCCAAAAAAGAGCAGATAATTTATTTAATAATTTTGCTTTTTTTCAAGCTATTGGTGCTTATCACGAATTAATTAATGAGGGTTTTAACACTGATTATGCGACCAGGCAATTAGCTGATAGTTATGCTTACTTGAGAAACCCAGACAGTGCCGTTGTATATTATAAAAAAGCAGTAAAACAAAACAACGTTCCTATTAAATACTATTATAATTATTCACAAGTATTACGTGGTATTAAGGATTATGAAGCGTCCCGTTTATGGATGAAACAGTTTAAAGATGCTGGCGGAAATATTAAAGAACAAAAGTATTTAAAAGATTCAGATTTTTTAAACTCTATTTTCAACGCTAAGAAACAGTACTTTTTAAAGGAAATTAAATTCAATTCAAAGTTTAGTGATTTTGGTGCCTTTGAGCATGATAGTAATATTTACTTCACATCATCAAGAGATAAAGGTCATTTAAAAAAACATATAAACGGTTGGGATGAAGAACCCTTTCTTAATATTTATGTGATTGATAAAAATTCTAATGATAGTATCGTAACTGGTAAATCTAAAATAAAAGGACAAGTAAACTCTATATACCATGATGGCCCAATAACTTTAACTAAAGATGGTAAAACCATGTATTTTTCTAGAACTGATTTTATAAAAAATGTTTTAGGAAGAAACAATGAAGGTGTTTCAAATTTAAAAATATACAAAGCGTTGTTAGTTGAAGATAAATGGACAAATATTGAAGAACTCCCTTTTAACAGCAATCATTATTCAAACGGTCACCCAGCATTAAGCGAAGACGAATCAAAACTGTATTTTGCTTCAGATAGGTCTGGTGGCTTTGGTGGGTCTGATATTTATTATGTTGATATTAATAAGGGTTCTTACGGAAAACCAAAAAATCTTGGAAGCTTGGTTAATACAGATAAAAACGAAAGATTCCCTTTTATTAATAGTGAAGGAGCTCTTTTCTTCTCCTCTGATGGTCACCCGGGATTAGGCTTATTAGATATTTTTGGTACAGTTTCAGAAAAAAATAGCAACATTACCCAGACCAGTCCAAAACACCGTTTGTTTGCAGCCTCCAACTGCCAGTATTTACAGCTGCTAGTCTGCATGCTGCTCCAGCTGTTCCTGGCCAACATGGTGTCCAGCTCCCCTTCTTCCTGGGGCTGGTTACAGAGCAGCCATATATCTAGCCAGGGAGAGGCCTGGGTGAGCCAGTAGCCTGCCATGTGACTGGTCACTGGTCACAGTCATTG
>ENA-UOYH01000710-UOYH01000710.1-marine-metagenome-genome-assembly--contig:-NODE-710-length-11008-cov-2.933949_pt1 | contig 11008 bp, 4 predicted proteins | sample MGYA00238175_ERZ767261 | MGnify/ENA primary metagenome ERZ767261 (study PRJEB28946, sample SAMN06267185) | marine metagenome | isolation source: Columbia River Estuary | place: USA:Columbia River Estuary...
TCAAAGGTAGTCGCATTTAAAAATTTATGAATCATACTTTCAATAAATTCTGGATAAGAATGCGCTAAGGCCTCCCAATTTTGAAAGATGTCTCTCCAGTTACCTTCGTAATCTAATATTTTTGAGCCATCAATCTCATTTCTTGTATTGATCGAAAATTTATTCCAGGGTCTACTTGGGTCTCCGTGTCGTCTACTAAATTTTAAGGGCATATATTCTAAACAAAGGCGTCTAAAATTTTTATCTTCATTGTCATATGCTATTTTTTGAAGCTCTGAGAGCGAAAATAATTCAGGAAGTTTTTCTATGATTCCTTCCGAGGTGAACGCAACTTTTGTATTGGCCTGTTCTAAATAGTTCTTAAAGTCCCACTTTTCTATTTGATAGTTGTTGTCAAAAATACCTCCACGCATAATATTAAAAAGAGTATTAGCAAAATGACGTGTATCCTTTAAATTATCAGAAGTAACCTGAATAGCATCTGATGCAGAGTTTAACTCCACCAAACGTTTTGTTCCTAGATTAATATTATCATTTACTTTGTCTAGTAGTGAGGAGTCTTCTTTAATTTGCTTAGATAATTTTGCGATGTTAGAATGATTTTGATTTACATTGGCAATAATCATCCATTCTTTTGCAGACTCTTTTTCTAATATAATATCTGAATTTAAAAAATAAGCCCCTTTCTCTGCCTTAACATCTACTTCTTGTTCAACAGTATTTCCTAATCTAAAGTTATTTAACTGAAGAGAAGAAAGAAGATATTTAGGATTGTTTAGCCCTATAGACCAAACTACATTGGCTTTCAGAGCTTCACTTGCTTCAGCTTTGTCTACGAGGATTGCACTTAATGCAAAAATTCCTAAGCCAGTTGCCTCTTCAAGTTCATTTCGCTTGTATGCATCTACAAGGTTACTGGATTGATTTTGCTCATCACTTCCAATACTAGCGGGCATAATATTTTGAATTCCATCAAGTAAACTTACTTTAACAGCCTCTTTTCCTGTATTAATAAGTTTAGATTTTTTAACAAACCCAAAAGTATTACTAGAGCTCCATTGGTATCTATAAATTAACTCTAAATCATGATTAACTTCTTCAAATATAATTTTGTTTCCATATCTATTTTTATATAGATTCTGGGTTGTTGAGTAGCTTCCTAAAGATCGAACAGCTAGGGGCTCCCACATAAATTCTTGGGTATCTTTAGATACTTTGAAAATAGATTTATTTCCTGTTATGTCTGCAGATTCTGTAATTTTATCATCCGTGTAATAAGGGAATAATGCATATTCGGAATTTTTTCTTCCTGCAGAAAGCCCCCCATTACTTGAGATAAACATCCAATGATTAGAATCACTGACAATACTCATAAAGAAAGGACGCATAGCGTCATTATTTGAAATCTGATAATATTTTTCATTATCTATGGTTAGAGACTTTAACTGAACTTCTTTTTTAGTAAAAGAGGTCTCTTTTGTTAAGGTATTTATTTTGTTACTCATTTTATAACACTTTATTTTTTTAATTGAATTTTTGAGTTTGATTGTATTATATTATCGACATAAAAAGTTCCAGAAGTAGTTCCTGGGCCATCAATGAAAATAACCAATCTATTGTATTTATTAGAGGAAGAAAAAGTAAAATTTAACTTTTCCCAACCATTTCCAGAATGAAATGTTGAACTTTCTATTGAATTATTTTCTCCATCAAAATCTTCTAATTTAAGCAGTATTTCTATAGGGGTGTTGGAATGTAAATGTAATTTTATTACAGCCCCTTTTTTTAAGTCAATTGAAGATTTTAGATCTAAATAATTTCCTTCCCATGCATTACCTGAATTTGTAAATACACCAAATGTATTTGTTGAAGTATTTCTTTCAGACTCTGGGTTGATATTACTTAATTTAAAAGATGAACCATTGAAAGAGTTAAATTTTAATAGTATTGGATTTTGATCAAAAGCAATGTTAAATACTGGTTTTGTAGCCTTCTCCCAGAGTGCATGAACGACTGAATCCTTACTTTTATTTACACGCTCAAGATTTTTCATATTGAACGCTCCTTTAATATCAGCCTCAATTATGTTAATGTTATTAAAATATCCTTTAATGGAATCGAGATTACTATTTTTATTGAAAGGATTAAATTTATGTACTTGTTTCAATACATAATAAGCAGTTCTAGGGTATAAAGTATAGAGACCGTTATTGTTAGTTGGCCCTTTGGCACAAATCCCAAACCATTCTTCATTCATATTATTTTTCCCTTCTTCAAGATCTACTGAGTATCCTCCATTAGCCCAAGTTGCAACAGTATCATGTTTACTAACATTTTTTCTATGATCAAAATCATATTTCCACCAGCCATCACTAAATTGAAAAGTAAAACCTCCAATAGTGTTTTCATACTTTCTCATACCTGCGGAATTTTCATAAATTTCTTTCCAGTTCTCTAGTAGATAATTTGCCTGAGTTCTCTGATCTTCTTTGAAATTAAGTGAGTTATAGGCATCTGCACCAAATTCAGTAAATAGTAGGGGTTTATTCAATGTTTCTTTTACTGTTTTAAACAGATCGGTAAAAGAAGCTCCTCTGTAGGAATTAACTCCAAAAATATCGATGTCTTTGCATTCTTCTGCTACGAGATTAATAAATAAATCATCTCCATTACAAATAGCAACTGGATGATTTGAGTCTAGTTCTTTAATCTTTTTAGCAGCCATGTTCATAAGCTTGTACATGGGTCTACCATATTTTTCTCCTACAGCTTCTTTCTTTGACTCTTCTTCTGGAAAATCTTCTGTCTCTGCTCCAGACCAAAAAAGTCCATAATTATTTTCGTTTCCAAGTAAATACAATAAAAGCCCAGGTGTGTTTTTGTAATCACTAACCATTGTTTCAATTTCTGACAATAAAATCTCTTGCATCTTTGAATTAGAGTAATCTGTAATTGGCTTCCATTCTTCGTCTACAGTCATACCATACCTTCCGAAAGAATGATTGATCATGGTGTAAATACCATAATTTTCATAGATATATTGAATCCATTTGGCAGGGATATCAGAATAATGGCGAATAGTGTTGATATTCATGTCTTTTAATAGAGACATTTCATGGTCTAATCCTAATTTTATGGTTTTATCTGAACTTTTCCAAAAATTAGCACTAACTGCATCTTTGCCAATTGGAATTACATCCCAATTCATTCCGTTGATCATAATTTTTTCTCCATTAACAACTAATGTGCTTCCATTCTCATTTGTTCTGACAAAAACTTTATTGGCCTGAGCAAAAGATAATAACCCACTTAAAAAAAGTAAGATAAATAATTGAATTTTTTTTATGTTCAAGAAATCAGTTATCACTTCAAATTCTTTTTTTTTGTAAAAAATCAGTAATTGCTAATTTAATAGTAAGATTTCATTTTATCTTAATTAAAACCTAGACAAAAATCATACAGAATTAATAAAAAAATGTTTTTTGGCATTTTTGATTAGCACATCTTTAATTCATGGAAAAAACAACTAAATGTAGCTCTTTTTATAACTAAAAACAACCACTATTGTTGTAGTTTTGTATAGGTGTTTTAGCTGATTGTATGGTTTGACTATGATAATCGTTCTGTTGTAACCCCTTTGTTTATTGCAATTTATTTTTGATCATAATTATAACGTTTTTACAAAGCGTTATTTATAAAATATATTTTTGATGTATTTTTAATGAAAAGAGTCCTAAATATTATTTAAAATAATTAGGACTCTTCTACTAAATTTTTCAGTTAAGAAAATCGTTTGTATTTTATTTCTTATTGAAATACTTTAATATAATCTATTTCCATAGTGTCTTGTGTAAATGCAGGATCGATATCTCCACCATTAGTTCCACCCATTGCTATATTAAGTATTAAATAGAAATCTGCATTAAAAGGTAAATCTCCAGAATTTGGTAATTCATAATACTGAACATTATCTAAGTATATTTTTACAGCACTTTCAGACCATTCAACAGTATATAAATGAAATTCTGAAGAAGGGGTATCAATTGATGCCGTTTCACCATAACTTGCATTATTTGATCCTGCAGTATTATACCAATGACATGTACCCTCAACATATGATTTGTCGTTTCCTCTTTGCTCCATAATATCTATCTCACCAGAGAATGGCCACCCAGCAGTAGGGTGGTTAGAGCCTAACATCCATATAGCAGGCCAGGTTCCTTGTGCGGCAGGAAGTTTAGCCCTTACCTCAACTTTACCATAAGTGAAATTATATAGTCCTTGAGTTTTGATTCTAGCAGAAGTATAATCATTCCCTTCTTTTTTAGCTGTAATTTTTAAAGATCCATTCTCAACAATTACATTTTCTGCATTATTAGTATAACTTTGTTCTTCTTGATTACCCCATCCGAAATTGCCAAAAATATCTGTAGTCCCTAAGTCATAGGTCCACTTACTAGGGTCTGGTGCTCCATCTGTGTTAAAGTCATCTTCCCATACTAAATTAGTATATTCATCTCCTGGACCATCCTCTCCTTCAACAGGTTTTGTCGAAGTAAACCTTTGATACCAGGCAAAACCATTACCAGCTTGAATAATTCTTACAAATAATTCATCATCTGAGACAGATATAATATCATAGGTGCTTGCTCCTACATACCAACCTAAAAATCCTCCATCACTAATTTCAAAACTTGTTTGTCTATAAGGAACTTCATTATAGCTACCCTCTAAAGCTGCTTTTGAACTAGATGGGAAAAAGGAAACATTTTTTTCACCAAACATAGTTGTTGCTACAGTTTCGTCATGACATGTATCTCCATCAACTCCTAATTCTCCAGCATATGCTCCTGGAATAAAAGCAGGACCAATAGTTTGTTCGAAACTGATTCCGTTTGCTGTTCTTGTAAAGACAAATTCATTATCATACATACAATATTTTTCATCGTCCCATGGTTGAATTAAATTCCACCAAGCTTCGTAAGAAAACTCTCCATTACCATAATCGTCTTCAACTGGTCCTAAACCTACATGAAGAGGTTTATTAGCTTGCCAATACCACTTTCTACTACTTCCAATATCATTTACGTCAGAGGATCCTGTTAAAAAGTTTTCTGCCTCTTCATCTTTGAAAGAATTAAAAACAGTTACTTCTAAGTTTGTACTAGTTCCTAGACCTCCTGTTCCTGTTGCATTCACAACTACATTGTAGGTATATACTCCAACATTGGCAGAAAAACGGTGTTCTATTACTCCTGTTGGACTAACTGCTGTTCTACCATCACCAAAATTAAATTGATAATTGATTTCGTTATCAGAGGTTGCTGTAAAAACAACTGCTGCACTTCCATCACCATTAGGATTTTGGTCGTCTTGACCAACAATTTCAACACTAACGCTAAGGTTTGTTGGCGCTACTAATGCTCCAACTTCATACGATTCTTCTTCACAACCAGTGAATCCTACCAGAAGTAGAAAGAAAACTGAGATGTAGTATGTTATTTTTTTCATCTTAAAATTTTTATTTTTAATAATCATGTTTAATTTAATGATAACGTTACATCATCAATATTGACAAGTCCGATTTCACCACCAATATCAAATAAAACTCTAGCATCTGTTGCTCCAAATCCTATAGCTGTGTAAGTAAAAGTATAAGTTGTTCTTGTTGTAGTAATACTTAAAGGAGCACCAGTATTTGTCCAAGGTGGTCCGCTGAGTCCAATTCCTGCAACAATTGTTCTACTGGTATCAGACCATGCATCAAAGGTTAATGTGTAACTATTTCCCTCTACAAGTTCAACTTTTTGACTCATATTAACATCATAAACATTTCCTGCTGCTTCAACGTTTACAGAGTAATAGGTGTTTCCATTATTTGTAACCACTGGAGCGGGAGCGTCATCATCTACACCAACAACCCATGGGGCACTTCCATTTTCAAAATCTCCATTTGAAAGAAGATTTCCAGACCCAACAATTAAAGATACATTATCAATATTAACAAGTCCAACTTCTCCACCAATATCAAATAAAACTCTTGCATCAGATGCCCCAAAGCCAATTGATGAGTAGGTAAAAGAAAAAGTAGTTCTTGTAGGTGTAATATCTAAAGGAGCACCTGTATTTGTCCATGGTGGACCACTGAGTCCTATTCCTGCGACAATAGACCTATTTGTATCTGACCAGGCATCGAAAGTTAAGGTATAAGAGCTACCTTCAGCTAAAGCAACCTTTTGACTTACATTTACGTCATAAACATTCCCTGCTGCTTCAACATTTACTGAATAATAGGTGTTTCCATTAGTTGTAACCACTGTAGCAGGAGAACTGTCATCTACTCCTACGATCCACGAATCACTTCCATTTTCAAAATCTCCATTCGTTAGAAGACCATCATCAAATGAAGGACCTGATGCTGCTTTATAAAAATATAAATTATCAATAAAAACAGTTCCTACGGGATCTGCAGAAATTACAGTTTGATTAATATCAGAAAAAGGGACATCTGTAAAATCAGACAAGGGAAGGTCGAAACTAACCCATTCTCCTTCTTGATCTATTGTATTTGATACTTCAAACTCAATATTATCTGAACCACCATTGTATCCTGTACCATTAAAATCTACAAATTTAATTTTAAATGCATTTACATTTGTACTCCACACGTCAAAATGTACCATTTCCATAGCAGCCGCATTGATAGGAACAGCTTCTGTTATTATTCCAGCATACGCTAGATCTCTGTAAACTAATGTTTGGTTTCCTTCAATGGCAACTTCTTCTTGCAGAGCTACTACAGACCAACTTGTTGTATAAGAATCTACAGTAGTCTGTTGATATTGATCACTATACATAGAAATCACATCTTCAGGGCTTCTTCCAGGAGGGGAGGGCGCTCTAGTGATTGGGGCTAAAATTTCAGTTACTTCAAAGTCTTCTGTGTATTCTGTAGTTTCTATTGCACCACCTTTTGCCACAACTTTTACAGCATAAACTCCTGGTGCTGCGTAATCATATGATATTTCATCACCAATGTTTCCTGTAACGACAGGTTGAACTATTCCATCCTCTCCAGAGTAAAATTCAAATGTTGCTGCAAACTCCGCCGTGGCCGTAATATTTACTTTTCTTGAAACTGCAACATCATTTTCAATTGAAACTTCTAGATTCCTTGGCGCCTGAAATGATATTACAAGCTCTTGAGTTATTTCAGCTGATTCACCAATTAAATTTGTCGCAACAACACCTACCATATAGTTTCCCTCAGGGTAAACATGTTGTGTGCTCTCTCCATTCGCGAAGTTTTCAGATTCTGATCCATCTCCAAAATCAATGTCAAAGGATGTTGCTCCTTCAGCAAATGGAGTTATTGTTACTAAACCAGTATTGTCTTGAGTTACAATGAAATTTACTCCAATATTTGAAGGTAATGCAACATCATTTAGAAACTCTAAATTTGTTTCATCTTTACAGGAACTTATAACTATAAGTATTAGTAATGCTTTGTAAAATGTTCTTATTTTTTTCATAATAGTTTATTTTTAGTACCCTTGATTTTGTTCCCAACGATTTCCTGCTAATTCTATTTCAATTCTTGGAATTGGGAATACCTCATTCTTATTTGGAACGAATCCAGGAATGGATGCAGCACTTCCAGTTCGAACTTGATCGAAGAAACGATGACCTTCACCAGCTAATTCTAATCTTCTTTCGTTTAAAATATTTTCAAGGCTAGCTGTAATTCTGTTATTAGAATCTCCAAAAGCTCTATCTCGAACTTGATCTAATAAATCTTGAGGATTATCTTTTTGAACAGAGGCTTGCAAGTTAGCTTCTGCAGCCATTAATAATACGTCTACATATCGAATAGCTCTGTAATTATTGCTTCTATTAATGTTTTGGTCTTGTAAGACAATATCATCTGCGTAAGGGATATACTTTTTATTAAAGTATCCTGTGTGTTCTGCTCCTAGATTATAGGTAACATCTGGTCTAGTAGATACAAATGCTTCAATATCTAAAATTGTAGATTCTAATCTAGTGTCTCCTGAATCATAAGCATTTACTAATTCCTGAACAGGGACATTAAAACTAAATCCAGAGGCGTATGGTGTAAAATCACCACCTCTAAAACGTGGCCCCATAAATCCTACTACATAATTTCCTTCAACACATTGAAAACATCCAAATCCTGCACCTTCTTGACTTCCTGAATATTGAACTTCAAAAACTGATTCAACATTATTTTCATTGTTATTCTTGAAAATTCTGGAAAAATCAGAGACTAATTGGTATTGACCTGAAGCAATTACCTTGTTTAAAGCGTCGGCAGATTCATTGAATTTATTTTGATATAAATAAATTTTACCAAGTAAGGCCCAAGCTGCACCTTTAGTTACTCTACCTTGCTGGGTTTGTTGCCAAGGAAGGCTTTCGGTAGCTGCTAGTAAGTCAGCTTCTAGTTTTGCGTAAATTTCACTTTTAGGTGTTTTGTCAATTGTTTGAGTTTCTGCAATGCTGACTCTTCCTTCAGTATACATTGGAACATCTCCAAAGAATTTAACTAATTCAAAATAATAGTAAGATCTTAAAAATAAGTTTTCTGCTAATATTTTTTCTTTTCCTTCAAAATCTATTTTGTCTTGAAATTCAACAATATAATTAGCCCTACTAATTCCTGCATACATCCATTGCCAAACCCTTCTAAGTTCTCCATTGTCTGGGGTATGAATCATGTCATCAATTTGTTGCCAATCTAAAACATCTGTTGGATTTTCTCCACCACATAAACTATTATCTGAAGCAATTTCACCAAGGATATTGTTTAATGCTGTGGTTGCCAATAAATCATAAACACCCACCAATGCATCTTGAAAGTCTTGGGGATTATTAAAGTAGTTTTCTGAATTTTGTTGCCCTTCAGGAGAAATGTCCAAATAATCATCACATGAAGTAACCGAAAAGAGTGTTAATGTGATTGCTATTAAATATATTATTTTATTTTTCATCGTATTTTGTTTTAAAATGAAACATTAATTCCCAATGTGTACGTTCTAGTCTGAGGATATTGTCCTAAGTCAACACCAGCTGCAGCCGGATTAGCGTTCGATACATCAGGGTTATAGCCACTGTATTTTGTAAACGTATATAAGTTATTAGCTGCAACATATAATCGAACTTTATCCATTTTGATTTTTTCCAATGTAGAAGATGGAATTGAATATCCAATCTGTACATTTTGTATTCTTAAAAAAGACGCATCTTCAACAAAGAAGTCTGAAAAAAGATAATTGTTTGAGGCATTTGTTGATGCTCTAGGAGTTGTATTGGATGTCCCTTCTCCCGTCCATCTGTCTAAATATAATCTTGACTTATTACTATATGTAAGAAAACGCTCGTAACTTCTCACTGCTTTATTTCCAATTGAAGCATATAAAGATGCAGCAAAGTCGATGCCTTTATAATCCATATTTAAATTAAAACCTAGTGTCATGTCTGGAATAGGATTGCCAAGTACAGCAAGGTCATCTTCGCTTCCAAATTCTACAACGCCATCACCATCACCATCTACAAAACGAATATCTCCCGGTTGAGCTCCAGATTGTGAAGCATGAGCGTCGATTTCAGCTTGATTTTGAAAAATTCCATCAGTTTGAAGTCCATAAAAAGAACCTATAGGTAGCCCAGTTTGAAATCGTGAAGTTTGTTGCCCTAAACCAAAGACTCCACTGGAAATAAACCCAGCTGCATTGTTTACTTCGATTGTTTTATTATCAACTGTAGTGATATTTAAACCCGCTGCAATTTTAAAGCTCTCTGATACTTGCTTATTAAAGTTAAGGCTTGCGTCCAGTCCTTTGTTCTGGATAGTACCAGCATTTACAATTGGAGCAGCACTTCCACCAGCAGTTGAGCCTAATAGACCAGAAACTTCTGGAACTAGAAGAAGGTTTTTAGTGGTCTTTTTATAAAAATCTACAGTCACATCAAATAGACTGTTAAAAAAGCTAGCATCAAAACCAATATTAACTTGTTCATTGGTTTCCCATTGTAAATCAGGATTTGCTAATTGTCCAAGAGCATTTCCATTGGAAATTACATTCCCAAACGGATAGGTAGCTTCAGCATTTGCACCTTGTAATGAACCAATCCAACCATAACTCCCTATTTTATCATTCCCTGTAATTCCCCAACTTCCCCTTAACTTCAGGTTACTTATTGAATTACTGTCAAAAAAGTCTTCTTTTGAAGGAATCCAACCTGCAGATACTGATGGGAAATAACCGATTCTATTATTTGGTCCAAACCTTGTGGAAGCATCTCTTCTTACCATCGCTGAGAATAAATACTTTCCATCATAGTCATATTGCACTCTTCCAAAAAGAGAATACCATCGATCCTCATTTATACCTGTAGAAGCACTACGGTTTCTTTGTACTGTTTTGTTGTCAACTACGATATTTCCGTCAGGACCTATTGAAGTAAGAATGTATTCGTCATAAATATCCTGAGTATTGAATAAATAGGCATTACTCCAGTTATCTTCTGCTACAAGAGAACCATAACCATAAACTCCATAAAACTGAACGCTTCTTAATGAGGTTCCGAGCAATACATTAAAGTTATGATTATTAAAAGACTTCTTGAAGTCAATAAAAGTTTCCCAAGTATAATCAGTGTAGTTTTGAGTATCTTCACCAACACCACTGTATAAATCTTTTACTCCATTTCCGTTGGTATCTGTCAAAAATTGATTGTTTGCATCAAGACTTACATTATTATTCACCTTATTTGGGCCATAATATGCAAGTGGGGAGTAGTTCCTGTTCGCAACATCTGCATAGTTGAAATTATATCTAGAGGTTACTTTTAGATCTTCAATAATTTCATATGATAATTCTAACTTACCAGTAAATCTATTTACTTTGGTTTCGTTGTGGGTATTGTTAATTAATGCAAGAGGGTTTATAATTTCTATACCTTGCTCACCACCTATATATGAATA
>ENA-UOYH01000715-UOYH01000715.1-marine-metagenome-genome-assembly--contig:-NODE-715-length-10928-cov-2.586951_pt1 | contig 10928 bp, 12 predicted proteins | sample MGYA00238175_ERZ767261 | MGnify/ENA primary metagenome ERZ767261 (study PRJEB28946, sample SAMN06267185) | marine metagenome | isolation source: Columbia River Estuary | place: USA:Columbia River Estuary...
GTAATTACAACAGGAATATATATGTTTGTCAAGATGTAAGTTTATAAAATACGAACTTCGTCTTATTATTGTCATATTACAAACCGTGAATCGATAAATCTTGTAATTTTAGTACACTTGAATTAAAAATCGAGGCGAATCCACCTGAATGGGTGCTTTTGTATGATTTAATTGTAATAACGTTTCAATGTTAATGAAAGGAATTCAGAATGGAGTCGTTAACATGTTTAGATACCTCCTGTCGATAAATTATAATAAAAGTCGATAAAACATAAAATGATGAAGATTAGCGGATTCGAACGAATTGGTTCTATTAAAGCTTTGAGCGTTTGCTGCCACGTTAAATCGTAATTTTTACCTGTAATTGGATCTATTTCTAAGTTTTAGAAGAATAATTTGCTATTTTAGCTAATTTACGTTACTATAATTTAAATTAGGGTAAACAAACTATTTAAATTTTTAAGTATTTATGTTAAAATCTTTAATTAAGCTGTTAGGGCTTTTTTCTGTCTCATATTTATACGGGTTTTTCTTAAGTTTATAAAATAAAAAAATAATGAATATGTCAAATTTTAATTGTTCTGATTTATTTACGACAATCAGTTTTACATATTTGTCTTTCAAATCTGTCGGAACAGTCGGCGGGTCCAAAGACACAGATCCGCAGTCGTACCAAATTTTGTGGAACATGTTAAAAGGATTCGTGATAAAATCTAAATCATTATTATCCGTGTCTAGGATATGAAAACCTTTTGTGTCATTGCAGTCGTTCCAAAACATTTCATATGGCGCGCCCAGATAATGTATAGAACCCTGGCTCGATTTTGTATGAAAGTGTCCCGAGCATGTCAAATCAAATTTATTGAAAAGTTTTACATCCATACCGGCCTCGCACTTGATACCACGCATCATTTCAAATCCATTCAACTCCAGATGTCCTAGAGCAACAGTTGCTTTTGTTTTTTTCAGATGTTTTAGTTTGTAATGTTCTCTTTCTTTTTTCTTTTAATATTTTCATTATAATTAATAAATTTTATTAATGCATTATTACTTGTTAAATATAATTTTATATCTTTTGATAATAAATTATATATTGTAAAAAAATAGATATTACGCTCAAAATTATTAAAAATTAATCCTTGTAACAGAGTAAAAAATATAAATCTTTTTAAAATTAATAAATAGACACTTGCCATTATTCTTTTAATTTTTGAAATTCTTGTTTGTTGAAACTTTCAATTATATAAACGTTATTTAAATTACTAATGTCATTATGTAATTTAACCTCAATATTTAAGTAATTTTCTTTAAACTCAAAGTCTAAATATTTAGCTTTATTAATATTTCCTACAAATCTTACAACAGAATCATTAAATTCATTTTGATTGATTATCTCGGATACAATCCCAATATTAATTCCCTCTGGAAAAATTAATGACATTCCGCCTGTAACTATTGTATCCCCAACTTTTATATTAGCTGTTTCTGATATATCGTTTAACATCAAATGCCTAGTATTAAAGCCGTCCCATTCTAAAGTTCCAAAATGTTTTGTTCTTTTTACTTTTGCATTTATTTTCATTTCAATATTTAAAATTGATATTATTGACGAAAATTTTGGTGTTGTATTATTAATAATACCTACAATTCCATTGGAACTGATTACTCCCATTTCACTTTTTACTCCATCATTACTTCCTTTATTAATAATAATTTTATTTTTAAATGAGGACAGATTGTTAGAAATTACTTTTGCATTTTTATATGAAAAATTTAAATTCCTTAATGAGTCTAACCCTGTATTTATATTAGTTTTTTCTAATTTATTTTTGAGATCTAAATTTTCTTCAGAAAGCTTTAAATTGACTTCTTTCAATTTAAAATATTCGTTAAAGAAATTTAAATTTTCCTTAGTGTAATTAGAAATATTATTGGATAAAAGTAAGACTTTTGATTTCTGAAAATAGTTTGAGTTTAATATAAGAGCTAATGATAATGACAATAAGATAAAATAAACTACAACATCTTTTTTTCTTATAATGAAATCAATGATTTGTTGCATAATTTAAGAACTATTTCACTAACACACTTTTATATCTTTCAATGTTTTTAAGTGTTATTCCAGTTCCTCTAACTACTGCTCTTAATGGGTCTTCAGCAATAAACACTGGTAAATCTGTTTTTTTTGAAAGTCGTTTATCAAGTCCTCTTAGCATTGAGCCTCCACCTGCAAGGTAGATTCCTGTGTTGTAGATGTCAGCCGCTAATTCTGGTGGCGTTTGAGAAAGTGTTTCCATTACTGAATCTTCAATTCTTATAATAGACTTATCTAGGGCTTTGGCAATTTCTCTATAAGAAATCATAGCTTCTTTAGGTTTCCCGGTCAACAAGTCTCTTCCTTGAACTGAAATATCATCAGGAGGACTTTCTAATTCTTCAGATGCTGATCCAATTGTAATTTTAATTTTTTCTGCAGTTCTCTCACCTATAAATAGATTGTGTTGTGTTCTCATGTAATATATAATATCACCAGTAAATACATCACCAGCTACTTTTACAGATTTATCACATACAATTCCAGATAATGCAATTACAGCTATTTCAGTAGTACCACCTCCAATATCAACTATCATATTTCCCTTTGGCTGCATAATATCAACTCCAATTCCGATTGCTGCTGCCATTGGTTCGTGAATTAAATAAACTTCTTTTCCGTTTACTCTTTCAGCTGATTCTCTAACTGCTCTCATCTCAACTTCAGTTATTCCTGATGGAATACAAATCACCATTTTCAGTGCAGGAGTGAAAAATTTCTTTTTAAGAGAAGGAATACTATTGATTAATAAACTAATCATTTGTTCTGATGCATTAAAATCTGCTATAACACCGTCTTTAAGAGGTCTTACTGTTTTAATGTTTTCGTGTGTCTTACCTTGCATAAGACTTGCTTCTTTTCCAACTGCAATTATTTTATCGGTTCTTTTATCAATTGCTACAATAGAAGGGCTGTCAACTACAACTTTATCATTATGAATAATAAGAGTGTTCGCTGTACCTAGATCTATCGCTATGGATTCAGTCCAAAAATCAAAAAAAGCCATAATTAAAAAGTTATATTACAAGTTAATAAAAATTAATGTTTAAAATGTCGAGTTCCGGTTAAAACCATAGAAATATTATTTTTATTACAATATTCTATTGAAAGATCATCTTTTATTGAGCCTCCAGGTTGTATAACAGAACTAATTCCGCTTTTATGTGCTATTTCAACACAATCTGGGAAAGGAAAGAAAGCATCACTTGCCATAACTGAATTGTTTAAATCAAATTTAAAATTATTTGATTTTTCAATAGCTTGTTTTAACGCATCAACTCTTGATGTTTGTCCAGTTCCTGAACTAATTAATTGTAAATTTTTAGCTAAAACGATGGTATTTGATTTAGTATGCTTACAAATTTTTGAGGCAAATTCTAAATCTTTAATTTCTGATTTATTGGGTGATTTTTCAGTACATGTTTTGAAATCTGTAGCCGAATCTGTTAAGCTATCTTTATCTTGGGTAAGGACTCCGTTTAAGCAGGTCCTTAATTGTTGATCATTTAAATCTGTATTTTTTAAAACTAGTAAAATTCTATTTTTCTTTGATTTTAATAATTTAATAGCTGATTCTTCAAAACCAGGCGCAATAACAACTTCACAAAAAAGCTTATTAATTTCTTCAGCAGTTTCAACATCTATTGATTTATTAGAAATTAGTACACCGCCAAAAGCAGAAACTGGATCACCTGCTAAAGCGTCTTTATAGGCACTTAAAAGTGAGTTTCTTGAAGCCAATCCACATGCATTATTATGCTTTAATATTGCAAATGTTGGCATATCATTATAAAACTCTAGAATTAAATTTACAGCTGCGTCAACGTCAAGTAAATTATTGTATGAAAGTTCTTTTCCGTGTAATTGTTCAAACATTGAATTGAAATCTCCGTAAAACATTCCTTTTTGATGAGGATTCTCACCATAGCGTAGTTCTTTGCCATTTTTATAGCTGGCTTTAAGAGATTCATTATCTTCTTTGAAATAATTAAAAATAGCTGTGTCGTAATGAGAAGAAACGTTAAAAGCCCTGAAGGCAAAGTTTTTTCTATATTTTAAATTGATTTCACCCTTATCATTGTTAAGTATATTTAAAAAATCAGAATAATCATCTTTAGATGATACGCACATTACATCCTTAAAATTTTTTGCTGCTGCTCTTATTAAAGAAATACCTCCAATGTCGATCTTTTCTATAATATTTTCTTCGCTTTGATTTGATTTTACCGTTTCTTCAAAAGGATAGAGATCAACAATTACCAAATCAATATTAGGAATCTCATAATTTTTAAGATCAGTGATGTCATTATTGTTGTCATTCCTATTTAAAATACCTCCAAAAATTTTAGGATGAAGAGTTTTAACTCTTCCTCCAAGAATTGATGGATATCCTGTAACATCTTCAACTTTAATAACTGGAATTCCTATTTTTTTCAAAAAAAGTTCAGTTCCTCCAGTTGAATAGATTTTAACTCCAAGTTTGTCTAGTTTTTTTGCGATTGGTTCTAATCCATCTTTGTTAAAAACAGATATGAGGGCTGACTTTAATTTTAGCATACTTTAATGGAAAACAATGTATACCATAAAAGTAGTTTTTTTTGAAAAAATAAATGATGGTTTTTAATAAAAGTTTATATTTTTTTTGAAATTAAAATATTTATATTTTCTAAAAAATTTAAATCTTGATTTGTAAATCTACTAGGAGTGTTAGAATCAATATCGATTTGTCCAATATTTTTATTGTTAACAAATATTGGAACAACAATTTCAGATTTAACGTTTATGTTACATGAGATATAATTACTCTCTGAACTGACATCATCTACTATAATTGGTTTGTTTGATTCAGCCGTTTGTCCACAAATTCCTTTTCCAAACGGAATTTTAGTGTGTTCTGTTTTTAATCCGCTGTAAGATTTAAGAATCAAATGTTTGTTTTTATCATGGAAGTAAAACCCAACCCAATCATAGCCAACAATATTTTTCTGTAGAAATTTACACACTAGTTGGAGAGAATCTTTAAGTGAAAGATTGTTTAACGATTTTTCAATAAAATTAAATTCTTTTTGGTACATAAAAAAACTGCCCTTAAAAGGGCAGTTATATATTTAGTTTATTACATCATGCCTGGCATTCCGCCACCACCCATTGGTGGCATTGCAGGCGGTGCATCTTCTTTAATGTCAACAAGAGCACATTCAGTAGTTAAAATCATTCCTGCCACTGATGCAGCGTTCTCTAATGCAATTCTAGTTACCTTTTTTGGATCAATTATACCTTGTTTTAGAAGATCAACATATGTTTCAGATTTCGCATCATATCCGAAATTTCCTTTGCCTTCTAACACTTTTGCAACAACAACTGAACCTTCACCTCCAGCATTTTCAACAATAGTTCTTAAGGGAGATTCAATAGCTCTAGAAATAATTTGTATTCCTGTAGCTTCGTCTAAATTTTCACTATTAATTTTTTCTAGTACTTTTCTAGTTCTTAATAATGCAACACCACCACCAGCTACAATACCTTCCTCAACGGCAGCTCTTGTTGCATGAAGTGCATCATCAACTCTATCTTTCTTTTCTTTCATTTCAACTTCAGAAGCAGCACCAACATAAAGAACGGCAACTCCACCAGCAAGTTTTGCTAGCCTTTCTTGAAGTTTTTCTTTATCGTAATCTGATGTTGTAGTTTCAATTTGTGCTTTAATTTGGTTTACTCTAGCTTTAATATCTTTTGCATTTCCAGAACCGTTAACAATCGTTGTATTGTCTTTATCAACAGTTACGGTTTCAGCAGAACCTAACATACTTAAATCTGCATTTTCTAAAGTAAAACCTCTTTCTTCAGAAATAACAGTTCCACCTGTTAAGATAGCGATATCTTCAAGCATTGCTTTACGTCTATCACCAAATCCTGGGGCTTTTACAGCAGCAATTTTTAATCCGCCACGTAATTTATTAACTACTAAAGTAGCCAATGCTTGACCATCAACATCTTCAGCAATTATTAATAATGGACGACTAGATTGTGCTACAGGTTCTAATATTGGAAGAATTTCTTGTAAGTTAGAAATCTTTTTATCGAACAATAAAATGTATGGATTTTCTAAATCAGCAATCATTTTATCTGCATCAGTTACAAAATAAGGCGATAAGTACCCTCTGTCAAATTGCATACCTTCAACTACGTCAACATAAGTTTCCATGCCTTTAGCTTCTTCTACAGTAATAACGCCTTCTTTACCAACTTTACCAAAAGCGGTAGCAATTAAGTCACCAATAGTATCATCGTTATTTGCAGAAATTGCAGCAACTTGTTTTATCATTTCAGAAGAATTACCAACTTTTTGAGCTTGCTTTTCAAGGTCTTTTACAATCGTTTCAACAGCTTTATCAATACCACGTTTTAAATCCATTGGATTTGCACCAGAAGCTACATTTTTTAAACCTTCTTTAACAATTGCTTGAGCTAAAACGGTCGCAGTAGTTGTACCATCACCAGCTAAGTCGTTAGTTTTAGAAGCAACTTCTTTTACCATTTGAGCTCCCATGTTCTCGTGCTCATCAGCTAATTCAATTTCTTTAGCCACAGTTACACCATCTTTAGTTACTTGCGGTGCACCAAAGCTTTTACTGATAATTACGTTACGCCCTTTAGGACCTAATGTTACTTTCACTGCGTTTGCTAATGCATCTACACCACGTTTTAAACCGTCGCGTGCATCAATATCAAATTTTATATCTTTTGCCATTTTTTTAGTTTTTCTATTAGCCTTTAGCGCTTTGCTATTAGCCAAGTATTAATAATAGTTTTAGTTTAAGCTAAAGGCCATTTATATAATAGCTAATATGTCACTTTCACGCATGATTAAATAATCGTTGCCTTCAAGCTTTAATTCTGTTCCTGCGTATTTACCATATAAAACAGTGTCGCCAACCTTAACAGTAATAGGCTCGTCTTTTGTGCCAGGTCCGGCGGCTACAACAGTTCCTTTTTGCGGTTTTTCTTTAGCATTGTCTGGAATTATAATTCCTGATGCTGTTTTTGTTTCAGCGGCAGCAGGCTCAATAAGAACTCTATCTGCTAATGGTTTAATGTTTAGTGCCATTGTCTATATGTTTATATTTTAAATTTTATTAACCCTTAGGTTTTGTACTAAAAATGTGCCAATACTTAGGAACTGACAAACTTGCAGAAACAAAAAATGCCAACTTATAAGTTGGCATTTTTTGTTTTTTCGTAATTATTACTCTTCTGTTGAAGCATCAACAGGTGTGGCAGTGTCATTTCCTGTGTCTGCTGGAAGTGCAGGCAAAGGTTGTGTTGTTTGAGCATCAGGATCTAATGCCTTTGAATCTAAACTAGCTGTTCCTCTGTCAATAGCAACGTTAGATAATAGTATTAATACTAACAACAAGGTTGCTAATGTCCATGTGCTTTTATCTAAAAAATCGGTTGTCTTTTTTACACCACCTAATTGTTGTGTTCCACCACCACCGAAAGATGATGATAATCCGCCACCTTTAGGGTTTTGCACCATGATTACGACTATTAGTAAAAATGCTACAACGACTATAAGGACTAAAAATATTGTAAACGTACTCATTATTCTTTATTATTTTGTTCTTGTAATTGCTTTACTGCTTTAATTTGGTTTGCAAAGAAACTACTTTTTTCTGGATATTTCAAACTTAAAATTTTATAAGATTGAATGGCGCTTTTGTAGTTTTTTTGTTCGACATAAATACGTGCTAAAGTCTCTGTCATTAGAGCTTCAGGTTGTATCATTTGTGCTTTTGCTAAATTTACTTTTTGCGTATTGGTTTTACTAGGTTTTATTTTGGGATTCTCTGAAATAAATTTATCAATAAGTTCAAACTTTTTCTCTTTATTTAAAGTGTCTGGTGATTTATCTTTATCTTGAGTTTCTTCGTTCTTGGTAGTTCTTTCAATAGGTTTAAAACGAGTTAATTTCAACCACTCGTTAAAAGAATGTGTTTCTTTTTTGTCAAATTGAAGAGGTTTGCCTAATCTCAATATATCCTCAGCTGTAGCTTCTTGAGTTTTGGTTTTTTGAGTTACTTTCTCAATAGCTTCAGATTCATCTAATACAAAACTCGAAATCTTTTTAGGACGCGCTTCTTTAGGTTGAAACAAAGTAGGGTCTAATACACCATCTGTATCTTTTATTTGTTGCTTTAGAGCATCATCAATGGTAACACTTTTTTTAACTGATACATCTTCAATGTCTAAATTGATACCTTTTAAGTTTTCAGTATTTTTTTTTATGAATTTTGAAATTTCATTTTGAATAAAAGCTTCTGAAGTTATAAAATCAAATAAGATACTTCTATCAGTTGTATAAGCGGCAGTAGTTTTAAGTTCCTGGTTGTAGGTAATACTACTCTGGTCTTTTAGTCCTTTTAAATATATGGCACGTGCTGTTTGAAAATATGGAAATTCATCAATAATAGATTTTACGCCCTCGGTTTGCTCGTGTGATATAGCTAGCGGATTTTGTAATATGGATGTAAAATCTGTTTGATTCATTGGATAAGTCAAATTTAATTCTTTTAATTGTTATCTACCATTTTGCTAACGTTGCGTTAAAAATATCTTGAGTAATACGTTCAAAAATTTCTTCGTGTGCTGTAGTTTTTTGTGATCCTACAAGTTGAGCGCTTCCTGGGTAATCATAAAAAAAAGAAAAACTCTGTTCTAAATCGTCCTCTTCTTTTTTTCTGTTAAAAAAGCGAAGTTTAATGCTTATAGTTAATCTGTTTTGTGCAGCTCTATTATCTGAAGTTGCTGTAGTTGGAGAAATTCTATAATTGGTTATTTCGCCTTCGTAAACTAAATCACCTTTAGACGGAACTAAATTTAAATTGGTTTGATTTTGAATGAGGTCTTCAAGCGCTAGTTTGAAATCTCTTTCTAAACCTGGCTCTATTAATAAAGACGTGTTTTCAAAACGATTAACTTGATAGGTTTCTGTTCCTGCGGGTATTGAGGCCCCAGTGAAAGAGTATGCGCCACAACCTAAAAGTGTCAAGCTTAACCCTAAAAGTGAAAAGTAAAAAAAATAGTTTTTCATATAATATTTAAAAACACTTTGACGACGCGCAGTGTGGCATTTAGTTTATGATTGTATAACGAATAGTTCCTATGTCTTGTTGTTTAATACCTGCTTTTTAAAGATCGTATTGTTTAATCTTTCTGTATAATGTGCGTTCGCTAATTCCTAATTCTGCAGCTGCTAATTTACGTTTTCCGCTGTGACGTTCAAGGGATTTTTTAATTAATTCTAATTCTTTGTCATGTAGAGATAAAGTTTCTTCTTCTTCAATTTCTTCTGCAAAATGGTACTTGTCGGAAGGATTTGAATCAGGCATATGGTCTTTTTCAGAAGCACTGTTTTGAATGGCTAATATTGATTTAGAGGGAAGGGGTTCATAATCATTGTCTGAAACCGCCTCGTCGTCATAATTGTCCTCATTTTCTTGATAAGAGGAAAGTGCTTCTAATTGCGCGGATTTTTGAGACTCATTACCGTATATTTTTCTAATGAGGTTGTCGTTTTCTTTTTGTACTGAAGCACCATCTTTTCCTTTTAGCAATTCTAAAGTCAGTTTTTTCAAGTCGTTGAGGTCTCCTTTCATGTCAAAGAGTACCTTATACAGTATTTCTCTTTCATTGGAGAAATCACTAGATTGTTTTTCAGATCCAATGACTGCAGGCAATTGGCTGCTGTGCACCTGTGGGAGGTAGGATTGTAGGGTTTTGACATTTACTTCTCTTGAAGATTCCAATACAGATATTTGTTCCGCAATGTTTCGGAGTTGTCTAATGTTGCCTGGCCACCTGTATTTTATGAGCATTTGAACCGCTTCCTCTGAAAGTCGAATGGTAGGCATCTTATATTTTTGTCCAAAGTCCGATGCAAATTTTCTAAATAAAAGATGGATGTCTTCTTTTCTAGTGCGCAATGGAGGAACCCCTATCTCAATAGTGCTTAATCGGTAATAAAGGTCTTCTCTGAATTTGCCTTCTTGAATGGCTTTGGTCATTTCTACGTTGGTAGCAGCGACTATTCTTACATTGGTTTTTTGGACTTGTGAGGACCCTACTTTTAAGAATTCTCCATTTTCTAGTACCCTAAGGAGTCTCACTTGTGTGGTTAAAGGCAATTCTCCTACTTCATCTAAAAAAATAGTTCCACCATCTGCCACTTCAAAGTAGCCACTTCTGGTTGTTGTTGCGCCTGTAAAAGCGCCTTTTTCATGACCAAAAAGTTCACTATCTATGGTGCCTTCTGGAATAGCTCCGCAGTTTACGGCAATGTATTTTGAGTGTTTTCTGTGGGAAAGTCCGTGAATGATTTTTGGAATAGATTCTTTTCCTACCCCACTTTCTCCTGTAACCAATACGGAGATATCTGTAGGGGCTACCTGAATAGCCTTCTCCAATGACCTATTTAATGTAGGGTCATTTCCAATAATTTCAAATCGTTGTTTAATGGCTTGCAAGTTTTCCATTATGATGAAAGTTTGGTGTGTGAAATGGCTTTTCCTAATAAGGTTCCGGAGGTGCAATCTGTAATTTTTACTGCAACTAGGTCACCAATTTTATAAGTTTCTCTTGGAAATACCACTACGGCATTGTAGTTGTTTCTTCCCATGAGGTCTTTCTCTGATTTTTTAGATACCCCCTCTACCAACACGGTTTCAATTTTACCTATCCTATTTTGAGTGTGCATGGCAGCATGTTTGCGTTGGACGGCTATGACTTCTGCAAGTCTTTTGCTTTTTAAGGTTTCCGGGATATTGTCTGCTAA